>Ga0210397_10000210_pt1 | contig 43220 bp, 40 predicted proteins | sample IncBWH2OmetaG_FD_160126 | JGI IMG/M metagenome (GOLD analysis project Ga0210397, IMG submission 160126) | Forest soil microbial communities from Barre Woods Harvard Forest LTER site, Petersham, Massachusetts, United States - Inc-BW-H-2-O ...
AGACGGAGCGGGACTTGTTGACGCTCGGGCTGGAGGAGATGATGGAAGCGCCGGACGCATTGGTTTTGGTGGAGTGGGGGGAGAAATTTCCGAGCGTGGTGGGCAGGGCGGATGGAGAGATTGCGATCGAGCACGTCGGCGGGGACGAGCGATTGTTTTTAGTGCGAGTTTACTGAGAGAGACTGTTGCTTAGGCTATCGGCTCCGGCCGATGTAACGAAAGATGGCACACTCCTCGTCTCCAGTCGAACCATATTCTTTTTGCTGCGCGATCGCGGCGAGGTCGGCAACGTGATCTTCGGCGGACATTGCCACCTGTCCACAGAAAAGTCGGACGAACGCTGGATGTTTGTCGAGAATGTCACGGCATTCGGCGTTGACGTAGAGAAGATCGAGGGTGCCGGGGCGGCGAGCGAATTGGGCTTCGATACGACGCAGGAGGTGCTTGAAGACAGGGGCTTCGAAAGGGTGGTAGAGAAAAGCTACCGTGGGTGTGTCGGGTAGATCGAAGGTCAGAATGTCCTGCTGATAAAGAATGATGTTTGTGATTGGCGGGGCCGTGGAGTCTGCCGCGTGTTCTGACTGCCAGATTTCCAGATTGCGTTGGGCGATGTCGGCCAAGTCGGGATTGAGTTCGATGCCGATAACCCGGCGAAAAGGAAGTTCGCTCGCGATGAGCATGGCGCGACCTTTGCCTGCACCGATGTCGAGGAAGGTGTAGCTGTGGATGGGGTGGGGTGGGATGGTTTCGCGCCAGTGGTCGATGAGAGTGCGGAGGATGCTCGGAGCGATCCCATAGTAGGCGGTGACGAAGGCGTCGTTGGGGTGACCGGTGATGAGGTTTCCGGCGGGCACGAGGCCGCTAGTGTCGACGTTGTGGGCAAGGTCGAAGGGATGGATGGGGCCGGTTGCGGGCTTGAGGAGATCCTGGGGCCGCTGGCGTTTGGTTGACTTAGGCATTAGCGGATCTGGACCAGGTTGGGGTTGCCGTCGAGCCCGAGGGTTCGGCGACCAGTGAGGGTGATCTGTAAAGGCGACCATTTGGGATGGTCGAGAGCGGCGACTTCGGTGTGGCTTACGGTTTCGAGGCCAGCAAGGCGGTTGATGATCTGGGCGCGGAGTTGTGCCAGAGCAACTTCGTCTGTTTGAGGGGGAGTGATTTCGATTTTGATGCGGTGTTTTTGGGGGACGCCTGAGATATCGGCGCCCGGGGCTTCGTGATCCGCAGTTACCTCGATCGAGTGGATAAGGCCGAGATCGACTATGTTGCAGGGGAGAGTGGGGTCGTAACAGTCGCGAAGTGCGAGGAGAATGTCGGCTTCGGTGAGCATCTGTTTTGATGATAACGGGTTGCTCGCCTTCCCTATCAAAAGTATGCAAAGTCGCAGATCGACAGGTTTTAGGTCTGGACCTCGTGGCCAAGAATGTGAAGTATGTTTGGGTGCAGATTGGGATGGTGGTTTTGCCAAGTGGGGTTAGCTTTGTCTTTCGGCACTGTTGAATCTTCTAGGGGCTGATCGTTTCTGAAGCGGCCTCGAACATCATTGGCAGAGCGATATTCCAACTTTGCCAGTCATGGCCGCCAGCCGTCAGGAGCATTTGGCTTGCGGCGCCGTGCTCGTTCAGGGCTTTCACAAATCGTGAATTAACTGGCCTAAGGGGATCCTCTTCGCCGCAAGAGTTGAACCAATGGAAATTTACAGCCGGGTAAGTTTGCGGGGTGAGAAGTTCGAAGACATCCTCCTTACGCCGTGTTCGATTGAGGTATCCGAAGATCGCCCAGATTCTTTCGGTCTGTGACCAACGTTGAATCGAGGGGGAACGGCGAGTGATGTCGAGGGAGCCACTCATGACGCCGACAAAAGAGAATTTTTCTGGATATTTGAGAGCGAGCTTGGCAGCGCCATAGCCACCCATCGAGATTCCGGCAATACCTGCAGAGCGGGGTCGCTGCTTTACCGGGAAGTTCGCAAGAACATCCCGTGACAGATCGTCAATAGTAACGTCTTCCCAGCGCGCGTTTTTAAGGTGTTGGGCATTCGTGTAGTACGAATAGCCCGCCTCAGGCATTACGACAATGAGACGATATTTTTCCGCCAGACTCAAAACGTTGGAGCGCTCCACTATGTCGACGGGGCCGCTGTTAGCGCCGTGCAGAAGGTATAAAACCGGCAGCAATTCGGAAGAATCATGAGCGGGGACGATGATGCGATACCAAAGCATCGCATGGATGCCGTGACTCCAAACACGGACGTCGCTGACTGTTACGGATAGGTTTTGCTTTACGATTTCCTGCGTGCGCATATGAGAAGAAAAATCGCGGCGGGCACATCCCAGCGGCGAGAGACAGATGACGAGAAATACCGGCCAGAAGCGCACAATCGAAGCATAAGTGGCAATTCCAGATGGCGCTATTTATGAAGCGAATACATTTGAAAAGCGAACTTTTCAAATAAGCATTAGTGCTTTCTTTCGACGAGGTAGCTCGCGAGAGACTTAAGGGGTTTGGCGGCTTCGCCGAACGGCTCGAGGGCGGCGAAGGCGTCGGCAATGAGTTCTTGGGCGTCTTTGCGGGATTGGTCGATTCCGAAGACTGCCGGCCAGGTTGCCTTGATGCTGGCTGTGTCCTTACCGGCAGTTTTGCCTAGCTCTTCTGAGCTTTGGGTCATGTCGAGGACGTCGTCGACGATCTGGAAGGCGAGACCGGCTTTTTCGCCGAAGGTGCGGAGGCGGGTGATGGTGTCTTCGTTTTTGGAACGGGCTGTTTCCACCTCCGCTCTCTGCTGTTCTTGGATCTTCGTGTGCATTGCTTCACTGGCTTTATCGCGCTCAGCAGGATTCATACCCGGAAGGTAATCGCCTGCGCTGCCAAAACCGCCCATCCTGCCCGCGAGTGGAAGGCTATAGAGGCCGCCGGAGACGATGCTCGTGGTGATAAGGGCTCCGGTTTTGGCGCGGTGGATGGATTCCACTAGTTCGGCAGTGGGTTGTTTGCCCTCGGATTCAATGTCGACAACCTGGCCGCCGATCATGCCCGGAGGGAGTTTTGTGTTCAGGTCGCCTACGTTGCCTACTCCAGTCCCGACGGCGAGAGAGATGTCCTTCAGGATAGCGACCACTGTGTGGGGTGGTGCGGGAAGTTGGGCGATGGTTTGAAAGGCGAGGGTTTGAAGCGCATCGCCCGCGAGGATGGCGATGGCCTCGCCGAAGACAACGTGTGCGGTAGGCTTGCCGCGACGAAGGTCGTCGTTGTCGAGGGCGGGTAAGTCGTCGTGGATGAGAGAGTAGGTGTGGATCATCTCGATGGCTGCACCGAGATCGGCTGCGCCTTTGGGGATCTCTGCGGTGCCAGCGACCATGCGGGCGGCCTCCATGCATAGGATGGGGCGGAGCCGCTTGCCGCCGGCGAAGACGCTGTGACGCATTGCCCGGTGGATGGAGTGCGGGAGGGTGTCGGGTGAAGGCAGAAGACGTTCGAGGGCGTGATCGGTGAGTTCCACGCCGGAAGCTAACAGAGTTTTTACGTCAGGATACATGTGGACTAGATGATAAATGAGTAGCTGGGGGAGAATCTGCCGGGCTAGTATTCGAGCCAAAGCTTCTCTGCTATAACAGCCGCATGTTTGGCCTCAGTAATTCAAAGCTTCCTGTTACGCCGGTGCAACAAGAGTGGGTCGACAATTCTTTTGTTTGGCTGGCTTGGAGTGCAACGAATGTTGAATTCTTCGGTTGTTCTACCGACGTCTGAATACTTCCTTGACGTTTACGACCGTACCGAAGCTGCATTTGACCGAATGTTCATTAGGCTCGCGACTGCGATGCAAGTGGACCTGAGCACCGCTGTCTCAGAGTTTTCTAGCAGGAAGGAAAGAGTTCTCTCTCATTAGATGTTTTGCGAAGGAGAGTAATGAACAATCCCAGAATCGAAAGCGCGGAGAGAACTTCTCCGATGGTTTGATCGACGGTCCTAACGTAATGGATGTCGATTGTTGATTGTCCTGTGGGAATCGCGATCTCGATGAGGCCGTCAAGGCGGTGATTCTGTGGGTTGATTGGTGAGCCGTTGCGTTTGATTTGCCACGCCGGGTAATCGCGGAGATTGAGGGTGAGGTTTGCTGCAACAGGTGTGGCGATGGTGAGGTGTGTGGGAGCCGGGCCGGGCTGGGTGTTCGATGGGGCTTTGGCGTTGGGGCCAGTTGAGAGCCAGTAGGGCGGGTTGGTTTGGGAGAGGGAGTCGTTGTCAGCGGTGATGGGGGTGTACTCGTCCGTTGGGTCGGTGCCCTTGTTGGAGTAGAAGAGAGCGAGACGGGCTTTGACTGTGTCTTCGGGGTCGCAGGATTGGTGGAATGCTCGGTTGGCGGGGTAGGTTAGGGCTGCGGCGAAAGTCAGGGTGAGGATCGTTGTTGTGGTGGGTTTGGTTTTGAGTGAGGTCAGGGCGATCGCGATGGTGAGAGATAAGACTGTAGCGAGGATTGCCAGGAGCCGCCAGGGGAATTGGAGGAAGGCCAGTTCGGGGGCGTGGCTCCAAATGAATTGGGTGACAGGGGTTTGGAGGAGGACGATTGCGATGGTGAGGATTGTGAGTGTGATGAGGGTGAATTGAATTCTTTGTCTCGATCTTTCTGGATGAGGATTCGAAGCAGGGGGCCTTCTGACTTTTTCGGTGGCGCGTGCAGTGATGAGAGCAGCGCCGGTGAGGATGATGAGGATGACAGCAATGAGGGAGGCGGTGTGGAGCACTTTGTCGTGGTCGAGGTCTGGGGTGTGGTGGAAGAGGAAGTTGTCTTGAATGCGGTAGACGGGGATGATCGCCATTGCGATCTGGACGAAACGGCGTTCGTAGGCGGCAGGGATGATGTAGAAGGCTGCGATGCCGAGGCCCAGAGTGGTTCCGGTGATTGTGTTGAGGGCTAGCTTGAGTCTTGTTTGCTTTCCCTTGCCGGATGGGCCATCCAGATTCGTTGCTAATCGAAAGATCGCTATTAACCCTAGAACGTAGCAGCTCATGACTGCGGCGGGGGCGTTGGTGAGCCAGAGTAGAGCTACCGGTATTGCAATGCGGGGAATAGTGACTTTGTCGCGCAGGATGGCGTGGAGAAGGAGTGGGATCCATGCTGCGGCGAGAAGTTCGGCATAGGCTGTGCGCTCATAGCCGGTGAAGAGCATGTAGGGGTTCACCGTGTAGAAGACTGCGGCTACGGTTGCGGCTACTGGAGTGGAGAAGTCTCGGGCTAAGTAATAGAGCCTTAGGCCGGCGGCGGTGAGGGCTAGCCAGGTGTAGAGGATGGGGGTCCATGTCCAGGGAAAGAGAAGGCCGAGGATGGCACCGAGGGTCCAGGAGACGGGTGGGTAGAAGACAAAGCGAGGTTCGCCTGCGTTCCATGCAGGAGTGTATGCCCAATGCGGGTGAAGGCTGCCGTGGGTGAATTGCCGAGCCGCTTCAAACCAGCTTAAGAGATGGAAGTCGAAATCATGGCCGCAAGAGCAGCCGTTTATAAGTAGAGGGATGATAGCGAAAAAGGCGGCTACTGGGATGAGGATGTAGGGTAGCCGCGCTCGGTGCATGGAGAGAGTATCGCAGATGGGGATTTCGGTGCTGATCGAGAAATCAATTCACGCGTGGCGCGAAGAATCACCCCTTTGCGAATAGCGAAATTCCTCCGCTGCACCCTGAAATGACAGCAAGAGATTTGCTGCGGGATGACAAAGTGAAAGGGAAAACTAGTGGGCTCCGGCGGGACCTTTGCCGGGTTTTACTTTCTTAAAGAGCCATACAACTCCTACGCAGAAAAAACAAAGCAGCGAGAGCCAGCGGAAGACGTCGACGAAGGCCCAGTTGGCGGCTTGACGTCCCAACTGTTGGTAGATAGTTGCCTGGGCGGGGTCGAGTGAGTTGGGAGTGCCGAAGGGGCCGCTGCCCGGGGCACCGCCACTGAAGTAACCCTGGAGTGCGTGCAGCTGATTCTGGAACTGCTGGCCGGTACGGGGGACGGAGTTGAGGATCTCGTTCTGGTGCACGGCGCTGCGGCGGGTGAGGAGAGTTTGGGCGACAGAGATGCCGATGGAGCCGCCGATATTGCGCATGAGGTTAAAAAGGCCGCTGGCGTTGCCGATCTGCTTGGTTTCAAGAGTTCCGTACGCTGCGGTACTGATGGGAACGAAGACGAAGCTTAGACCGAAACCCGTGATGAGGATAGGGATGAGGAGCGTCGTTGGAGAGAGCTGGAGGGTAACATTGCCGAAGTAGAGGGTGGTGAGGCCGAAGGTAATGAAGCCGAAGGTGAGGAGGATGCGCGGATCTACCTTGTTCGAGAGGTAACCGATGATGGGCATGGCACAGATGGCTCCTATGCCGCGCGGAGCGACGACGATGCCGGCGGTGAAGGCGGTGTAACCGAGGAGTTCCTGGTAGAAAAGCGGCAAGACGGTGACAGTGGAGTAGATGCCGATACCGAAGAGAAAGATGAGAGCCGAGCCTATGAGGAAGTTGCGGTCTTTGAGGACTTTCAGATCGACGATGGTGTTTTTGTCCCGCCAGCAGGGCCAACAGAAGTAGAGGAAGGAGACGACGAGCGCGACGGAGGCCCAACGAATCCATGTTGCGCCGAACCAGTCGTCTTCCTGGCCTTTGTCGAGGATCACCTGGAGGCACCCGGTCCAGATGACGAGAGCGGCGAAACCGTAGCGATCGAGCGGGGCGACTTTGGCTTTGCTGATATAGGCTGGGTCGTGGATGAAGCGGTTGATCATGAAGAGGGCGAGGATGCCGATGGGGATGTTGATGTAGAAGGCGTAGCGCCAGGAGTAGGTGTCGGTAAGCCAACCACCGAGGGTGGGGCCGAGGACGGGGGCGACGACGACTCCAAAGGCGAAGACCGCCATAGCGGCTCCGCGTTTAGCGGGAGGGAAGGATTCGAGGAGGATGGCTTGTGAGAGAGGCTGGAGGGCTCCGCCGCCGGCTCCCTGAATGATTCGAGCGATGAGCAGGAGACCGAGGGTTGGGGCGGCTCCGCAGGCAAAGCTGGATGCGGTGAAGATGGCGACGCAGGTCATGAGGAAGCGCTTGCGGCCGAACTTGAGGGAGAACCAGTTGCTGGCAGGAAGGACGATGGCATTAGCGACGAGGTAACTTGTGAGGACCCAGGTGGCTTCGTCGGTTGAGGCGCTGAGAGAACCAGCGATGTAGGGGAGGGCGACGGAGGCGATAGCGGTGTCGAGCACCTCCATGAAGGTGGCGAGCATGACCGACGCGGCGATCAGCCAGGGATTAACGCCTTGAGCGGCCTGAGCGGATTGATCTGGAGATGCGACTGCGGCTGAGGCCATGGGCTCGGAGCAGATCTTTCTCTTGTTGGGTGTAATTGTCTACTATGTAGAGCCGCAAAAGTGGGTTTTGGATGCTTCTTTGTCCGTACCGGAGATGTTAAATGACGAACGGCAGCCCTTTTTGCGGGTTGCCGTCTGCGTGACTTTGGTTGAATTTGGACTTCGAGTTTTAGGAGCGGCTGGGTCCCGTCGAGACCTGTGAAACGGTTCGGACGGTTCCATATTGCAGGTGACGGGTGGATGGTGGATGACGGAGAGCAGGGATCTGGGTTTGGTCGAGGCTTTTGGGGAGTTGGTTGGATTGGGTTGCGGGGTCGCTGGCTAGCTGGGATTTGGAGGTGCGAACGGAGGCGTCTGCGGCGTTGCAGCCAGAGAGCAGACCGGCTAAGAGGCCAGCGAGGCCAAGGGAAGCAACTTTGAGGAGGCGGCGCTTAGTACGTGAGGAGGGCAGGAAGGACATGAGCTAGGCTCCAAGTGTGCTGCATGGTAGGGCGACGACGAATTGAGGCAAGGGTATCGGGGGGCATCAGGGACGACAATGACCCATTCGGGGGAATGGGAGGGAGTGGGTTTGGCCGGTTAGTTGCGCAGGCTTTTACTGAAAATAAAAGGCTTGTAGGAATAAAGATAGAAGTCCAGTCTGGACTTTCATGGAGGACCGGCGGAGGCGGAAAGTATTTTGATACAACGTGAATCGTATGAGAGGGGAGGTGCATCAGAATATTTGACAGTAAGTGACTCAAGATGTAATTCTTGAGCGGGTCAAGATAATACTGAGGGCTTTTGCCCGGAATGAGGGTTGGTGATGGGAAAGATTATTGGAATCGATTTGGGGACAACGAACTCCTGCGTTGCGGTCATGGAAGGCGGCGAGCCAAAGGTTATTCCGAACGAAGAGGGTGGCCGGACTACACCGTCCGTAGTCGCATTTACCAAGAGTGGTGAGCGGCTGGTTGGCCAGGTGGCCAAGCGGCAAGCGATTACGAATCCGGAGAACACGATCTATTCGATTAAGCGGTTCATGGGTCGTCGCTATAACGAAGTGAATGACGAGATGAAGATGGTGCCCTACAAGGTCGTGCAGCAGGGTGACCATATTGCCGTTGTTGCGCAGGGCAAGGAGTACACCCCGCCTGAGATCTCGGCGATGATTCTGCAGAAGTTGAAGAAGGCTGCTGAAGACTACCTGGGTTCCTCGGTGACCGAGGCTGTGATTACGGTTCCGGCCTACTTCAACGATGCTCAGCGGCAGGCGACCAAGGATGCTGGCAAGATCGCTGGACTTGATGTGAAGCGCATTGTGAACGAGCCGACGGCGGCTGCGCTGGCTTACGGATTGGATAAGAAGAAGGACGAGACGATTGCTGTGTACGACTTCGGCGGCGGTACGTTCGATATTTCGATCCTTGAAGTTGGCGAAGGCGTGATCGAGGTGAAGTCGACCAATGGCGATACCCATCTTGGAGGTGACAACCTTGACCAGAGGATTGTGGATTGGCTGATCTCTGAATTCAAGAGCGAGAGCGGGCTTGACCTGACCTCGAAGGGCAACGAGATGGCGCTGCAGCGGCTGAAGGATGCCGCGGAGCGCGCGAAGATTGAGCTTTCCACTGCGCAGGAGACGGAGATCAATCTGCCGTTTATTACTGCGGATGCGAGTGGGCCGAAGCACCTGGTGCGGAAGCTGACTCGCGCGAAACTTGAGAGCCTGGTCGACGATCTCTTGCAGAAGTCGGTTGGACCCTGCAAGCAGGCGATGAAGGATGCAGGTGTTGATGCGAGCAAGATCGATGAAGTCGTGCTTGTCGGCGGACAGACCCGTATGCCCAAGATCCAGCAGTTGGTGAAGGATCTGTTCGGCAAAGAGCCGCATAAGGGTGTCAACCCGGATGAGGTTGTTGCGATTGGCGCTGCGGTTCAGGCTGGCGTGTTGGCTGGCGATGTGAAGGACCTGCTGTTGCTCGACGTGACTCCGCTGACGTTGTCGATTGAGACGATGGGCGGCGTGGCGACACCGATGATCAACCGGAACACCACGATTCCGACGAAGAAGACGGAGACGTTCTCGACGGCGGCTGATTCGCAGACCGAGGTTGAGGTTCATGTGTTGCAGGGCGAACGGCCGATGGCAGCGCAGAACCGGACCCTGGGCAAGTTCAAGCTCGCTGGAATTCCTCCTGCTCCGCGTGGCGTGCCTCAAATTGAGGTGACGTTCGATATTGATGCGAACGGCATTTTGAATGTGACGGCCAAGGACAACGCCACCGGCAAGGACCAGAAGATCACGATTACGAGCTCTTCGGGTCTGAGCAAGGAAGAGGTTGAGCGGATGGCGAAGGATGCCGAAGCCCATGCAGCCGAGGACAAGGAACAGCGGGACACGATTGAAGCTCGCAATGGTCTCGACTCGATGGTTTACAACGTCGAGAAGATGCTGAAGGATTCCGGCGACAAGGTTGCCTCGTCTGACAAGAGCGACGTTGAAACTGCTTTGGCTGATGCGAAATCGACTTTGGCTGGAACGCCGAGCGCGAGTGAGCTGAATTCGGCACGCGAGCGTCTAACTACTGCGAGCCACAAGCTCGCAGAGGCGATGTACAAGGCGACCGCTGCTTCGGGCAGCGCTCCGACCGACGGCGCTGCCGCGTCGGCGGGGACTGCAGACGAGCCGAAGAAGGATGAAGGAGTCATTGACGCCGAATATGTTGACGTCGATGAAAAGAAGTAAGAACTGAAACGATGTTTCGGACGTACTAGTAGTTAGAAAAGTGAGGGGCGTTCCTTAATGGGTGCCCCTCATTTTTATAAGTTTGGGCGGGCCGATTGTTGTGTAGAGTGCGACATATCTGCCGGAAAGGTGTTTGAGTGAATAGCAGTGACGGGAACGACAGATACTCTGATGTGCTTTGGTTCGAGAACCTGGAACTCAATCGACTGCTTGGAGGTGGAGCGATGACCGACACGATGTGGAGATGCGACCAGGTACGCGCAGGACAACTGTACAACCGGATGATGTTTGATACCCGGGAAGAGGCAGAACGTTTTGTGCAGCGAATGCAGCAGATGGAACCCGACCAGATGTTTTCGATTGAGCCTGTGGAGGCGCGTCAGGTCTGGAATTAGTTTTCTGGTTAGGAATTGATTGAATGACGGTGGCGACGGCTTAGTCCGTCGCCATTGTTTTCTTTTCAGGAGGCAAGACGGATGCCGGAGGGGAATGAGATTCATCGTTGGGCGGAGCGACATTTTGCTGCGTTCGGGGGAAGGCCTGTGCGGGTGGATGGACCGCAGGGCCGGTTTAAGGATTCAGCTGTCATCGATGGGAGGAAGCTTGAATGCGTGAAGGCTGTGGGGAAGCATCTTGGCTATAACTTTGGGAAGGACCGGATTCTGCATGTGCACCTCGGCTTGCAGGGAGACTTTACGGAGGGCTCGGGCCCGCTGCCGGCGGTGCGAGGGGCTTTGCGATTGCGGATGTGGAATGCGGAGGCAGTGAAGAAGCCTGCGGGAGCGGATGCGAGCAAGCCGCACCGTTGGTATTCAGAGGATGACGGGACGGATAACCTCGCGCCGGAGACGATTGCGTGGGTTGAACTGCGTGGGCCGATGGACTGCTCGATCTATTCCCAGGAGATGTGGGACGCGTTGCTAAAGAGACTGGGGCCGGATCCGCTAAACGGCGATGGAGCGGAGAAGTTTGTTGAGAAGGTAAAGAAGAGCAGGAAATCGATTGGCGAGGTGCTGATGGATCAGTCGGTGGCCGCCGGGATTGGGAATATCTTTCGTGCGGAGCTGCTATACCGGGCGCGGCAGAATCCTTTTACGTTGGGAAATGAGGTAGAGGAGAAGACGCTGCGGTCGATATGGAAGGATGCGGGTATTTTGATGAAGGCCGCGATGATCGACCGGCGGATTGTCACGACGAAGGCGAAGGATCGACCGCATAAGAGCGGATCGGTATGGAAGGAAGAGACACACTACGTGTACCGGCGGCAGGGAAGGCCGTGCTTTGTCTGTGGAGCAAAGATTCTGACGAAGGTGATGGCTGGCCGAAACCTGTTTTGGTGTCCGGTTGATCAGGCGGACCGGAGTAAAGAGTAGTTCCGATCACTCGAGGATGAGATAGGTTCCGAAGTCTTTGTTGAGAGCGAAGTCGACTGCACGGTAGTCGGAATTGGATCGAGCGATCTCCGGATCGGAGGAGTGGCCGGTAGCGTCGAACGATTTTTCTATGAGATGAGACGGATTGATATCGGCGATCAGAGAACGGCTGAGGAAGAGGCGTTTGCCATCGACGTAGACGGGACGGTAACGGCTGCGAAAGAGTGGAGAGTTATGGAAATTGGTGAGTGTGGTCCAGAGCTGATGAACTTCGATTACGTCGGGTTGACGCTGCTGGAGGACATACGAGTCGATGGCTGCGTAACGCTCGCGGGCAAGGACCGGATCGCAGAGAAGTCCGAGGTCGATGACTTGTATGCCGTACGCGTAGAGAATGATGCCGCCCATATCGGGGCCTGCAAAGAGCAGGGTGTTGCGGTGGGCGGCGGATTTGACCTGCATCAGGAGGTCATCGGTATGGGCCACCTTGGCAACCGTAGCTTCGGGCATGTAGAGCGGTGCGTTTTTCGAGTGCAACTCATCGATGCGTACGGACATGCGAACCAGAGCGAAGAGGCAAACGCAAGCCGTGATCCATGGGAGAGCTCGCGGCCGAAAACTATAGACGACGGGCAGCAGAAAGAGGCAAAACAGAAAGGGCCACGCGCTGTAGAAAGAACGGTACTCCGGTCCCCAGTTTGTGCCGATGATGGTGGAGAGGACCAGAGAGAAGAGGACGAAGAGCACGGTGAAACGCAACTGCCAGTATTTACGCAAGGACTTGCGGAAGCGTTCTAGGAGAGAGTCATGCTTTCTAAGTACGAAGCGGTCGTAGATGAAAGCGGTGAACAGGAAGAGAAGCAGAACTTTACAGGAAGCAAGAATGTACGCGGGTTCGTGGAGATGGCGAACTACTTCCAGATCGTGGAGAGATGCCGAGTAGGGAATTCCACGTTTGGCGACGATGGTATTAGGAAGTAAAGAGCCAAAGTAAAACCAGCGGATGAGGTTGGAGAGGATGAGGATACTGAGCCAGGTTGCGGAGGATACGAGCGCACGACGTGTGGTTTTTTCGACGAGGACGAAAGGAATCAGAAGCCATGCGGCTTCCCATCGAGTAAGCAGGAATGCTGAGCCGGCGATGAGGTAGCAGATGCGTGCGACGCGACTCTGTGAGGGTTGAAGCAGGAGCATCACGAGAATGAGGGTGAGAATGAGCGGTGTTTCCATCCCGTTGATAGTTTCGTAGAACATGAGCCCGCAGCCGACGCTGCCTGCTATAAGGTTGGCGCAGGTTTCGGGGGTCCAGGTAAGGAACCATCGACGGATGAGTACGATGTTGGCGAGGTTGAGAAGAAGGGAGGAGATTTTAGCGATGGCGAGGAGCGTTGTTGGATTGGAAGAGAGCTTTGCGGCGAGTGCCATGAGCAACATCCATAGCGTGGTGGAATATCCTTCTACGATTCCAGAGCCAGGTGTGGGTTCGATTCTGCCAGTGAGCGCAAAGGTGCGGGAGAAACCGAGGGTGATTGCTGCGTCATCCCAAACCAGAGGCCAGAATCGCAAGGCGATGACGATCTGGGCGATCAGAGCAATTGCGACCAGCACTCGTGACAGCAGAACCGGCACTGACAATGTTAAAGCGGAATCAATGGCGTTCTGGATCGGTGCGCTAACGGACGAAGCACGGGTGCCTACAGGCTGTGCCTGGGCGTTAGAGGAAATCATGCATACCCTTTCCTTGCAACGCGAAGGTAATTTTTACCAAGGACCCAAAAATCGTTCAGAACTGTAGGATGTGCCGCGGACGTTCGCGGTTATATGGGGAATAAAAGAATTTGATACAAAAGCTGAAGTTAGAGATAGGTCTATCATCAACCCACAGGGGTTAAGCAACAGGAATCATGCAACAAGAAGATATGACGATGTTTATTTTTGAGTGAATACGAATCAAATCAGTACCTCTCAAAATGAGGAAGAGGCGTAACTCCTAAAGAATCAGGCGAAAAGAATGGCGACCCAGACGAAAGATTATTACGGCGTATTAGGTGTGAAGAAGACAGCGACTGCGGATGAAATCCGCAAGGCGTTTCGAAAGGCTGCGCGCAAGTACCATCCGGATGTCAATCCGGGGGATAAGAAGGCTGAGGAAAAGTTCAAGGAAATCTCCGAGGCCAATGATGTTCTGAGTGATGAGAAGAAGCGCAAAATCTACGATCAGTTGGGATTCTACTCGGACAATATCGACCCGGCGGCGGCTGAGGCTGCAGCACGTGGCGGCTACGGCGGTGGAGGGTTTGGAGGTGGCCGTACCGCGACGCGTGGAGGGCAAGAGGTTCCGTTTGATTTTGGAGGATTTGATTTTTCGGGATTTCAGGGCGCCACCGCCGGCGCTCAGGAGGAGTCAGGCGGAGGGTTTGGCGGAAGTTTTCGGGATATCTTCAGCGGGATGTTCAACGGCGGAAGGCAGGCAGCGCGCGGGCCTCAACCGGGTACCGATCTCGAATACCAGGTGAGCATCGATTTCTGGACTGCGGTGCGGGGAGGCGTGGCCCGGCTGGAGATTCAGCGGCAGGAGATTTGTCCGACCTGCAAGGGAAAGTCGACTACGGGTGGGAGTGTCGAATGTCCGGAATGTCATGGAAGTGGGCAGGTGACGCAGATGGGCGGGCGGATGAAGTTCAATATCCAGTGCCCGCGGTGCGGCGGGACAGGGAAGGTGCAGAATACCTGTCCGACGTGCGATGGGGAGGGTGTGGTGGTAAAACGCGAGCCGCTGGAGTTTCGGATCAAGGCGGGGACTCGTGATGGGCAGAGGATTCGACTGGCGGGGAAGGGAAATGCCGGAATCAATGGCGGAGCCGCAGGGGATTTGTACCTGATTATCAAGGCAGGGACCCATCCGGTATTTACGCGGAATGGCGATGACATTTATGTAACTGTTCCGGTTACGATGACGGAGGCTGCGCTTGGCGCGAAGATCGAGGTGCCAACGATCGATACGCATGAAGGTGGTGGCAGGACACAACTGAAGATTCCGCCTGGGACCCAGACCGGACAGAAGCTTCGATTGCGGGAGAAGGGTGTGCCCAGTGCTTCGCATGAGGGGAAACGCGGCGACCAAATTGTCGAGGTAAAGATCGTGGTGCCGAAGGTCCAGGATGAACGAAGCAAGGAGATTCTGCGGGAGTTGGCGAAGCTGAATCCTGAGGAGCCGCGAGAGAGCCTGTTTGCCGCTGTTTAGAAATAAGGCATTCACGGATAAATCTCCAAACATACACGGAATCTTTGCACTGGAAATGGTGCAGGGCTGATGGAATCGCCTTAATTCAGAGGGTTATTCCATGCGGCTTGGCAGGCTGGTGTTGATTGGCGTCGTGTGCTCGGGCGCCGCTTGTGCGGTGTGGGCCGAGGATGCAAAAGCAATAACAGCGGAAGAAATTCTTGAGCGGATGCAGGCACGGAATGCTGCGCGTCAGGCTGCGCTGGAGCACTATTCGTCGGAACGGACATATCGGGTGGAGTATCGGGGGACAGGCGGGACTCACGCCGGCGAGATTGTAGTTCATGCGGAGTATTCTGCTCCAGAGCGGAGATAATTTACGGTCGAGTCGGAGTCGGGCTCGAAGCTGATCTGCGAGAAGGTACTGCGGCGGCTGGTGGAAGGAGAACAGGAGGCTTCGCAGAAGACAAACCGGATGCAGATGATGTTGTCGACTGAGAATTATGACGTCGTGCTCTCGGGAAAAGCATGGGTGGATGGACAGAGCGCATGGGTGCTGAAGGTTTCGCCTAAGGTGAATAACAAGTTCACGTATTGCGGAACGGTTTGGGTAAATACAGAGGATTATGCAGTGATGCGCCTAGCAGGAGAGCCAGCGAAGAATCCCTCGTGGTGGATCAACCGAACCAGGTTTGACTCGCAGTATGTGCGGCGAGGGGAGTTCTGGTTGCCTGGAAGGAATGTCTCAACGAGTCATGTGCGGATTGGCGGGGACGCTACGTTGACGATCGACTATGGGAGCTATGAAAGGCATAAACATACTTGACTAACCAAACTACTTTCGATTGTGACGCCGCGAAACGATAGCGGCGAACATGGCTACCACAATAGTAGACAGCAGATAGCCTAGCCAGTGGTCCAAGGCATAACGAAGATTCATGCCAGCCATGCTATCGCAGGTCTACCCTTGGCCTAACAACTTGGCACCCAAGGCGATTAGAAGACCCTTCAGGTTGGTGCACTCAACGCCGAAATGATCGGTTATTCGGGATTGATCTTCTGTTCGAAGATGGCTTCTGCGGTGTAAGCGGACACTTTGAGAGTGAAGCCCACTGGTATTTGGTCGGCGGTTGAAGGTGGCGGCAAGAGTAGATGGTTGGCAAGGCTGGCGAGATATTGCGTCGTTTCCGGCGCGACGCCTGCAATTCGGGCGGCGAGCCAGGCTTGCGGGGTGATTGTGATTTCCGCTCTACCAGCGGCTACAGCGTTGTAGATTCTATTGGCGGCATGACGGACTGAGGCTGCAAAGATAGGTGTCTGTGCAGCGAGGGTGAACCATCGCTGCTCTTTTCTTGAGTTGCCCGTGAATTCGGCGTGAGCTTCGCCGCCTGTGCGCATGAGGCCGGGGCAGACAGTAGTGACGCGTACGCCTTTGTGGCGGAGCTCCGCGTGGAGGCCCTGAGAGAAACCAACAAGAGCGAACTTGCTGGCGACGTAGGGCAGCATGTGCGGCATGGCGAACTTACCACCGATGCTGCAGATGTTGACGATGGCTGCGTCTTCGTCGGTGAGGTTGCGGTTGAGCAGATGAGGAAGGGCTGCGTGGATGGTGTGTAGCGCGGCGAAGAAATTCGTGGCCATGGCTCGGCGATAGGCGGCGATGGGCTGGTTTTCGACGGGCCCGACTTCGATGATGCCTGCATTGTTGATAAGGATGTCGATGCGCCCGAAGTGACTGACGGCATGATCGACCAACATGGTGGCCTGGGCCGCATCAGTGAGGTTGGCAGGGATAAGGAGAACGTCGTCGGGGGACTGAATTGCTTCGCGGTCGACTAAAGTATGACGGGCGGCTAGGAGTTCTTCATGGTCGCGAGCTGCAAGGATGAGGCGGGCTCCGGCACGGGCGTAACGTTCGGCGAGAGCGAGGCCAAGGCCGCGAGACCCTCCGGTGATGAGGACGATCTGGCCGGGACGGCTTCTGGGAGTGCGGGTGGCGAGTAGTAAAGCAGTTGCTGCTGCGGCGACACCGGTGAGAAGCTGCGCGGTTTGAAGTGCGGCTCGGGGCGGTTTCATAAGTTGTTGGTGAGATGCTGGTTTGAGGATAGACGAGATTGATTGACGTGCGTAGGTGGTAAAGAGCTAGACTGGCGATAAAGTTTGGGGGAAGAGGTTGCTGGATGGCGACAAAGCGAAAGAGTAAGGGTGCGTACATGATTTCGTCGGTGGCGGAGATGTATGAGATTCATCCGCAGACGCTCAGATTGTATGAAAGGGAGGGATTGCTGCGACCGTCGCGAAGTGAAGGAAATACGCGGCTCTACACGGATGAAGATCTGGAGCGGCTGGAGTTTATTTTGAATTTGGCGCGGGACCTGGGAGTGAATATTGCCGGGATTGCCATTGTGCTGCAGATGCGGGAGCGGATGGAGGAGATGAACCGGCAGATGCAGGGGTTTGTCGACTACGTTCGGACGGAGATGTTGACACGGATGCACCAGCAGCAGACTCCGGGGACCGGATTGGTGCCGATGCGGCGGCCGATGGTGGTTCCTACGGTCAAGGTGGTTTCGGTGAAGACGACCCGAAAGAAGTAAGGACGAGCCGCATTGGTTTGCTGATCAATGCTTTACGAAGTGAGATTTCTTCCCGAATATCAGGCTATTTTGACTGCGATAGACTTTAAGGCTGCGTAGCGATTCATTGGCGCTGCGACTTGGGCAGAAGTGAGATGAGTTTGTTGCTTCAGATATTGTTCTGGTTTGCATTGGCCGGGTCGATCACCTCTACGATCTATTGCATGATGGTGATCGCGGCGGCTGTGCGCTTTGGGGTCCGCAAACACCGTGAGGACCGGGAGGTGGCGACCTTCCTGCCAGCTGTGAGTGTGTTGAAGCCACTGCACGGGACAGAGGAAGGGTTGGAACGGAATATCGAGTCGTTCTTTGAGCAGGATTACCCAGAGTTTGAGCTGCTTTTTTGCGCGCGGCATGAGACGGATCCGGGGCTGCAACTGGCTCGCCGAGTGGGGGAGCGATATGCGCAGGTCGATGCACGGTATGTGACGTGCGGAGAGCCCACGCCGCATTTTCACAATGCGAAGGTGTATTCACTGGCAAAGCTGGATTCAGTTGCAAAGTATGAACTGTTTGTTACCAGCGATGCAGATGTGCGGGTGACCAGGGACTATCTGCAGCGGATGATACAGAATCTGAAGGACCCACGAATTGGGTTGGCTTCGTGTGTGTATCTGGGGACGACCGACCGGGGCGCGAAAGCTGGGTTTTCTTCACAACTGGATGCCGTGGGCAAGAGCGTGGAGATGACTTCGGGTGTACTTGTGGCTGACATGCTGGAGGGGACGAAATTTGCGCTGGGCGGATCGATGGCAGTGCGAAAGGAGTCCTTTCAAAAGGCCGGAGGGTTTGCGGAACTGGGGCAGTTTTATGCCGATGATTTTGTCCTGGGGAACCGACTGGCGGCGCAGGGAGTCGGGGTGCGGATGGCGACTCATGTGATCCGGCTCTTGGTGCAGGATACGCCGTTTTGGCTGTCGTTTCGGAATCAGTTGAGGTGGATGCAGAGCACCCGGAGATCACGTCCGCTCGGGCATTTGGGGTCCGGGCTGACCTTTGCGGTACCCTTTGGATTAATAGGGTTGTTGTGGGGAATACTGAGCGGCCATGTACTGCTCGGGTTTGGGTGGTTGGGATGGGCCATTTTGAACCGCTGGCTTCAGGCGGCTGCAATTCTTCGGGTCATGGGGGACGAAGACTGGTTGCGCGGTATGTTGTTGTATCCATTGAGGGATTTGCTGGGAAGCGTGCTTTGGCTAGGTAGTTATGGCGGAGATAAGTTCTATTACCGGGGGAAGGTCTACACGCTGAAGCATGGCGGCCGAGTGGAGGAGCCGCAATAAGACGCATCTTAAGGGGAACTTGTTAAGGGCAAAAGGCGTCAAAGGATACAGGCCCAAGACTAAGGTTGGTCATTTTGGAACTTTGATGTTGCCGGCTTTTGGAACCCGGTGACCAAAACGGATTCGCCAGTGTGGCGGTCAGTGGAGGCGTTGATGTCCGCAGTGCATTGGGGACTGCTATTGTTTGGGCTGTTCGGACTACTCACTTCGAGTGTCTACCTCGGGATGGTGATCCTGGGTGCCCTCAGGTTTCGGCGCGACGCACTCCTTGAGGAGGCACGGTTGCGAGAGCAACCTGGATTCCTGCCCCCGATCAGCCTCTTTAAACCCTTGCATGGCGATGAGGTCCGCCTGGAGGAGAATCTCAGGACATTTTTCGAGCAGGATTACCTTGAGCATGTTATGCAGGCGGGTGAAAGCACGGTTGAGAATGGAGTCTCGCGGGTCGAAGTGTTGTTTTGTGCGCGAAGCGACGCGGACGAGGGGTTGGAGATTGCTCGGCGGGTAGCATCGGAGTATCCGAATATTACGACGCGATTTTTGACGAGCGGATCACCTTGGGCCGCCAATGCGAAGGTGTGTTCGCTTGTGGCGATGGCGAAGGTGGCGAGTCATGATCTGTGGGCGATCAGCGATAGCGATGTGCGGGTGACGCCGGATTATTTGCGTCGGATTGTATTGCCGTTTGCCGACCTGCGTGTGGGTTGCGCGACCTGCCTGTACCGTGGCGTGGGGATCAGCGGGAGTCTCTGGTCGAAGCTGGAGGCGGTGGGGATGACGATTGAGATGAGTTCCGGCATCTGTGCGGACGGTCTGGTCGAGCCTGTGCAGTTTGCGCTAGGACCAACTATGGTGACGCGGCGGGAACGGGTTGAGGAGATGGGCGGGTTTGAGAGTATGGCGGATTACTGCGCCGATGATTTTGTGCTGGGCAATTGGATTGCGAAGAATGGACACAAGGTGGTGCTGAGCGGACACACGATCGACCATATGGTGCTGCAGACGGATTTTGTAGAGTCGATGAAACACCAGGTGCGGTGGATGAAGAGCACACGATTTTCACGACCGAAGGGACACTTTGGTACAGGGCTGACGTTTGGAGTGCCTTTTGGTGTTATGGCGTGCGTGGGTGCACTGCTACTGGGAATGCCAGTGTTGGGATGGAGTGTGCTGGCGGGATGCCTGGTGGGGAGATGTCTGCAGGCGTTTGTGGTAGGAAGATATGTTGTCCGCGAGCGAGATATCTTTGCAACGATGTTGCTGTTTCCGCTTCGCGATCTGATTGGCGCGTTGATCTGGGCTCTGAGTTATGTGAGCAACCGCATTCAGTGGCGAGGTGAGGTGTATGAGTTGGTAGATGGTGGGCGGATGCGGCGGTCTATGGCGGATCGAGCTCCTTTGGCGACCAACAAGCTTGCATCTGACCACGAGCGTCGTTAGCGGAGCAGACTAGTGGTTGGTAAGGATTGTCTTTCCTCCCGCGCTGGCGAGGCTGTGAACTGTGCCGTAGGGGTCGAGGTCTTTAGTTCGGGTGGTGGGATTGTAGGTTAAGAGAAAGATGCGCCGTGGGCTCGACCAGAGCTGCCGGAGGGAGTCTTCTGTTTCAAATATGGATGGTGCGTCGGGCAAGTAGCTGCCGAACCAGAGACCATTGACTCGACCGTTGACGAGGTGGACCTGCTGACCTGTGTAGAAGATTAATGTAGAGCCTGCAGTGAGTTCACCATCGATGATGATGAGGTCGTTTGGCTGAGGGTTATTGTGTTGGGCTTGGTTGATGTCCTCGGCGAGACCTTCGGAACCAAGGATTGGGTAGAAGCGGACAAGGCCTTCGTGTGCAGCGAGGAGAGTAACAGTCATCGCGGCGGCGAGAGTAAGGTTTGCTGCGAAGGTGCGTCCTTTTCGGCGGAGTAAGTAGCTGCCAAGGCCGATTCCCAACATACCGACCCCAGTAGCTGCGAGGGGGCCGCGGAAGAAACCCATGGCGGCCGCTGTAAGGTCGGAGACGTGACTTAGCGAGAGATTGTAGGCCTCTGTACTGCCGGCCATGGTGAGGAGCGAGACGATATCAGCGCTAGGTTTGGGGTGCTGCGCAGTGATGGCGAAGTATCCGCAAATGGCGGCGACGACGGTGGTGAGCGGGACGAGTGTATAGAGATGCCAGTTCAGAACGCTACGGTTCGCTGCCGGGTTTGCGATGCCGGAGGAGCTGCATTCTGCAGTTGCCAGGATGGCGCCGATCATAAGGGCAAGAGCAGGCATGGCGGGGAGGCTGTAGTACTCTTGGCGGTTGGAAAGTGTGAAGAAACCGAGGATGAGAAGTGCCCAGAGCAGGAGGGAGAGACTTGCTTCATGTTCGCGTGCTGTGGTGGCAGTTTTGTTTCGGAGAGCACGAATCTGTTCGCGAACGGCAGAGGGAAGAAAGATAGCCCAAGGCATGATCCAGAGGACAAGGTAGAGCCAGAAGAGCCAGACGGGCGTGAGGCCGTAGTCGTGTGGGATGCGTTTGGAAAGGAAACGGGCGATGTGCTCGTTGTAAAGATAGAACCACGTCCAGCCCGCCAGGGCGGGAAGGCCGAGGCCTGTGGGCATGGCAACTGGTGGATTGCGGAGTGCGGCGAGGATGTGCCACGGGGCGGCGACCGCGAGGAAGACGGCGGTGCTTGCGGGCAGGTGGAGTTTGAAGAAGAGATGGAGCTGTTTGGTTATCGTCAGGTAAAGGAGGACAAAACCGATTGGAAAGACTAGTCCAATGAGGCCTTTGGTGAGAACGTTCAACGCCATGACCGCGGCAAATCCGAGACAGGGTAGGAGTGCGGATTTTCCGTTGGGGATCTGAATTCGATCTACAGCGATGAGGAAGAGATGGACAGCTAGCGTCATCCAGAGGGCGAGAAGAATGTCCGGGATGTAGAAGCGGGTGTAGAGATAGGGGCCGATGCTGGTGGCGAGAGCGAGTGCTGAGTAAAAGGCGGCGCGGTCTGGGTTTTTGGTGGGGGAGATTGTCTTGAAGAGGTGGAGGCCTAGCGCATAGGTAGCGAGGAGCAACGCGAGGACCGCGATGGCGAGTGGGAGGCGGGCGGCCCAGTCGTGGACGCCAAAGAGATGCATTGAGGCAGCGGCCATCCAGTACATGAGGGGCGGCTTGTCGAAGAAGCGGATGCCGTTGATGTACGGGGTGACATAGTCGTGGCGCTGCATCATCTGACGGGCTATTTCGATGTAAACGGAGTCGACGTCGTCGAGCAGGCCGGGAGTGAAGATGCCGCCGATCTGGAGAATGAACCAGGCAAGGACGAGGATTGTGATGGAACTTGGGTTCCATCGGTGAGAGGGGGCGAGTTGTGGTTCGGTCTTCAGTGGTGTTCTCAGTTTTCGTTTCGCTGGTTGGGTTGGTTTCAATTATTTGTCCAGCGGATGGTCGGTGTAGAGAGTTTTGCCAGAGCTTTCTTTGAGAAGAATTTTGTTACTGAGGAGATGATCAACCTCTTCACGTTTTTCGATCGGGACAAAGAGAATCTTACGATTGCCGTGACCCCAAGCGCGCTGGAGATCCTGTGAGGTCAGGAAGATGGCCGGGGCGTCGGGAAAGGTGCTGCCGAAGAGCATGGACGTGGTCCGTCCGTTGACGAGGAAGACGCTTCGGCCGAGGTAGAACGGAATCGAGGAGCCGTAGGCCTGGTCGCCGTAGAGAAGGACTTCGTTGTCGGGCGAGATGGAACCGTTGGCTTCGAGTTGCTGGATGGTGTCGGCGAAGCCTTTTGAGGAGAGCATCGGTGCGAAGCGGGCGAAGGCGATGTGAGCGGCGATGAGGAAGGTCATTGAGGTGAGAGCGATGGTTGTTGTAGAGGCCAAGTGTCGTTGTTTGGAACGGAGGAACCATGCTGCGGCCGGGCCGATGAGGAAGGCGAGGGCGGCAAGTGCCGCCGGGAGACGGAGTGCCGCGAAGCTAGGGCCGGTAAGGTCGAACAGAGCCGACATGGACAGCGTGTAATTACCTACTCCGCGATGCGCGAGGAGATCGCCGATGTCGGGGACGAAGGGTTCGTGGCGTGAGGTCCACAGGCCATAAGCTAGGACGGCTGCAATTGCCGCTCCGAGGGCCGTGAAAGTGGCGTGGGCGAAAGTGATCCAACGGCGGCTGGACTTGTCTTCGGTGTAAGTGCTTTCGGCGTGGGTGAGTGCTGCAGCGATGAGAATCAGGAGCGGAAGATAGGCGGGGAAGGTGTAGTACTCCTGGTTGGTGGAGAGGGAAAAGAAGAAGAGGACTAGAGTGGCGAAGAGGGTGAGGAGGATGGTGTGTCGGGAAGTAGCGTTTGTTTCGAGAAGAAACTCTGTAGTTAACAAGTTTCTTTGACGGCGACGCAGAGACTGGATGAAGAAGAGACACAGCGCGATGAGAACGGTGAGCACATAAGGGAAGTGCACAGTTTCCCGAAGGGCGAGACCGACAATGACGACTGCGAAAGGTTGCCAGTAGGAGATTTGATCCTCTGCGATTGGGTTTGCGGTGTTGTATTTTTTCCACGCTCGATAGCCCTGCAGAAGGAGTGTTCCTCCGAAAAGACTCCAGGGAAAGAGCCAGATCAGGTGGAGGGTCCAAAAGAGATAGCCGGGGAGTTTGTTGTAGTCCTTCGGGTAGCGCTTGCCGAGGAAGCGGAGGAAGTGTTCGTTGACGAAGTAGAACCAGAAGAAGCCGTGGCCGTTCATGCCTCCGGTGTTGCGGAGGCCAGCGAGGATGTGCCAAGGCGCGGCTATCGCTAGAAAAAGCAAGAAACCTGTCAGGGGCTTTAATTTGCGCCATTTCTTGTATTCGCCTGTGAGTACGAGATAGATGGCGGCTGTGCCGAAGAAGAAGACGAGGGCTACAAGGCCCTTGGTAAGGATGGCGAAGGCCAGGGCTGTCCACATCAGGTAGGCATGAGTGGCGGGGGAAAGACGAAAAACGGGTTTCTCCACTACGGCGGCAAGTGCGCCGCCCTCGGTCGAAATGGCAACTTCCAATTTTTCTTCGGCGAGCTCTTGAGTGTCGGCAAGGTCTTGATTGGTATCTAGGGCCTGAAGGAAGCAGTAGAGAGCTGCGCAGAGGAAGAGGGAGAGCAGGACCTCCGGGATGAAGTAGCGAGTGAAGAGGAAGACTCCGGCGGAGGTGAGCGTTGCGAGTCCGGTGTAAAAAGCTGTGCGCGGATTGAAGGCTCGTGTTGCCCAGTGAAAGCCTAGGAGGGCGAGCAGGAAAACGGCGATGGCTTGTGGGAGATGGGCGGCGAATGTGTTGAAGCCGAAGATGCGAGAGCTGAGGGCTACGAGCCAGTACGGGAGCGGGGCCTTTTCGAGATAACGGATGCCATCGACCTGGAGGGTGACGAGATCACCGGTGAGGGCCATGTGACGGGCAGCGTTGGCATGGGTGGCGTCAGCATCGTCGAGCAAAGGAGGAGTAAAGAGCGATGCGAAGTAGATCACCATCCAGAGGATCGTGAGGGTGAAGAGAGCAGTGGAGCGATGCGGAGAGTTTCTGGCTGGTGGTGCCGGAGAGTCGAGCCGAATTTCAGAGAGGGTCAGGTTCATCATGCGCGTGTGTCGCTCTTTCAGGATAAATGGGTGTTGACGATGCAGGCTGCACGGAGCGTGAGGAGATTATGTGAACTTTGGTGAGATGGACGCCAATTTTTGACAGGTGTTTCATGAGCGTCGGGAACAGTAATCGAGAACACTGAGAAAATTCAAAAGCTAAGACTTCACGGAGCCATTTCGGGAGTGGGCATGAACCGATATCGCGTTTGTCGCTCGATGGCGGCGTTGGACACGGATGCAGTTGAACAGCATAATGTGGAGACCATTGCAGACTATGCCGACCAGTGACTAGCGGACCAGGTATCGAATCAGCTGGTACGAATGGATGGAGACACTCTGGGCACGGGAGATTGGGCAATCGAGTTTCCGTGCGGCAAGCGCGGCGTGGAACGCAATTAAGTAACGCTGAGGCCACTCCTCGAGGTTGGGCGAAGCATGTATTGTTCTATATATGCCTACGTTTGCTGCGGTGGATATTGGGTCGAACTCCTGTCGGTTGAAGATAGCTTCGGTGCAGATGCACCGGTTGAAGACGCTACATGAAGACCGCGAGGTGACGCGGCTTGGGGAGAGCGTATTTCAGACGGGTGTGATTTCGCCTGAGGCGATGGCGGCTACAATTCGCGCGCTGAAACGTTTTCATAAAGCGGTGCAATTGCATGTGGTGGACAAGGTTCGCGTGGTGGCGACGAGTGCGATGCGGGATGCGCGAAATGCGGCGGCGTTTACGGAGTGGGTGAAGGCGACGACTGGGTGGAACGTCGAAGTAATCTCAGGACTGGAAGAGGGTCGGTTGATCCACCTTGGTGTTGTTACGAATGAGGTGGGAGCGCGCGGAAAGTGTCTGTTGATCGATTTGGGTGGCGGGAGCTGCGAAGTAACACTGTCGGATGGCGGACGGATCAAGACAATGGTGACGATGCCTCTCGGGGCAGTCCGGCTGAAGGAGGAATTTTTGCCGAGCGATCCACCTGCCAAGGAGGACGTGGCGCGTTTGAAGCAGTTTATCGATCGCGAGCTACGCCGGGCGGAGAGAAAGCTCGGAATGCCGAGAGTAGGGTTGGTGATTGCAACATCCGGGACTGCAGCATCGCTGGCAGAGGCAAGTGGACACGTGCGTAAAGGGGAGGGAAAGAAGACGCTGGCGAAGAAGCGATTGGAGCGGGTGGGGGCATTGACAGCGGAGACAGGGGAAGTTCGGAAGCTGGCTGACCGGCTGTCGAAGATGACCAATGCACAACGCGAGGCAGTGCCTGGAGTTGGGCCAAGGAGATCAGAGATTATTGTCGGCGGAGCGCTGGTGTATGCAAGCTTAATGGAGCGATTAGGGTTGAGGGAATTTCGCTATTCGTCACTGGGTCTGCGGGACGGTGTGTTGGCGCAGATGCTGGCGGAGGTGGATCTGCGGACCTCGGTACATCAGAAGATCGAGAGTGAGCGATGGGCGGGGGTGCTTGAAGTCTGCGAACGGTACAACATCGAACAGCGCAGGGTTGAGCCCGTACGACAGCATGTTGTGGAGTTATTCGATTCGCTGGCGCGAGTCCATGAGCTTCCAGAGGAGTACAAGCTATGGCTTGAGGCGGCTGCGATGATGCAGGACGTTGGAAAGTTCATGAATCACCAGGGGCATTACCGGCATACGCAGTACATCATTGCGAATTCGGAGATCTTTGGATTTTCGCCGGAGCAGCGAATGATCGTGAGTGCGATTGCTCGGTATATGGGAAAAAGCCGGCCTACGCCGATGGATCGGCCTATGCGATGGATTCCGGTGGAAGAACATGGGAATGTGACAAGGGCCGTTGTCTTGTTGAGACTCGCAGTGGCGTTAAATCAGGATCGGGCGAGTGCGGTGTTGCAGATGCGAACTCATGTCTATCCGAAACGCGTGCTGTTGGAACTTGTGCCGGGACGCGGTGGCGCCGAGTTAGAGGCCTGGTCGCTGCGAAAGGAAGCCGACTATTTTCGTGAGGTCTTCCGTCGGGAACTCTTCGTCGAGGTAGTGTAGAGAGCGCGGACGGTGCGGGGATCGATGAGTGACTGAAGAGTTGCGGGTCCGCGAGTGAGAACGACGCGAGCGATGGAGCTTTTGCGGAGACGGATCCTTGCTTCGGGGCTGGTGGCAGGCACAAGCAGGGAGCCAAGGAAGGTTGATAAGTTGGGATTGTGACCCACGACAAGCAGGTTTTCGGCTGTGGAATGATCGCGCAAGAGTTTCTGGAACTCTTTAAAGTTTGCGGACGGTGCGAGGGCATTGGATTGCAAAATCTGGGCCTCGTAGCCGGTTTCGGTGCCGACGAGCGAAGCTGTTTGAAGGCAACGCTTGAGGGGGCTTGAGATGATGAGGTCGAATTGAACACCCAACTCGTTGAGGACGTGAGCGAGTTGAAGACATTGTTTTTTGCCTTCTTTGTCGAGCGGCCGCTTGAAGTCGAGGAGGGGATTCGGGCGTCGTAGACCAGCGCTGGCGTGGCGAAGAATATACAAATTCATAGTCTGTTCACATTTTAGCGCAGGCAAATGTGAGGCTTACAGTGGCGGCTTTGGATCGTGGTGAAAGACTCCCGGGTCGGGCTCATCGAGCGAGGGCGGTGCGGGTTCGGGGTCGGAGATGGGTTCGGGAACAGCGGAGATGGGGTCGGAGATAAGTTGAATGCGACTACCTGAATGATTGAGTGGAGTTACAGTTGCGATCGGCAGGGCGATAGGATTTTGAAGAGCGAGAGCTGTCTCGACTCCTCGTTGCCAGAAGCGCGTGAACAGCATCAGGAAAAGACCTAGCTGCGCCAGGAGAAAGGAAGGCCAGACTATTGGTTGTGCGAGCATGTGCATTGATACACGAGCGGTGAGAACAACCGCAGCGAGTCCGAGAAGAGTAAGAAAGATGAAGATGGGCCACGCATGGGCGAAGCGGGCAAACAGCGTGCGCAGGGCAGGGCGAAGTGTGCGATGGACACGGCGGTCAGGTTTGCCGTTGGAAAAACATATGAGGCCTAGTTGCACGGTATAGACCTCGACCAAATCGAAGTAGAGGCGGAGAACGGTTGCTGCCACAAAGACAATTATGTAACCGCCTGAGATACATAAGAAAGCGGGACGGCCAACGAATCGATCGTCGACGAAATCGGACCATTTCGTTTGAAAAAAATTGAGAGGTTGCAAGATGAGTGCTGCGGCGATGAGGAACAGAATCGTAATGCGGACGAAACGCCAGAAGTGGAGCAGCCCCTGCTGAAACATCGTGCCGAGACGAGCGGGTGCGGAGGTCAGATAGCAGAAAAGGGTTCCGGGGACAAGAATGAAATAGATGAGCAGATAGAGGGGGATCGAGGCGTGTCCAGCGGCTATTCCCGGTTCACCGACGGGACTCTGGTTGAAGCGGAGAAGGACTTCGCCGACGATACCGAGATCAAAGCCGTTCGAGAGTCGCTGCGCTGCGAGAGAATGGTTGAGAAGTGAGGAGAGTTGATGATTGAGGCCGATGGAAAAGAGAAAGGCCAGACCGAGATTGAAGATGTAGGTCCACAGAAGCGCTGGGAAGCGCCGAAGGGTGAGGGACAGTCCGTGGAGAAAGATATTGCGCCGTTCAACCATGATGCGAGACCCTTTAAGCAAGTTACGGATTTGTGCGGCGTTGGACTAGACAATCCATGCGATGAACTGGGCTGCGAATTGGTTGAAGCTTAACCAGAGATTGGTAAGTTTGCGGGCGGGAGTTGGATTCCAGTTTGTGGTGTAGCTGTTGTTAAAGAAATTGCCATCGAGAGGAATGATATGGTCGGGGTCGATCTCCGCGGAGACGATTTTGGCGTTGCGGGTGTAGGTAAACTTTGTCCAGCGATCGACCCCGTCCCATCGTTCGCGCAGGCGGGTTCCGTCGCTGAAGAATATTTCTACTGTTGCCGGGAGGATGAAATCTCCTTTCCGGTGGAGATACACAGTGGAGAGGTATTGGATCTGTTTTTTGTCTTTTGGCTCTGGCAACCACCATTGGATTGGGTTGGACGAGATGCTGTCAACCTCGTAGTCGAGGGTCTGAGTTCCGTAGACTGCCTGGTTGAAGAATGGACGCAGACTGGAGATGGGGACGACGGCCGGGTCAGAGGCGGTGTTGAACAATGCCGCCAGATCAGGCCGGAGCGTCTGAAGTCCTGCGGAATCTTTTAGGCCTGGACCTTGGCCCAGGATATTGGTTACGGCGGCGCCATGGTCATGGATTACCTGAGTTGTTTCGGTCGAGGAGGTAATTACGCTGCCACCAGCGATGGTGGCTCGTCCATTTTTGATGGCTACCTGCTCGATGGTGCGTAGGAAATCCTCTGTGCTGGGATGGGTGAAGCGATAACGCGTGAAGTAAGTTCGCATGGCTTCGTCCATGGTGTCGCGGCCGATGATGGCCTCGAGTGTGAGTAAGAGAGTGGCGGATTTGCCGTAGGTAACGCCACCGTACGAGGTTGAGTCACGGAACTTGAACGCCCATCGGGTGACCGGATCATAGTCTGCTACCAATAGATATTGGAGGCGTTGCAACTCAGCATCACTGGCATTCGCGTATGAGCGGTTGAAAGTGGATGTGCGGGGGCCGAGAATTTCTTCGAGAATTCTGACTTCAGTGTAGGAGTTGATGCCTTCATCAAGCCATGCATCTTCAAACTCGTTGGTGGCAACCATTCCGTACCAATATTGATGGCCGAACTCGTGCTCGACGGTTTGATCGGTGATATACGTTGGGTCGCGAAACCATGTGGTGCCTCCGGTAAAAAGGGTAGGGTACTCCATACCTCCCATCTCGGAGTCTGGTTCAGGGTCGATTACGGTGATGATCTTGTAAGGATAGGGGCCGTAGAGACGATCGAACTGAGCGAGGGTCTTTCGGGTGATATCGAGATAACGTTGGCCGGCGCGGGGATGGGCGGCGAGGGCGAGAACGTGGATCTTCACTGGGCCGAGGCTTGAGAGATAGATGCTATCTGTAATTGTGAAATGTGGGCTCGCAGCCCAGGCGAAGTCGCCGATGTCTTCGCCATGAAAGCTGAGGGTTTTGGTGCCGTCGGGATTGACGATTTCGCCGGTTGGTACACCGCTGGCTCCGACGATATAGCGGTGTGGGAGGGTAAGGGTGACGTTGAAGGTGGCAAAGTCCGAGAAGAATTCGGTGGTGGCGTGGTATTGGTGGCAGTTCCATGCGCCGTGCCAGTAGACTCCGGGCTTGGGATACCACTGGCCGCCCATGATGAAGTCGCGCTTGTAGCCGTTGCGTGCGATGGAGAGTGGGAACTGGTCATGAAAGGCGAGATGGAAGGTGATGGAGTCGTTGGGCGCGAGTGGGTGGGTGAGTGTGATCTCAGTTACGGTGTGGTCTTGTGCATTGCCGTCGTCTGGGGCAATGAAATGCATTGCTGAGGTGAGATCGCCATAGCCGTCTGCGTCGATATGCGAGATGGTGATGCTACCAAGTTTTTCTGTCGGGTACTCGTTGTCGGTTTCAGAGTCGCGGACGCCGCCGTTGGAATGGGTTTCGCGGGTGAAAGTGGATTCGGCGCGGAAGGCATTGAGATAGAGATGGAAGGGGATGGCAGTGAGGGACTGGGTAGTGAGGTTTTTGTAGGTGAGAGTTTCGGTAGCATCGAGGGATTTTTTATCGGTGTCGAGGCGTGCATCGATGGTGTAAGCGACAATGCGGTTTGAAAGGGGCTGGCCGCCGGGAGAGTTGGTGGCAATGCTAGTTTGAGATTGCGCGGAGATGCAGGCGAGGAGTGCGGTAGCAGCGGTGAGAAAGTGGATTCGCAGCATAGGGGGATTGTAAGTTGCTTCGGGTTTGATGGTGGAAGAGGCTGTGGGGTGGGCTAGAGCTGCCAGAGTTCTGAGATGAGGATGCCTGAAAGTCGTGGCTGGTGGGCGATTTGGAGAAAGCCAGCCTTGGTGAGCGGGATCGTGTGGTCCGGGAGGTGGCTGGTGCGGATCCCCGTGAGAAAACGGAAGGCGAGGTAGAGGCTGCGGACGAGGATCTTGGCGGGGAGTTGCGCGAGGCCCTGGGGGATGCGGAAATCCGAGATGAGCCAGAGGGTTCCGGAATGAGTATGTTTCGCGATGCGATGGATGAGGGCGTTGAGTTCCGCCTGTGAGAAGCAGTCAAGGAAGAAGTGCGTGACGATGAGGTCATAGGAACCACTGAGGGGAAATGTGAGCGCGTTGCAGAGGTGGGTCTGGAGACGGGTATTAGCGTTGGGAGCAACTGTTTCGCAGCGGTCGCAGAGAAGTCGAAGCATGGTGTCGCTGGTGTCGACTGCATCTGCCTGGAGGCGCGGATTTGTTCTAAGGAGTTGGGCGAGGAAGCGACCGTCTCCATCACCGAGGACCAAAGCGCGGTGCCGATCAGTTAGTTGCGGAAGAAAGTGATTGCGACAGTCTTCGAGGGAGCGGCCGAGAGTGAGGTATTCGAGCCAGCGGTAGGGACGGGCGATGAGGTTAAAGTCAGGCTCGGTGCGACTCATTGGCGGAGAAACAAAACCAGCAGGAGTGGAGTAGTGAGTGCCAGGTCCGCCGCAGCACGGAGGGTTACAGGAGCGATTGCGAGTCGATGATTGTGCAGCAGGAGAAGGAGGGCGGCTGAGAGAGCGATTGCATATGGGATCGGCCACGAAGCTCGCTGGTCGAACAGCGCCACTGCAGCACCGGCCAGGGTAAGCAGGACCGTGAGTGTTGGTAGATTTCGTATTGCCCAACTCGTGATCCTGTGAGGTGTACTGCCGTTGAAGAAACCATCATGTTCCCAGGTGTAGATAAAGAGGCAGTTGAGGCTGCAGAGAACGGCGAAAAGGAGTGCAAAGGGAAGCAGCGGAAGGCGGAGATCGGGGCGTCGAGCGATTGTAGGGATGAAGACTGCCGCAGCGAAAAAGATGCCAACGGCGATTTCCTTCGGAAAGCGATGGGCGCTTCGGGTGGCGTGGATCACGATGAAGTAGCCAATAACCAGACTTCCAAGGATGAGATAGAGACGAAGGGCTTCGGTTTCGAGGTGAGGAAGAAGTGCTGCAAGAACAATTGCGGCGCCTACGATGGTTACAAGAAAGGCCGAGCGATGGCGATAGTGGAAGTAGTGACGAGCTTCGAGATCGAGGTCGAGGGTTTGATCGGAGCTGAGGAGCCGGGAGTCCATGAGGCGGTCAGCGGCGTAAAGCATCCAGACAGTGATTGCCATGGATAGGGTGGAAGAGAACGGAAGCTGGATGTGGTTTGCCGAGGCAATAAACCATGTCCAAAGGGTGGCGATAGTCGGAGCGTCGAGCGAGAGAAGATGCCAGCGTTCCAAGGGGCCAGATTGGCGGCCTAATGCCTTCAAGGAGGGTTTCGTAGAAGTTGCGGTTGCCACTTGCTTTAGGGTGTTCTCCCTTCCTTCTATTGATTGTTACAGACCCAGATCGGAGAGTCCCGGATGATCGTCGGGACGACGACCGAGGGTCCAGTGGAATTTGCGCTCCGACTCTTTGATAGGCAGATCGTTGATGCAGGCGTAGCGGTGATGCATCACGCCGTTCTCGTCGAATTCCCAGTTTTCATTTCCGTAGGAGCGAAACCAGTTGCCGGAGTCGTCGTGCGACTCGTAGGCGAAGCGGACGGAGATGCGAGCTCCGTCGAAGGCCCACAATTCCTTGATGAGGCGGTAATCCAATTCGCGACGCCACTTTCTGGTCAAGAAATTGACGATCTCTTCGCGGCCATTGACGAACTTTGCGCGATTTCGCCACTTGCTATCCACGGTATAACCGAGCGCGACTTTTTCGGCGTCGCGGGAGTTCCAATTGTCCTCTGCCTTACGTACTTTGGCGGCTGCGGTTTCACGAGTGAAGGGCGGTATTAAATTCTGCGGTGGTGGCGTGCTCATCTTTCATACTCCTTCGTCTCCATGCATCGACGGCTATATTTTCGATGCTCCGGACAAAAATTTGATGTCATAGTTTTACAAAGTTTCAGAAGAAACGGCAGGTTGAAGACGCTACCAAAAGTAAAGTTTGAGGGCTGTGACAGAGCTTGTCCTGGTGGACTACAATTTCGAGCGCTGTGAAGGTATCGAACTGCGAGGGGTGAAGATTATGGCTACGATGTCGGCGATTCAACCGGGGAGCTACGGGTTTCCGGTTCAACTTCGGAAGCGTTATGACAACTATATCGGCGGCGAATGGGTGGCTCCGTTGTCGGGGCAATATTTTGAGAATGTTACGCCTGTGACGGGTCAGGTGATTTGCGAGATTGCGCGGTCCAATGCGGCGGATGTCGACCGTGCGCTCGATGCGGCTCATGCGGCTAAGAAGATGTGGGGCAAGACTTCGACCACGGAACGAGGCCGGATTCTGGAGAAGATTGCACAGCGGATCGAAGACAACCTCGAGATGCTGGCGACGGTAGAGACATGGGACAACGGCAAGCCAATTCGCGAGACGATGGCGGCAGATATGCCGCTCGCCATCGACCACTTCCGTTATTTTGCAGGAGCGATTCGGGCGCAAGAGGGATCCATCTCGGAGATCGATGCGAACACAATTGCGTATCACTACCATGAGCCTCTGGGCGTGGTGGGGCAGATTATTCCGTGGAATTTCCCGATTCTGATGGCGACGTGGAAGCTTGCGCCAGCTCTGGCGGCCGGGAATTGCGTGGTGTTGAAGCCCGCAGAACAGACGCCGATGTCAATCCTGGTGCTGATGGAACTGATCCAGGATCTGCTACCTCCGGGTGTACTCAATATTGTGAATGGCTTTGGTCTGGAGGCCGGTAAGCCATTGGCTTCAAGCCCGAGGATCGCGAAGATCGCGTTTACTGGAGAGACCACAACCGGGCGACTGATTATGCAGTATGCCGCGCAGAACCTTATTCCCGTAACTCTCGAACTCGGGGGTAAATCGCCGAATATTTTCTTCAAAGATGTCGCTGCGGCGGATGATGCCTTTTTCGACAAGGCATTGGAAGGCTTCACGATGTTTGCACTCAATCAAGGTGAGGTTTGCACCTGCCCGTCACGCGCGCTGATTCAAGACACGCTCTACGATCAATTTATGGAGCGTGCCCTGCAGCGCGTGAAAGATATTAAACAGGGAAATCCGCTGGATAAGACGACGATGATCGGCGCACAGGCCTCAACTGAACAGATGGAGAAGATTCTCTCGTACTTTGACATCGGCAAACAGGAGGGCGCGGAGGTGTTGATCGGTGCAAAGCGTTCGACACAAGCCGGGGATCTGGCGGAAGGCTTTTATATCGAGCCGACGGTGTTCAAAGGCCATAATAAGATGAGGATCTTCCAGGAGGAGATCTTTGGACCTGTGGTTTCAGTGACTACCTTCCATGATGAAGACGAGGCGCTGGAACTGGCCAACGACTCGCTGTATGGGCTGGGTGCTGGTTTGTGGACCCGGGATCTAAATCGCGCGTATCACTTTGGGCGAGCGATTCAGGCCGGACGTGTCTGGACCAACTGCTACCACCTTTATCCTGCGCATGCAGCATTTGGCGGTTATAAGCAGTCGGGTGTTGGACGAGAAAATCACAAGATGATGTTGGATCATTATCAGCAGACGAAGAATCAGCTGGTGAGTTACAGTCCAAGTGCTCTTGGATTCTTCTAGATGAGGTTCGAATGGTCGCTGTACCGGAGCAAGTATTGACGACGCCTGCTGCTGAGGAGTTGATGAGCAGGCTTGAGAAAAAACACGGGGAGCTAATGTTTCATCAGTCGGGAGGCTGCTGCGACGGCAGCTCCCCTATGTGTTATCCCCGCGGAGAGTTTTTAGTGGGAGATAACGATGTATTGATGGCGGTACTCGGCGAGACGCCGTTTTATATGAGCAAGAGTCAGTTTGAGTATTGGAAGCACACACAATTGATTTTGGATGTGGTCCCTGGGCGTGGGGGAATGTTTTCGCTGGAGAATGGCGAGGGTGTGCGGTTTCTTATCCGGTCAAGAGTGTTTACGGATGAGGAGATCGGGGTACTACGGGCTGCGGGGCGGATCTAAGTTGAACCGGGTTATTTTTTTACAGCAAGACACTTCGCCATAATGGCGGTGTGGAGGCGTTCCCGTAGCTCGTCGGAGACCTCGTAGACCTCGTTGCCCTTGTAGACATGGATGGTCTGCTCGGTCGTATTAAGGACGACGCGGCAATGCTCGCAGCCAGCAGTGTGAGTGCGGATTTCTTCGAGTAGACGAGTACTGAGCTTGTCGTCGAAGTAGTCGGAGAGATGGCTTAAAAGATCGGTGCAGTTCATGCAGGCTGGCCCTCCTGCTTCTTGCGAAAGTAACGGCTGAGTCGCTCGCGCAGTTGGAGCCGCGCGCGAAGAAGACGGGATTTGACGGCTGGGACGCTCAAACCAAGTACCTCCGCTGTTTCTTCGGTAGAGAGATTTTCGACATCACGAAGGGTGAAAACGCTTCGAAATCCTGGCGGAAGACCCTGAATGGTCTTGCGAAGAATATCAGCGAGTTCGGCCTGGTTATATTCCTGCTCGGGGTTGGGGCGCCACTCGGCGAAGTCACGAGGGATGGATCCTTCTTCAGTGTGGACGTCCTCGTCCATGGAGACTGTCTTGCTGGTCTTGCGTTTGCGTAGGCGCATGAGACTCTCGTTGACTGCGATGCGGACGAGCCAGGTAGAGAATTTGGAATTTCCCTGGAACTGATCCAGCTTCTCGTAAGCCTTGAGAAATGCGTCCTGCGTGATGTCTTCGGCGTCTTCACGGTTTTGAGTAATATGCTGTGCTACCCGGAAGATCTGGCGTTCGTACTGCCGGACGAGCTGCTCAAATGCAGCCGTATCCCCCGCCTTTGCGCGCTCGACGAGTGCTACGTCGGGGTGAATCTCTTCCGTCGCTGGTGATTGGATGGCAGGCATCAGTAAAGGGTGCGAAAAACGCGCACTGAACAGATCGCCCGACATGTCGGGCGGGCGGCCAGTATGTACCTAGTGTAAATGCCGCGGGGAAGGAGAGCAAAGGCAGGGGAATAAGATGGGTTGGTTGAATCGCCAGGGCCCGAATTGCCGGAGGCCGCGCTACCTGGATTTAGCGCGTCTCCGGCACTGGGCAACCTTTAGCGAGCGAACTTGCGACGAAGTGCGCCGGCCGCGCCGATCAGGCCGGTTCCGAGTAGAGCGAAGGTGCTGGGCTCGGGTGTAGGAGCTGTCGTTTTAGTGTCGATGTTGGTGAAGACGAAGGTATCGTCATTGTAGTCCCAGTCAGACTGGCCGTTGGGCAGGTCTTCCATGCCTACATAGGTACCAACGATGGTGCCGTAGGAACCAATGGTTCCGTTGAATGCTGTGATGTAGGCGTGGTTATCGTGGTCTGGGCTCATGGCGGTGTTTGAAGAGAAGGTATCACCCGAGAAAGATGTGTTGTAAAGGTCGAAATAGAGGGCGTCGCCGGTATGCAGCGAAGGACTGTCAAAGGTGACCGTCGAGCCCGGAGTGCTTGAGGACTGATTGTTGAAGACTCCCTGCGGGGAAAGGAAGACTCCCTGAGTGGCGTCGTAGATAAAGATGGTGTCGGTGTCGGCGGCACTGGCCGAGTAAAAGTAGGCGATGATACCCACGCCATTGGCTCCGGTATATGTAATCGGGCTGGAGGACGTGATTGGGTGCCCGCTGTTGGAATAAGCGGTGAATGAATCTGCATAGAGAGATGTGGTTCCCGCAGCAAGTAGTGAAGCAATGGCTAGTACGGAACAGCGCATTCGTAGCTCCTGGGAAGGTCTTTAAATCTGAAAAGATCTTGCCTGTGCTAGAGCAAATGGAGAACCAAACCTGAAACTATGCATTTTCATGCACATGGCTGCCATTTTGCGAGATTTTCTCCATGAAGTGCAGATGTTTGCATATATTCATGACGTTATCGGCTAAATGTTTTCTCATGTTGAGAAATGTGCCGCCCACATGGAGGCAAATGGGGAAAAAATTTCTGAAAAAACCTGATCCCGCTGATTTGGAGCCTCTTTCGCGTACCTGTTGTGGTTCAGAGCTGTAGCTGAAGACCAACAACGGCTGACGCGCTTGCCCAAGCGGCTTAGAGTGGATATGTGGGTCAGAATACGATCGAAGCGGTGACGGGGACTCCGGGCAGGTTTCGGAGCGTGGTGGCGGGTGCGTTTTTGGGGACGACCCTGCTTTTTTCAGGAGTTTCGCACGCGAGGGGACTGCAGACCACGGCTGTGACGGAGCAGACGAAGAAATCGTCTCCTAAGCCGTCATCAAGTAAAACAGCCAACGGCAAGAGCAGTGCTGCTAAGACTGGAAGCAGCAAGAGTAGTGGTTCCAGTAAGACTACGAAGGGGAAGAGCTCGGGAAGCAAGAATCATTCTGCGTCCAGTGTTTCGCGGAAGCCGACGGCTCAGACCATTCGACTAACGAGTGCGTTCAAGGCTTCAGAGCAGTTACGTCCTATGGCGCAGCAGTTGGCTGTCACACGTTCGGCTGCGGCGTATAGCGGTGTCGAGAACTACGCGCACGCGCATCCAGGGGAAGGTGCGGCTGCGGCCTATCTCGCACTAGGACACGCTTATATGCTCGATCACCGCTATGCCGATGCGGCTACTACTTTTCGACGGGCCAATGTGAGCGGAACGGCTCTTGATGATTATGCCGATTACCTTGAAGCACAGGCATCGGTGCAGGCGGCACACGGGGCCGATGCATATGCGTTGCTCGACCGGTTTAGTGAGCGGCACCCGGAGAGCATCTTCAAGGCAAATGCTCCGATACTTTTGGCCAATGCTTATCTCCAGCAAAATGATGCGCAGGGAGCATTGCGAGTTCTGATGCCCTTGGCCGATTCGGAACAGGGTGGCCACGCGGACTTTCGATATACGCTGGGACGGGCTTATCAGATGTCCGGTGATACGACTCATGCAGCGGCGGCGTTCAAGAATGTGTACATTAATCTTCCTTTGAGTTTTGAATCAGGACAGGCAAGGTCGCAATTGCAGGCGATGAATTTGCTGCCGGGCGCCGGGGAACGCAAGATTCATGCGGATCAACTCTTCAATGCGAAACGTTATGCGGAGGCGGGCGAGGAGTATCACTCGATCGAGCGCGACAGTGGACTGAGTCCGGCAGATCATGATGCTTTGCTGATTTATGCCGCGGCCTGCGATATGCGAATGAAACATTTGAGCCGCAGAGAGCTTGAGAAGCTCCCGAATACGGCGGATGACAGCGCGGCGCTGAAGTTATATTTGCTGGCCGAGCTTTCACGCAGTGAACGTGATGAGGCGACACATGCCGGGTTAATTGCGCAGCTGGTACAGCGGTTTCCCACAAGCCGATGGCTCGAGGAGGCTTTGTATTCGGGCGGGAATATGTATCTGCTGAAGCATGATGCAAAACAGGCGATCTATCACTACTTGCTGCTGGTTCAGATGTTTCCGAAGAGCACGTATGCGCCTTCCGCACACTGGCGGGCGGCGTGGATGAACTACCGGCTGCGCAATAACTCTGAAGCGGCGCGGTTGATGGATGAACAGATCCAGAATTATGCGGGAGGGACTGAGGTTCCGAGTGCAATTTACTGGCGGGCGCGGCTCTATGAAGAAGAGGAGCATAATTACGCGCAGGCGGCAAACTATTATCGCGCGCTCAGCTCATCGTATCCCAACTACTATTACGCACTGCTTGCGCGTCAAAGGCTGAATGTATTGAAGGGACAGACAGCGACGGTTGCACCAGCGGCCGTTCTTGAAGCTGTACCGAAGCCGGTGGTCCCTTTTCTGACCGGGGACCTGCCGGAGAATGAACCCCATTTGATTAAAGCCAGATTGTTGGCTAATGCGGCGTTGAACGAGTATATCGGGCCGGAGATTCAGGCTAGCCCGACTGCAAATGAGTGGGGAGCGTTGGGGCAAGCGGAGATTTTTAACTCCTATGGCGAGACCACACGGGCGTTGCAGGCGATGAAGCATAGCGGGATTTCATTTTTCGCAATGCCACTGGATCAGGTGCCGATGGTGTATTGGAAGGTGCTGTTTCCACAACCGTATTGGAGCGACCTTGTTGCGAACTCACAGAAGAATGGTCTGGATCCGTACCTGGTGGCTTCATTGATTCGGCAGGAGTCCGAGTTTAATCCGGGTGTTGTAAGTCATGCCAATGCATGGGGATTGATGCAACTGCTCCCGTCAGTTGGTAAATCGATGGCCAAGAAAGATGGCGTAAAGGGTTTTAGCACCAATTCGTTGCTCAACCCTACGTTGAATCTTCAACTGGGCACTACTAATCTTCGACTGGTACTGGACCGGTTTGGCGGGCAGCAGGAGTACGCTCTGGCCGCGTATAACGCAGGGGATGTGCCAGTGCGCCAGTGGATGGCAGTGGGGAATTACCGGGACATCGCTGAGTTTGTGGAGTCTATTCCATATACCGAGACGCGGGACTATGTGGAAGCGATTCTGCGGAATCGGGAGATCTATCACGCTTTGTACGGCACTCATTGAGAAGGAATCAATCCGGCATCCTTTTTTTCGAATGCGGGATTGACAGGGGCGGAAAATCCATTATTCTTTGCACCAGAAGTAGTGCACTCTCTTTTGAGCGCCAACTCTTCGAGGAGGTCTCTTTCATAGCCTAAAGGCAGCAATCGGTTTGGAACGCGAGTAAGGAATGAAGACAACCGTTGTGGATGAAGAGGCGAGCATGGTAGCGGAGTTGAACCTTCTGGAAGTGTGGATCCCGGAGCAGATGCAGCCGGGTACGATCTTTCTACTTGAGCAAGCGGGTGAGCTTGGCAAAGCGGAGAATCCCTTCTGGGCTGTGCTTGCATGCCCGTCCTGCGGCTCGCTGGGATTGATTACCAAGCAGCAGTGCGCCGGGCTGGAGGCAATGATCTGCGGATCAGATAACTGCTCGGCAGAGTATTTTCTCGAGGATCAAACGATCCGTTATCGGATGGCAAACTAAGCCAAGTCGACGAGCTGCTCTCCTGTGAGGCGAGGACGAAGTTTTTTGCTGAATGATTCGGTTAGAAGCTATGATTGGTTATGGCTTTTCACCGTTCAGAAAGTATGCAGAAGCAACGCCAATTGGGAGCGGCGGCTTGTTGCGTGCCTTCGACGGTGATTGAAAGCTGATTCAAATTTAGCTTTCTCGATAAGAAGCATGACACGACAGACCGCCTGAATTGGCGGTTTTTTATTGCCCAAAAATCGTAAGGATAGGAAATTCTATGAGAACGTTCATCCCGTTTGGTTCCGATGAAGAGGTTGTAGTGATTGGACGAGGGTTGCTGGACCGCACTTTGCCGAAGACGACGTGGACCCATGCTGCACATTTTGCGGCGACGTTATGGCTCCTGAAGTGCCGACCGGAGATTGAACTGGGGCGCGAGATGCCGGGGTTCATCCGCGGCTACAACGAAGCTACGGGCGGCGCGAACACCGATACAAGTGGCTATCACGAGACGATTACGCAGGCGTCGATCCGGGCGGCGCAAGCCTTTCTCAGTGAAAGAGGTTCCGATCCTCTTTTTTTGATTTGCAATGCCCTGATGCGTTCTCGCCTTGGCGAACCTGACTGGTTGATGGATTACTGGACTCGATCACGGTTGTTTTCAGTAGAGGCGCGGCGCATGTGGGTTGAGCCGGACCTACGGGAACTTCCATTTTGAAAGGGACTACTCGTGACGAAGAGCCTCGACTGGATCCATGCGAGAGGCACGTACTGCCGGCAGTAGTCCTGAGACGATGCCTACTACGGCGAGAATACCGAATGAGACAAGCATGATGGTCGGGGAAGCGCGAAGAAGAATGTCGCCCTCATGGTTTGCAGTCTTGTAAATGTCCGAGTACAGCGGCATCGGGGGAATCAGGTAGGCGACGACGATGGCAACGATCATTCCGAGGATGCCAGCGAGGAAGGTCAAAGTGAGGCTTTCGAGCAGGAATTGCTTGAGGATGTCTTTGCGCCGTGCGCCGACTGCTTTGAGGAGCCCTATCTCGCGGGTTCGTTCCGTAACCGAGACGAGCATAATGTTCATTACGCCAACGCCGCCGACGCCGAGGGTCATTGCTCCGATGATTCCGAGGAGAATGTCGAGTGCAGTGCTGAACTGCATGATTTCGGCAGAGTCGGCTACTGTGTCCCAACTAGGAACGGCTTTGTCGTCTTTCGGATCAAAGTGGTGACGATTGGCCAGGACGGTGCGCACGGCTTCGAGTGCCTTAATGTGGAGTTCCGGAGCGCTCGGTTGAAAGACGATGCTGTCGGGATTCCGCTGGTCGCGGAGGACACGCATCATGTCGAAGGGTACGAATGCGTTTTCGTTGTCCGGACCGTTGTTGGAGGAGTCCTGAATTTTGTTTTTCAGGACGCCGATGACTTGAAAGACATGGCCCTCGATTTCAACCGATTCCCCTACTGGAGGGTAGCCATTGAAGAGTTTCTTTGCAGCGTGATCGCCGAAGATGACGACCTGTCTGTGGTCGGTGAAGTCTGAGGGTTCGAAGTATCGGCCCTGATCGACGTTCAACTTACGCATGCTGCCGTAGGGAAAATCGATGGCTTTGCTCTGAATGTTCACGACTTTGGCTTTGTACTTGAAACTAAAGCCATCGTCGGTTTCGGAACTCACAGCTTTCAGGAAGGGAACTTCATCGCGGACGGCTTCGGTGTCTCCATCGAGAAACTTGATGCGTTTTCCGGATCGCTCGCCGCCGGCCTGCATGCTGGTCTGGCCGCCCCAGACCATAATGACGTTGTCTCCGAGTCCAAGAAAGCCGTTGAGCACGCCTTCACCGAGACTTTTGCCGTAGCTGAGCAGCAAGACGACTGTTACCAATCCCCAGATGATGCCGAGCATGGTGAGACTGGAGCGGAGCCGGTTGCGCAGGAGCGAGTCGATACTTTGACGGATGATTTCAGTCAGGCTCATGGCTAGTCGGCTCTCAAGCATTCGATGGGGCTAAGATCCGCAGCGCGGAGAGCAGGATACATTCCCGCAAAGATAGTGATAGCTGTCAGGGTTGTAAGTGATGCCGTGATTGCTATTGGCGAGATGACGGGGTGCGGGATGAAATCGGGTAATGGCGCAAGCTGTAGCAACAGGCAGATGCCTACGCCTAGTGTGAGGCCGGTGACTCCGCTGACGAGAGTGATGATGGCGGACTCGACCAGGAACTGACGTTTGATATCAATGGCCGTAGCGCCCAAGGCCTTGCGGACTCCGATTTCGCGTGTGCGTTCGGTGACTGCGACGAGCATGATGTTCATGACACCGATGCCGCCAAGTGCGAGAGTAAGCAGGGCGACCGCTCCGAAAAAGAGCGTCATCACGCCGAAGATGCGTTCGGTAAACTTCGATCCTTCGAGGGTATCCCAGATCCAGAGAGCTTCCTTGTCGTTGGGATCGTAGTGATGGCGTTCCGCGATGATTTTCTTGACCTGGTTTACGGCTTTTTCGTGGAGGTCAGGAGAGACAGGTTCAATGACGATGTTGTTAACGAAACCGCGCACTACTCCAGGCCTTTCGGGTGGGGGGAAGTCCCTGGCCATCGCAGAATACGGAGTGAAGAGCTGGGTGTTGTCAGGGCCGCTTCCGTAACTTCCGTTCTGCTTCTTTTTCTCAAGTACGCCGATGACGGTGTATTGATAGCCGTTGACCATGAGAGGCTGGCCGATGACTTCCTTGCCTGGAAAGAGCTGGCGGTTCGCTTCGGCTCCAAGCAGAATGACGCGGGCTCCATCTTCTTCATCCTTTTCGGACATCAGTCGGCCCTGTTCGACGGCGAGAGAGCGGAAGCGTTGGTATTCAGGCCAAACTCCGCGAACGGCTCGGCTGGCTGAATTCCATTGGCTGACTTCGGAGACCGTGCGACGAAGTTCCGGACTGACGGTTTTGACAAGAGAGGCCTGCTGTTGGATTGCGATGGCGTCGTCAATAGTGAGACGGATATCGCGGCCTGCGGCATATCCACCAGCTTGCGCGCCGGTTTTTCCCCCGAAGAGGATGGCGATGTCAGTGCCGATGCTGCGGAGACGTTGTTTCTGGTCCGCATTGAAGCCGATGCCGAGTCCTACAAGAAGAATCACCGACGTAATTCCCCAAACGATTCCGAACATCGTTAGAAAACTGCGAAGCTTCGTTTCCCAGAGTGCCGAGAGCGTTTGTTTGAGAATTTCGCGGAACGGCATATCGAAACCAACCCAGGGACACAGATCTGACTTTTTCTAGATTACGCAAGAACTGGCGTGAAGGTTCCTTCCCAAAAGTTGTACATGTCGGATGGGTTAACATAGAGCGGGTGGGTGGTCCACTCGCCCAACGCCCGGATGGTGAAATCGGCAGACACAGCGGACTTAAAATCCGCAGACCCTAATCAGGTCGTGGGGGTTCAAGTCCCCCTCCGGGCACCAACACCGCCGCCAGACGCGACATCTGGAAATCCACGTTTCGGGAAATTGCTAGCTTACGCTGACTGAGACACGTGTCTTATGTGATCAGGTTCACGGGACATCGCGTACTGGGGTTGGAAGTGGGTTAGCGCACAACTTCTTCACAGATGGAGCTAATGCCGGCAATGTTTTTCAAGAGATCATCAGGGATGTTGTGTCGCTGCTTAAGATACTGTGGGCTGTTATAGGAGAGCCAGACTTTGCCTTTTTCGTCCTGCCAGACAAGAGCTTTGAGAGGCAAGTCGATGGCAACCGTCGGGGAGGCGATCATGAGGGGGGTGCCAGATTTTGGATTACCAAAGATCAGGAGTTTTGTGGGCGGCATTTCTAGACCAGCTCTTTCTGCATCGCCGCTATGGTCGATAAGGGCAGGAATGTTAATCCCTTTTGCCCTCACGATCGACTCCAACCGAGCTAAAGTTTCCGGCACGGAGTATGGGCTATTCAGGTGAACTAATCCGTTATTGGTCAATTCGGGCGTCAATTTACCCTCCGTCTCTTTGAAGCAGAAATCTGGAACTTGGGATACTTTGTGGTGCAGCCGGTGAGAATGGACGTTGCTTGGGGGTGTGTCCAAGAGTCACTAAATTACCGTGGAGATGAATTTGCGGCTGAGATAGTTCAGTCGTTTTAGTAGCGAGGTACGC
>Ga0210397_10000213_pt1 | contig 42894 bp, 37 predicted proteins | sample IncBWH2OmetaG_FD_160126 | JGI IMG/M metagenome (GOLD analysis project Ga0210397, IMG submission 160126) | Forest soil microbial communities from Barre Woods Harvard Forest LTER site, Petersham, Massachusetts, United States - Inc-BW-H-2-O ...
GCAACGTCGACGTCAGCATTCCGCGCAACACGCTCACTGTAGTCACCGGCCTCTCCGGCTCGGGCAAATCCTCCCTTGCCTTCGACACGATCTACGCCGAAGGTCAGCGGCGCTACGTCGAGACCCGCTCGGCATACGCCCGTCAGTTTCTCGATCAGATGGAGCGCCCCGACGTCGACGCGATCGACGGCCTCTCCCCGGCTATCTCCATCGAACAGAAGACCACCTCCCGCAGCCCGCGCTCAACTGTCGGCACGATCACCGAGATCTACGACTATCTTCGCCTTCTCTACGCCAGTGTCGGGCAGCCCCACTGCCCTAACTGCGGCCGGCCTATCACCCGGCAATCCGCTGAACAGATAGTAGAACGGATTGCAAGCCTTTCCCCTGGCGAACGGATCACCGTTTATGCACCAATTGTTCGCGGCCGCAAAGGCGAGTTCCGTGAAGAACTCGAATCTTTAGATCAGCAGGGCTTCCGCGCTCGAATCGACGGCGAAATGGTCGAACTCACCGAGGGCATGCGTCTCGAAAAGCGCAAGAATCACACCATTGAGGCCATCGTTGACCGCATCATCCTCAAACCGGGCCCTGATGGCAAATCCGACACTCGCCGACTCGAGACCTCCGTTCTCAAAGCCCTGCAGATGGCCGGCGGCCTCGTCCTCATCGGCTTGCAAAACCCAGAAACGCGAAAGCAGGAAGAGACTCTCTACTCGTCCTCGATGGCCTGCCCCGATTGCGGCATCAACGTCCCGCGCCTGGAGCCCCGCAGCTTCTCCTTCAACTCCAACTACGGCGCTTGCCCCAACTGCCACGGCCTGGGCAGCATCTACGACTTCGACCCCGCCAAGACCATCACCGATTGGTCCAAGCCGCTCCTCGACGGCGCTATGGGACCTGGGAGTGGCTCCGCGTACCTTCTCCGTCTCATCAAGCTTGCCGCTGAAAAATACAAGATCGACATCCGCAAGCCTTTCGAGCAACTAACTACCGAGCACCAGAACCTCTTCCTCTACGGTCCTCCTCGCGGCGAAGCCGGCCGTACTGGCTTTCACGGCATCTTCAACTATCTCCGCGCCAACCTCGAAGACACCAAATCCGAAGGTTACCGCGACTACATGATGCAGTACATGTCCGCCAGTCTCTGTCCCGTCTGCAAAGGCCGCCGACTCCGTCCCGAATCTCTTGCCGTTACCGTCAACAGCCAGAGCATCGCCGACTTCACCGCTCTCCCACTGGAGCGTGCTCTGACCGCGGCTCGCGACATGAACTTCACTGGCCGCGACCGCATCATCGCCGACCGCCTTCAGCGCGAGATCATCGAGCGCCTGGAATTCCTCAACGCTGTCGGCCTCGGCTACCTCGCGCTCAACCGCAGCGCGGCAACGCTCTCCGGTGGCGAGGGCCAGCGCATTCGTCTGGCGACACAGATTGGCTCCCGCCTCCGTGGAGTTCTCTACGTGCTCGACGAACCGAGCATCGGCCTCCATCAGCGCGACAATCAGCGTCTCATTAACGCCCTCGAAAACCTGCGCGATCTCGGCAACACCGTCCTCGTCGTCGAACACGACGAAGACACCATCCGCAAAGCCGACTACGTTCTCGATCTCGGCCCCGGAGCCGGTAAAAATGGAGGCCACCTCATCGCAGATGGAACGCCGCAACAGGTGATGGCTAACCCAGCCTCCCTCACCGGCCAATATCTCGCAGGCAAAATCGAAATCGTCGCTCGCTCCCAGCCGCGCGAACTCACTAACAACTGGCTCACGGTACAGGACGCCCACTCGCACAATCTCAAGAATCTCACCGTCCACTTCCCCCTGGGCGTCATGACCGTCGTCACCGGCGTCAGCGGATCCGGTAAATCGACTCTCATCAACGACATCCTCTACCGCTCGCTCGCCAAAGAACTTTACGGCTCCCGCGAAGAACCCGGCCAGCACGGACGAGTCATCGGCATCGACCAGATCGACAAGGTTATCGAGATCGACCAGTCCCCCATCGGTCGAACCCCACGTTCTAACCCCGCAACCTATACCGGCGTCTTCTCAGCCATTCGAGACCTCTTCGCGATGCTCCCCGAATCACGGGAGCGTGGCTATAAGCCCGGACGCTTTTCTTTCAATGTCCAGGGTGGTCGTTGCGAAGCCTGCCAGGGAGAAGGTCAGCGTCGCATCGAGATGAACTTCCTTCCCGACGTCTACGTCTTATGCGAAGTATGTAACGGTCGTCGCTACAATCAGGAGACGCTCGCTGTCAAGTTCAACGGCTATTCGATCGCCGACATCCTCGATCTCCCAATCGCAGACGCTCTCCCGATTCTCAAAGATATCCCTGCCGTCAATCAACGGCTCCAGACTCTCGTCGACGTTGGCCTCGGCTACATCCACCTCGGCCAGTCCGCCACGACTCTGTCTGGTGGCGAAGCTCAGCGCATGAAGCTCGCCCGCGAACTGTCTAAGCGTCAAACTGGTCGAACCCTCTATCTTCTCGACGAACCTACAACCGGCCTCCACTTCGACGACGTCCGTAAACTCCTCGAAGTCCTCCACCGTCTGACCGATCTCGGAAATACGGTCATCATCATCGAGCACAATCTCGACATCATCCGCAACGCGGACTACGTCCTCGACATGGGACCGGAGGGCGGCGAAGGAGGAGGCCGCATCGTTGCTCATGGAACGCCCGAGCAGATCGCCACCGTCACCGGCTCGCACACCGGAAACTTTCTCGCCCGCTACTACACCACCCACACAGTAGACTTTGCCAGCCGCAACGGAACGAACCACGCCGGCCCGCAACCCGCGACGATTTCGGCCGCACCTGACCGAAAGAAGGAACTACGCGGAAAGTTCGTCGCTCCGGAAAAGAAGACAGGCATAGCCAAAGCCAGCAACAAAAAACCCGAGACAACAACCAAGCGAAAATCAGAAAAGAAGTCCACAATAAGCAAGGCAACAACAAAACCATCTGATAAGGGTCAAAAGCCGTAACCCCGTCAAGCACAAGAAGCATGAGCGATCTCACTCCCAATTCGCCTCCCTCAGTCCGTCCGTTCGCCTCAGAAGAACCTGCAGTCACTGTTCCTGTCTTCCGGCCACCCATAAGCCCCGAAGACCAAACCCTTTTCTTCCCCCACGTCGAAGGCACTCCGCCCCCCGAACCTCCGACCCGCATCCCGCATCTCGGTCACGCCCTTCTCTTTCTGGCGATCTTCGGTTCTTTTTTTCTCATTCAGCTTTTGCTTCTGGGCCTTAGTCATCCCGCGATCGCATCCGGAAAGGTCTCGGTCTCGCCAAAACTCCTCATCGGCGGTCAGGGCCTCGTCTATATCGCTACCGTTGCTGTTTCCTGGTTTCTATTCCCCATGCTCTGGAAGCGCTCATTCGCCGAGGGCACCCAGCTTAATCCCGACGCGGCACGCCGGAATTTTCTGCGCCTGGTCCCTATGGGACTCATCATGTCCCTCGCCGTGCAGTCGATCACCTCGCTGATCTCCGTCCCCAAAGAAATTCCCATGGATGACTTCTTTCATACAGCCTCTGATGCTTGGCTGGTCACATTCTTTGGAACTCTCGTGGCTCCGCTCTTTGAGGAAATACTCTTCCGAGGATTCCTCCTGCCTGCCTTCGCTATCGCTTACGATTGGCTTTCGCTTCCTCGAACACCAGCAGCCCACGAAGCATGGCATTCCAACAATAAGCTCACGCGCGCTTCACTTGTTTTCTCAACCGTCCTCACCAGTATTCTCTTCGCATCACTTCACGGTTTTCAGACGGCGTTCACCTGGCAGGTTCTCGTCATTCTTTTTTTCGTTTCCCTCGTCCTGAGTTATGTGCGTCTCCGCCTGCGTTCCGTCATGGCCTCAACACTCATGCACGTCAGTTATAACGCCACCATTTTTGTCTTTGCCTTAGTGGCTACAGACGGTTACCGTCACCTCGAGAAACTTGCTCGCTAGCTCTCAGGCCCAGTAACTGCGAAGAAGGAGCCTTCCAAATCTAAATAACGCATGCACTTTGCTTGTGAACGTAGAGGCATTCGTGGCATGCAATGTTCGAACTGTTTCCAGCATCGGACCACCACCAGGTCTGAGAACCCCGGTTCCCAAATCTCCGCCTGCTTCGCCATTAACTCTTTCAAGTCGAAACGGCATCTCCGAAAAGATCACTGGAAGACCGCCGGCGTACTTCGCGTGTCGAATATTCCCTAGCAGCCGAAACTGCGAGCCGTTGTGCCAGAAACGGCAATCAAGTGCGAAATGGTCAGTGTTGGGACCTGCTTCCATCGGTCGGATAAGAACCTCAATCAATGGCCTGCAGCCGCCGAGCACGGGATGAACGAGGTCGCCACAAATCTCCGTCACATCGGAGTCGCCTGCAAGAAAAGCGTCAAGATTGACGATTCGAACCGTCAAGTGCAATGTCAGCGGAGAACTGGATTCAACGGAACTCACACGCCCTTCTCCGACCGCGGTTTCCAGAGCTACCGAACCACTTAGCGTCTTGCTGAAGGTAATGCCAACTCCGGGAACCTTCATTTGTGTGGCTTCCCAGCCAAGCGCGATGCCTTCCGCCTTCATCTCCTTCTCGATATAGCGATAGGTATCGGAGTACCCCATATTGATTAGCGTCGGGGCCGTAATCTTGCCGAGAAAAAAGTCCGGATCGAGTGGCAGCGGATAACGTGGTTTGACAACATGAACCTTTACCGGTTTCGTGGGAGCGGCTAGCACCTCACCGGCAGCAAATTTGCGATTAATCTCCCCTATCTGCTCTAACTCGATAATCAGTCGGCCATTGCCCGCCATCTCGATCATATGAACATATTGATTGAAAGCTCCCGAGAGATACTCCGTCGTGTTTCCGATGCACCAGACGATCCACAACTCCTCAGATCCTCCGTTCACCGCAGTCATGAGATTGGCATCTTTAATCCAGACAGCATCGGTATACCAATCGCCATTGATCTGGACTGCTGGCATAAAAATAGGAAGCGAGATACCAGCGACGAGCATATCCAGGCTGAGGTCGTGACCTGAAATAACCTCTGCAGTCTTATGGCTGAAATTGCAAACATTGAAAGTGCCGGACATGCCACTCGAGCGATTGATCGCGGCAACGTCAATTCCGAGATGCGGATAAACATAGTCACGAATGCCCTTGGAACTAGCTACCCCCATCATGTCCCACGACCGAAGGTATTCATTGATCGGCATCAGCGAACTGAAGCGATGAACATCGAGCGTTCGCCATCGTTCGCACATGGCATCAGGCGAGAGCCCCGAGAGCAACATGGCCAGGTTCATCGTTCCACCGGATGTCCCATCTCCATGCACAAATCTAAGACCGCATTCTGCCAGCGCTTTAAGAACACCCGCCTGATAAGCAACACGCATGCCACCGCCGGCGAGGATGAGAGATCGTCGTGGCCCCGAATATCCAGATGTAGTTGCGTCGAGTGTAGAGTCAGCCATAGAAAACACTAACCATTTGCGCGAACCCTGATCCTAGTCCAGTACCAGAAGATGAGGCAGCCACTAAGACCATCAAAAATCGCAATCAATAAGGCGATCGATGCAAAAACATGTCTTTGTACACCTATAAAGACTGCTACAAACGCTCCGAACTTCTGCATGGCAGCCCAGAAGACGGCAACTTGTTGATTCCCCGCGCTCCGCAAAGCCTGAAACAACATGGCTCCAACGACCACCATGAACATTCCAACAGTCGCGAACAATTGTTCGGAAGTAGCGTCCCGAATGACTCCGACGATACCCAGCACAAATCCGGGAACGACCATCTGCACCAATCCGCTCACGACCGTGATAGCTGAGATAGCCAGCATTATCCAGTAGGCGAGGCCTTTGCGCGATACTGCGGACTCCACGCCACCAGGAAATAGGCCATCATGCCGAACCACTCTATTGTCCAAAGCGTGACCCTCCATTTGTTGTAATAAATCCACTTCCCAAGGATCATCTGCAACTGCGTCTCATCCGTAATTCCGTTCGCCATAATCGTATTGAGCGGCAGCAGCAACTTGACCGTCAGTACGGTAGCCGCAATAAGCGCAAGCAAAACAATGATGGGCAGCCAGCGAACCTTCGTGCGCCACTCCGCGACAATCATCACGAGATTCGCTGCAATCATCGCCTTCGTCATCGGGGTAAAGAATGCAGTAGCGGCCTCAACCTGGGGAACCAGTTGAAGATAGTAGTTAGCCACAGTGAGCTTCGGTGCAACCGGCAGCGAAAACAGCCACAACGACCATCCGGTTCCCAGATACATGGAAATGCAGAGGAATAAAAATGCATACACGGCAAGTAGGATGCGATCTTTCAAATGCAATCTCCCGGTGAAGGCTTAGCCGTTGGGGGAGAAAGCCACTCTTGCCCCTGTCCAAGATTGACGACTGACTCCATCCCTTCTGGCACATGGGTCGGCTGTTGCGCGTAGCTGAGAAACCAACTCTCAAAGTGATCGTCGAGAATACCTTCAGCCTCAGGAATAAAGGCCGTGAGGATCGGATCTCTACTAATCTCCAGATGCTTCAAAGGCTCCAGCCGCTGAATAGGCCCAATGCAGAGCCGCGCGGAGTTCTTCTTGAAGAGCGAAAAACCAACTTTGCCGTGGAAATAAACCGATGATTTCATCAAGAGCCCGCGAAATTGACAGAAGTTCGCAGCACCCAGTGAAAACGGCAGCCAGGGTTTCGGTTTCTCAATCTCAACAAGCATGCCCAGTTGTCCATTCAGGTCATATTGGCTGCTAATCCGGGTCTCAGTAATCTGGAAGTCCAGATTCGCCTGATGCTTTGGCATTCCCCAAATTCCCTTTCCTCCCTTAACCGAAACCTCAGTCGACACCGGAAGATCGAAAACATACTGACCGGTGTCGTAGTGCTTCATAAAAATTGCCGGCAGCAACCGCGGGGCTCGTTTGCGACCATGCGTACACGCGATAGCAATGCTGTACTCGATATATTTCCCGATATTCGTGATCTGGTAATTGACCACGGTGATGACAAGCAGTCCCTTGCTCCAAAGCCGCAGAGCATGAAGTTCGTTTCCCGGCAACAACGCATCGGCCTTATCGGCGTTGATCGAAAAAACAGCCATCAGAACAGGCGTTTTATGACACGCAACCGGCAACTGGAACGGAATGCTATCCACAAGCGAGTATCTGCCGGACTGTTGTAACACGCGCTTTGGTGCGGACATATTTGGCTCCTATGTCTTCTCTAGTTCCTCATAGATCGCGGGAAAAGTATCTCTGCTTGCATTCTTGCCCATGAAAACATCTAGGTGACCATAATTCGGAAGCAAATGAAGCGTATGCCGATTCGTCGCATGGTCGTTGAACCATTCGAAGGTTCGTTCCTGGCTCTCGGGCAGAAAACACAAATTGTTCAACCCCGCGAAAAACGCAAACCGCGCATCCGTCTGCGGCGGGTGCAGGAGAAAATCGTCAGGAAGTTCCTTCAGTCGATCCACTGCAACTAGATGTCCTCGATTAACACATCGAATCATCTGCTCAAAAAACGTAAGAGGCACCTTAGCAAATTCTTGCCGAAGCCATACGTGAGTTTCATCGTTGAGATTCGCGTGGGACCACAGAGCAGGAAAGCCCGCACCATAAGTAAAGCTCACCATCTTGCACACAAGGTTGTTGCATTCGTGGTGAGTAGCACGAACAGCCTCGACAATGCTTTTAGAAAGCAGGGTCGGCGCTTCGATTCCCCATTGAGGATCAAGGTATTGTGTCATCGTGCGGAGAAACGGCACAGATATCTGCATCTTCAAAGAGGCCCACGCAGGAATCACCGTATGCAGCGATACCGCATTGCTCACGATCACGTTCACATTGGGAAGAAGACCCGAAACCGCCGACATCATAAAACTCGTCGATCCCTGGCAATGAATCACCGCTTTAACCGAACGCGCCCCTGTTCGTTCAGTAACAGTCCGCACAGCAGCAGGATGATCGTAGACAGCAGCTTGATCTAACGTCCAGCGATTAAACGGAAGGTCGATACTGGCTCGCCAGTTTTCGAGCCACACATCGTAACCACGCTCGATGAGGTAATCCACGAGAGTAGTCTCAACCGGTGCGCGAAAGAGATTTGCACGAACTCCCGCTCCATGAACAAGAATGACAGGCCCCTTCGTCGGAGAAGTGTGTCCTTGAACGTGGATTAAATTGCACTTAAATCCGTCTTTCGCTTGAAAGGGAATGACTTCCTCGCGCCATGGTTCTCGAGTTGCGGATAAGTTTGCAGTAGTGGCCATATTCGTCTCCAAAAGATACGTGGCCTATAACCGAAAGCGCTGCTAACTGAGCCTTCGGTCAAAACAAAAACATAATTTATATCTGCAAAGAATACTCTTACTTACGCTACGCGTACATGAACGTCTAAAAACTATCGACCTTAACCGGATTGTCTTCGTCGTTGTCCAGATAGTAACTGATCGTTGCCTTTGGCCCATTGAGCTTCATAATCGCATAGCCATGAGTTAGGAAATCGCCATTGGCCACAGGACGAATCGTGTCGTCCGCTGCAATCTCAGGATGTTCTACCTTTGGCTGCTGAGTTGCCAGCACTGGAACCGCGCCATTTCCAACGCATCGCATCAGAATACCTAACTGTTTTTCGTAGATAACTAAGTCGTGTTCATGCCCGCACAGCCAGACAGAAAACTGCGGCAGCAAATCCCCGAGCTGCCTTTGCAGATTGGGATTCACAGCAAGACCAGACTGTGCCATCAGAGGCGGATCGACAATGTTGGAATAACGTGTAAAGAGTTGATGATGGGACAACAAAACTGATTTGCGACCACCAGCAGTTGCGATTCGTTGTTTAACCCAAGCAACCTCGGTATCTTCAAGAAATGTAGGCGTCATCCCACCCGGCGTTCGGTCATGAAGCCCGGTGTCAATCATGACAAACTGCCAGTTCTGGTTTCTCAGGCAGCAGTAGCTCGCCGGCTGATTGAATTGCTTAAGCAACGCATAATAGGGCGCCCCTCCACCATACATATCGTGATTTCCCGACAGGCTGAAACTCGTGACCTTACCGGGGTCGAAATACTGCTTCCATATCTGAAGAAAATAATTCTGAACTTCGAAGTCCGTACAGGAGTAATAAATGTCCCCCAGATGGATTACTACATTGGGTTGCTTGCGAGCGACCTGCGCCAGCACTTGTTTCGCCGCGTCCTGCCCCGTTCCCCAATCCCCAACAATGGCGACAGTCGCATCATCTGGAAGTTTGCCATCAATCACAAAGTCATCGATCGACTTGTAAACGATATATGGACTCGTGGCTCGGCCCAGCTGAGCTGCAATCTGGAACTCCGCATATTTTGCCGCTACTTCAAGCCAGCCTGCATCGCACTGCTGGTACTTGGAAAATTGTTCCTGAGCCGCTGCCATCTGTGCAGCATCACCGCTGATCTTCGCCATTGCCATCTGACGCGCCGCATTCGAACAGAACTGGGCGAATGAACTGACGCTCTCTGCCCCCACCGGGCCGAGAGCTGCAGGAAGCACTAATGGCTTGTTTGCAGTCTCCGCTTCAACATCGATAGCCGCACCTTGAATCATCTGATTGCCAGTATCCGGCCGTCGTACGGTAGCAGCTTCACCTACCGATTGAACACGCGACGCGGAACTGCGTTTGGCGACAACTTCATCGACAGCAGACTGCCACAGCGAAAGATCGGCATCACGTACTGGTTTGATAGTAGGCATGTTTATTAGACGGACATAATAGCGCGCATAAGATCAACCATACCGCATCCTTGAAAATCCACGTTTCGACCAAGATCGATCGCATTCTTCAAAAAAATTTCTTTCACTGAAGCGGGGTCGCCACGGTACTCAGGATGCACCGAAAGAAAGGCCGCAATTGCACCCGAAACATGCGGAGCAGCCATGCTTGTCCCGCTCCTCTCTTCGTATTCATAACCTTGATCCGTGTTAATCGAACACGAAATTACCTTCTCTCCAGGCGCGACAATATCAGGCTTATGGCGTCCATCGCCTGTTGGCCCCTTCGACGAAAAATACGAAACCCCGTAAGTGTGTGGTTCGGATTTGTGAACTGAGCCGACTGCAATCGCGTCCTTCGCATTCGCAGGATCAGTAATCGAGAGAGCAATCCAGGTTGGAACCTGCTCGCCCGTATCTAAAGTCGTTGTACCGTACCCAGAGTTACCACAAGAGATAACCACGATCAGTCCGGAATCAACTGCTCGCTGAACTTCATCGCATAACGGGCTATGGCCACAGCCGTACCACTTCGGGTCAAACGGATAGCCTAGGCTCATATTAATTCCATCGACGACGATCTTGCGATTGTTCGCGTTCAACTTGCGTAGGTATTCGAGGCCCAAAATCGCATTTGACGCCGAGCCAGTGCCATCGTCATCCAGCACCTTAACATTAACCAGTGTCGCCAGCGGAGCTACGCCGGAAGGACAGCCACTAAGGTTGACCATCTCAGGGGCGTCCTGCTCCTCCACGTAAGTTGCGGCCTTGTACGGACTACCATCGCTCTTGGGTTTTGCCGAGCCGGCAATAATTCCCGCCACGTGCGAACCATGACCATTGCGGTCCTCAAGCGTCAGCGAGTTAGAAAAATTCTTCGCAAGCTCAGTCCGCAGCACACCCTGGAAATGTGTGTGATCGGATCGAATTCCCGTGTCCAGAACTGCCCAGCAGATACCATTCCCTCTTGCGTCGAACGAACGCCATCCCGCCGAAGCCTTGATCGTTGTGGTCGAGTCAAGCAAATGCGTGTAGGTCGTCTCGTCCTTCCAGATGCGGTGGATCCACTCCCGTTTCGTCGCGAGGTCTCGAATATCGGCAGGCCGCAGGCTCGCGAAGATGTAGAAATCGCTCTCTCGGACTTGGTACCCTCTGGCCTCGAGAAAGGCTTTGATCTCCGCCTTCGCTCGTGCAACGCCCTGATCCAGTCCCCCTCGAACCTCTGTCAGCGTAATAATCACCGGAATTGGCTTAGGTGCATCCGCCGGCTGCGCATCCATCGCCGCCCGAACTGGTGGAGAGATGAGAAAACTCTTGAAGTCAGGTTGCAACGAAACAGTCATCTTGCCTCATCCCGAATAATCTTCGCCACTCTCTCCGCCAACGCTCCAATCGTACGCGACGGATTCACACCCAGTGCCTCCGGAATGATGGCCGCATCCGCGACATAAAGGTTTTTGTATCCAAAAACCTCACCAGCGTGGTTTACCACACCATTCGCAGCAGACGTACCCATGCAACATCCGCCGAGTGGATGCGGAGTAACTAAATAATTGAGCAGCGTCCACGTTGGTGGAACCACGGGGTCGCCATGCGTGGCAGCCGATAGCTTCTTGTGCATTGCGATGATGGTCTCCATCACCGGTTTCGATCGTTCAATCTCCCAGTCAAGACTCAATGTGGATTTCCCAGTAATAGGATTACGATCCAGGGAGAGAACGCCATTCGCAGCATCCACTCCCTGAGCAAACCAGGGCATGACATTGCGGAATGCCTGTCCATCCTGATCGCGAAGCATGTGGCCAAAAGCTTCGATGATCATCCTGGCCCAGAGCCCGCCACTGTTTGCTCCGGACCTCAATCCATTGATGTAATCCCGAATCAAGTTGGGGAAACCACCGTCCTCAATCCAGAACGACTGTCCCGACTCGCTGCGATCAAGGAAGTCAATTGCGCAGGTAATCGTAGGGCCAGAGCTTGGAAGAACATCACGTTCGGGATTGGAATAAAAAGCCGGTGTAAGAAAGTCGCCATTGCTGCTCCAGTCGCGACCAAGAAACGAGCTGACATTGGGCAATGTTTTCGTTAGATCACGACAACGCAAGAGCAACTCCGTCGATCCCAGGGAACTCGCCGCAACAATGACGATGCGAGCCGTTTCATTCCCAGCCGTTCTTTGCCCATTCGCCAGTTGATCAAAGTAGACCTTATAACCCGAATCAATCGGCTCGATGTTTGTTACCAAGTGCAGCTCCCGCACCTCAGCCCCATGCTTCTCTGCCCACGGAATGTAATTGCGATCCAGAGTATTTCTCGCATCGACATCGCAACCAATGTCGCAATTCCCGAGATGAACACACGTTCCCTGCGCAACACCTTGAGCATTCGTGAACGGCTTGCTGTGAGAAGCATCGTGACAATTGGGCAGACCATAATTCCATTGCGGATCGAAAGAAACCGCGAGTTCAAGCTTCTTGAATCGATTCCCTGCCCCAATTGCATTCGCACCATCCCGCATCAACTCCATGCGTTTGGTCCACTGATTATCAGGAACCGGCTGCACATTCATGAACCGCGCAACCTCATCGTAATAGGGCTTCAGTTCCGTGTAAGTAACCTCCGCAGGCCACCCTGCTGCGAAAGCCGATTGGGGGGCCTCGCATGAAATATTGGCATAAATAAGCGATCCGCCTCCGACAGCCGCGCCTTGAGCAACGGTCATATGCCGGAACGTATGCAACTCCATCCACCCATTTTTCTTCTCAGGACAGTCGCCGTTCCAAATCCAGTTATCTTCAGGCTTTCGCGGATAGTTTGACTTGTCCCACCTCCGCCCACGCTCGAGGATCAGGACCTTATAACCGGCCTCTGCAAGCCGGCATCCCGTGATGGCGCCGCCGAATCCACTTCCTATCACAATGACGTCATACGCCATGTCAGGCTCCCGCTCGTTTGATGTAGGTGTCCCAGAGCTCTCCCATGAAGAACTTTCCAAACCTCGCGATCGCAGCCACACCCGCCTCTGTCGAAGGTGCATTCACGGCCTTGAAGTGCTGGCTCATCTTCAGCAGCTCTCCAAAACTCAGAGAAATTATGCCTGCACCCACAACGGGACCTGTCTTGTCCCTCCCCTGATACAGCTGGGTATGAAGCGTCGTCGTATCGTGCCACAACTCGAGCACAGGATGAACCTCAACGTCTTTCTGCCCCGCAAAGTAGTAGTCCTTGCCCCCGTGCTGCAACCCCCACTCGTAAACCATCAGTTTCAGCTTCGGATCGCCAGTCGGCGAAAAGAGATTGAACACGCCACCCGGCGCAGGAAGACCAGTCCCGAGCGGCGGCCAGTCCATCACCACATCCAGCCTCCCAGGATGGCCCGGTTCAGCGATGAATTTGTCGATATCATCAATCGTCACGGTGCCATGCATCACAAGAATGTCATTCGCACCCTTCTTAGCACCGGCCTCTGTATCTGTTTCGCCGAGCGCAAAACCGCCCGACATAACTTCATCAAACGTAATGCCAATGGGACTGGAGTTCATATAGCTCCTCATCAAAAATCACGGCAACAAGTGTCGTGGCTGGCTTTTTTTGAGAGCCTCTCGAAATCTCTCCAATGCGTTTCCCTGGCGTTCTTCAACGATGGAGGGGAGGAGGCTCAACGGATGTCTGGCCCGGTTAAACGCAAAACTCACGAATACGGCGTAACTTACAGGTAAGTACCTTTGCCGTCAACTGATTGTTTTGAGAATTCTATCCGCTTGCCATCCTACAGGTAAAAAAAATGAAGCGGCAAGCCCAATTCTCGCAAATTGGCCCAGCCGCAGTAAGACACTACGTTTCCGCTATTTTTCCATCAATCTGCAAAGAGCGTCGAGCGAGCGTCGCCAGACCTGCTCGTACCAGGCGCTTTCCACCGCGTCGCGAAACCCGATATGCTTCAACCCCAGCGTGCATCCCTCGAAGCTTCCCACCAAGCGCAGATCAACAACCGTGTCCACTCTTTGACCAGGAGACGTAATCTTCCACGAGTATCGAATCTGCTCCGAACTCAAGATGGTGCAACAACTCTGAACTCGGGTCTGCAGAGCCATTCCGCGAAAAAGATCGATTCGGAACGTCTCTGAAGTCACAGAATGGAAGAGAAACCGTAGTTCATCTTCAACCGGGCTCTTAAACCACGCTTCGATATACTCCGGAATGCTAAGCGCATGGAAGACTCGTTCGCGATTGGCCCGAATTCTGGAGGACAATGCTACTTCCTGCTTCGTCTGGCTGGCGATCATCGCCATCACCGCAGGACTACTGAGAATGCGCTGCTGCGTGTTGTTCACTCGAGTCTCCTCACCCAATTGAGGAGTAGCATTCTCATCTCCGAAGAAACTTAATCCAAAGAGAATGTGACGAGACGGGACGCGCAGGGACGCACTGCCCCGTTAGAGGGGCGCCCTGGCCCAACGCGAAGCCGCATGAGGTCAGAAATCTCTCCTTCAACTCATCTTTCTATGAGTTTGCAGAGAATCTCACAAATTCTGATTCTTATTTTTGGAAAGTGGGTCAGAACGCCGCAGGCGGGGACGAACGGTGCTAAACAAAGGCTGTCCGGCAGTGTCCCCGCTTGCTTGCAACTTAAAGTTCATTCATCGAATGCAAAAATCAGTAATCCGCTAACTGTGAGTTAGCCATCCATTGATACGGGAACGATAGCCGCGACTCATCGCAAGTTTTTCGCCATTCACTAGAACCACGGCATAGTCGCCGTCCCCTTCGGTCCGCACTTCCTTTACGTGATGAAGATTGACGATGGACGAACGATGCACTCTAAGAAACATCTCTGGGTCAAGTTTTTCTTCCAGACGCGACATCGTCTCACGCAAAAGATGTGTCTCGTTCTGAGTACTGATACGGACGTAGTTCTCCTCCGCACTGATCCAGCGAATATCCGACACAGGGAGGAAGACAATTCTTCCCCGCGATTTGAAGACGATCCGGTTCGTATAGGCTCGACCATTCTGTCCAACCGCACTGCCACCAGAAGGTTGCTGATTGGCAAGAAGTATCTCCTTTCGTACACGCTCCACGGCCGATGAGAGACGCTCTCGAGTGAAAGGCTTCAACAGATAATCAACGGCATGAATCTCAAAGGCACGCAACGCGTACTGATCGTGAGCTGTCGTGAAAATGATGTGCGGCATCGGCACACTCTTGCTGGTGCAAAGCTCCGTGGCAATGTCGAATCCATCCATCCCTGGCATCTGAATATCGAGGAACAGAAGCTGCGGTTTCGTGGCTCGGACCAGGTCGATCGTCTCAGCCGCAGTCATGCCTTCACCGACAACATCGATCTCAGGCTCATCCCGTAAAAGCTGGCGCAACTTCTGTCGAGCCAGCACTTCATCATCAGCCAAAACTGTTGAAATCATCACACACCATACCCTGTAAACTTTCCGGTTGGACGTTCGGAGAACTGTAAGGGGAGAGACAAGGTCACTCGGACATTACCTTGGGCTAGTTCCTCCATCTTGAACGCTTGATCGCTCCCATAGTGCAGACGCATTCGGTCTTTGACATTCGCGAGACCAACGCCTTTCCGCGTACCGCCATTAGATGATTCTGGATGCAGTCCCAGACCACTATTTGTCACGCTAATCATCAAAGTGGCGTTTTGCCGGCGAACATCCACAGCAATCATGCCGTCCCTGTCCAGCATGCAGAGACCGTGGGTGTAAGCGTTTTCAATCACCGGCTGCAAAAGCATCGCCGGAACAAGCGCATCATGAAGATCCGATTCGACCGATACCTCCTGGCGAACCCGCCCGGTAAATCTTCGGTCCTGCATTGCCAGGTACATTTCTATAAATTCCATCTCATCGCTCAGAGGGATAAGCTGCACTTCCCCTCGTTCGAGCGTTATACGCAACAGGCTGCTGAGTTGTTCCAGCATTTTGTCGGCAGCTGCAATATCGGTCTGCATCAGGCTCGAGATACTGTTCATCGTGTTGAAAAGAAAATGCGGATTGAGCTGCATCCGCAGGGCGCGGAGTTGCGCATTGGCAAACTGGGTCTCCAGTTGCAAAGCCGCATATTCCGTCTCCCGGTAAAGCTGGTAGTACCCCACCCCCCGAAGCAGGAAGAAGACCGCCCAGAAGAAGACCAGACTGTTAACCAGCTCTCCATCCAGTTGAAATATCAGGCGATGCCAGTAAGTCATCTGCGGTCGGCCAAGTGGCAGTTGCGGAAAGAGAGCGACCCAAATCATTTCCTCTGCCACGCTTAAGACCACACTCAGCGGCAGAACCAGCACCAGCATCGAAAAGAGACTCACTCGCTGAATCTGTTCCCCGAGCTTCCACCAGAGAAGCCAGCACATTAGCCCGAGAAGAAAATACTGGACCCCCCATGCCTCCAGTAGAAGACCGATCGTGACAAGCACGTGGCTGTACCAGGAGTGCAGGCTCACCCACTCCTGCAGCGCAAACAACATTCCCAACAGCGTGAACGCTCCAACAAAGACGACGGGATGCAGGAACGTGGGAACACTACGAATTGTTTTCACGGGGGAAAATTTCAGCGTTGAATCCTCCTCTTTATGCCTAAGTTCATTCTAAAACTTCCTCATGAACTGGACAGGGGAAGCAACTCCCCTGCCAACGAACCATCCGAGGCCAGTGCCATTGCAGCAGCAGGGAAATCTCTCTTCATGCCATTCTTGTACACATACGCGAGGGCAACAGAATGATGCTCAAACCAGGCATTCGCGGAATCTTCTGCTATTTGACGTTGGCTGGCATCGATTGCAGCACCCGTCTTTTCCATATCTTTCTTCAGAAGACGGCTCGCATCCTTCCCTCCCTGTAGGATCGCCACCCGGAAGTGAAAGTAAGCTTCCTTATTATCGACCGGAACACCGCGTCCGTCGCGCGCCAGAATGCCGAGCACAACTGATGACTTCCAGCTTCCTGCCTTCGCAGCCGTCTCTAGAAGAGTGCGGCTCTCCTGCGAATCCTGCTTCAACTCAGGATGATTCACCAGCAACAACCCAAGCGAATGGATCGCCGGAACATAACCTGCATCGGCTGCCTGACGCAAAAACTCCGCCGCCCGTGGAAGATCATTCGGATGATCCGGATGCACCGAGTAGAGCGAGCCCAGATTGAAAGCCGCCAGGGGATCATGCAGCTTCAATGCTGATTCGAACCATCGTTCACCCTGAGCCTTGTCCTGTGCTACGCCGATGCCAAAATAGTGCAGCAAACCTAAATAGGTCGCCGCCGTGCCATTCCCTGCACGAAAAGCCTGAGTAAGAAGGTGGACGGCAAGCTCACTGTCGACGGGCCGATCGGCACCATGCAGATAAGCGATCGCAAGATTGACCTTAGCCTGCGGACACCCCGACGCAGCCGAGAGCTGATACCAATGGACAGCGCGTTTGCTATCCTTCAGAACCCCGATTCCAGCCTGATAGAAATACCCGATCTGGTTCTGCGCCTCTGGATTTCCGTGTCCCGCTGCCTTCTCATACCAAAAAGCTGCCATCTTCGAATCCTGCGGGACTCCGTTGCCGACAAAATAGTCTCCTGCCAGTGCAATCTCATCGCGAATCGATCCCTGCTCGGCAAGCTTTCGAACCTGCTTCACGTCATTGGCTGACCCAGCATCGGTGTCTGCCCACAACGGAGTGTACGTAGTCATTGAAGACAGAAAAATGAAAACTCCGAAGCTGCAGATACCCTTCCTCGCTGTGCGTTTCATGGTCTCCTCCAGGGAATTTCACCGCGGCCCATTTGAAACTTCTCAGCAACACCTGATTGCAACCGGTGTCACCTAGACGTCGGCTACTACGCTAGGGTTATCGCAATAGTTCGCTCCTTACGAGGTCTCAGCCGCTCGAATCGGTCTACTAAGCCTTTCGTAGTAACCACTGGAGGAATCAATCCGGTCATTCGTCACAAATTCCACAATTAAAAAGAAAAGGCCGGAAATGAGTCTTCCGGCCTGGTGCAACTTCGTCCGATCCGATCTTTCTAGAATCTGAACTTCGCCCACAGCATTAGGTGGCGGAAAGTCGGTTCAACCGCATTCTGTTTGTTCAGATAGCTGCTTGTCCCGATGTCCAGAAGGTTGATATCGAGCGGCCCGATATTGTTGTGATTTGTAAAATTCTGCGCTTCGACACGGAAGACGAGCATGCCTCGCTCAAAGTGGAACCATGTGGTCGGAACGTCTTTCTCCGCCGCAATATTCCAGTACTGAGCCTTGGGATTTACAAAGCTGTTGCGCCCAACTTCCTGACCGGTGAATTGCGATCCATTCGGCACGAGCCAGTGAACCTTATCCGCAGTCGTTGGATTACCGGTCACACCATCGTAGTACGTACCCGGCGTCCCTCCCGTATAAGTCCCATCAAACCCAACTGTATCGATGGGCTGATGTGGATTCCCGACAATTGGCCGATCGTTCGCCGCGCTTCCATCACCATTAGTGTCAAGACCAAAGACGTTGAATGTGCTGTGATAGCCGGATTGCAGCTGCGTGGTTCCCGAGATGCTGATATGACGTGTAAAGGCACTCAGCAGAAAATCCCCAGCAGCGTTGCTCGAATGGAAGCCCGCTGGCGACCATACGTAACTGAACGAGACATAGTGACGATGATCCCAGACCGAGGGGCCCCAATCCTGCCCCAAACCGTTGCCTGAAAGATTCGCTGAATAAGAGGTAGGCGATGCAAACGTTGCAAACACATCCGAAGCATCATCGAGGTCCTTGCCGTAGGTATAGGCAACACGGAAAAACAGCCCATGTGAATACTGCCGTGACACCTCGGTCTGCAGACTGTTGTACTCAGCATCGGCACGATTCGCACGAATATTGATCGCATTACGGGTTGGATTAATGCGCGACCCGTTGATGAAATAATTCATCTGCTGATTGGCATAAAGGTGTCCGGCATGATTCGCGACATAGTTGACTGTCAGCTTAACCTGAGCGGGCAACTGTCGCTCAACACCCAGATTCCACTGCCATGTCCAAGGATTGCTAAGATTGCTCGCTACGCTTTGCACCGCAGACATCGGACTCAACGTCGGAGTAATCGTCGCAATCAACGAAGTCGCGTTCGCCAATCCTCGCCCCGTCGTTGATGTCAACAGGCCAGTCGGAGCATTCGGCGAAGACTGCGCCCCATTGGTCGCGATGTTGGTGAAGTCGGTGTCATAGAAGAGACCGATTCCACCGTGAAACACGGTCTTTCCATCCTGGAAGAAGCCCTGGTGTGGATTCCATGCGAAGCCGAAACGAGGGGCAATATTATTCGTATCGCCCTGCACCTTCACCACCGTGTTGATCGGTGCAAAGGGATTATTCAGGTCGACCGCAGGATATTGAAGCGAGTTTTCCGGTGAAGTCAGATAGTCGTACCGTACACCGGCGTTAATCGTAATCTCCGGACTCAACTTCACATCATCCTGAATAAAGAAGGCGCTCTTCCACGAGTGCGGGTCGATGCGCGTTGGGCCAAAGGTCTTCCCGGCGGAGCCTGATGCACCCAAAAAATTATCAAGGTAATTATCGATGGCAGAAAGAGCTCCGCCCTTGGCGAAGGTAAGTCCGCCCAGTGCATTCTGCGCAACGACATCGGTGGCAATCTGACGTCCGACATCGGCACCGATACGAAGCGTGTGACGCCCACGTGACCAGCTCACAGCGTCCTGAAACTGATACAATTCCTCGTTAGTTCCCTGTGGCATATTCTGCGAAATACCCAGCGGGTTCGTTCCGCCGAAACCCTGTCCACTGAACGTGATGTTGGGATTCTTCGACAAGGGATTTGCCACTGTCTCCGGCGTTGGCTGGAAGAGGAAACTAACCCGTGTCTCTGAGGCTCGAAACTCGTTTAGCATATGCGCTGAGAAAACATGAGTCCACGTCCCCTGCGCAACCTCTGCAGGTCCGCCGACCTCAGAATCAAATCCGGGCAACCCCGAGGTGTTTAGCGGCAAATAAGGATTGAAGTTCGAACGGTCATGCAAATAGCGGAAGCTGAAGGTGTCCTTTGCCGAAGGAATGAAATCGATGCGATAGAGCCACTGGGTCTCAGGCTCTTGTTGCGCGACAGGTGGCCGCTCAAACAGAGCAGTCGTAATCGAGCAACCTGCAGCGCAACCACCACGAGGACTGATCTTGTACGCATTGGCGGCACCCACATTGACATAACTCGTCAGATATTGCCCGCCCGAGAGATAGCTATCCAGCAAAGCTACCTGCGGCCCGCCAATTGCGTTCAGTTGCGCATAACCCGCTGAGTCTGGAAGCTCCACAGAGCCAGGCTGGGACTGACCGTAGAAGCGCGACCACTGCGCTCCTCCAAATGCAAAAAGCTTGTCCTTCCAGAGCGGGCCGCCAGCAGTGAAGCCATATTGGTGCTGGTCATAGCGTGCTTTGGGATTCGAAGCATACGGCTTGCCCTGTCGCGTAATCCCGTCCAGAGAATCGAGTCCCGAGCCTGTATACAGCTCCCACACATCTCCATGAAACTGATTCGTTCCAGCCTTAGTAATGAGATTAACGACGGCACCACCCGAACGGCCATATTCCGCTGACGAAGAATTGGTCAGCGCAGTGATGCTTTGATATGCATCGGGAATATTGATGTTAAAAGCCTGGCCTCCAATGCCGATATCGTTGATGTCCTGCCCGTCCATCATGAAGTTGTTACTGCGCGGCCGTGCTCCATTTACCTCAATCTGCTCGAAGTTGCCACCAATTCCTCCAAGCCCAAGGTTCTGATCCACAATCTGAACTCCAGGTACAGTCTGCAGCAACTCAATAGGATTCAGCGTAAACACAGGAATCTTGGAAAGCTCTGCGGCGCTGACCGTGCTCGATAACTGCCCATTCTCAGTATTGATAGTGTTGCTATTCGCTTCGACGTTGACTGCCTGGGAAACTTCACCTACCGTCAGTTCCGGATCGTAGGTCGTAACAATCGATGGCAGCACATTCAAATCACGCGTATTTGCAACTTCAAACCCTGGGGCAGTGGTGTTAACGGTATAGTGCCCTGCATTCATCGCATCCATGCGGTACACCCCACGTTCATCCGTCACTGCAGAACGGGTCTCGCTGGTCTCCTGGGAGGTCACGGTAACCTTGGCTCCCGAGACCACAGCCCCTGTCGTGTCGCGTACAACACCTGCAATGATTCCTTTGCTGGTCTGTGCCATCGCGCAGTAAAAAGGCGCAACCATCAGAATCAAGGCAAAGATTTTGATTACGATTCGTCTCAAGCTCATTTTGTTCTCCTCGGTATTAGAATTTCTCGTCCCGATATCGCATGCGAAAACCGGTCGCACTTTGAGAGCGCCGGCTTTTTGTTCTGAGAGTGGCCGCGTCTACAGCGGCTCTTTCGCATGGACTAACTGCAAGTGTCACTGGCCTCAACGACAGGAACAGTGCAAATGCATCTCCGAAATGCAATCGACAACCGATGTATGTGACGAGCGTCACGTGAATGTGACGGAATGTAACTCACTGTGACCGGAGGTCAGGCCGGCAAAATATCACCCACCAGGAGTCGAAAAAGAACATCGCCGGTCTCCGTAAATTCGGAAAACCGGCGACATGCTCTTTTGGAATCAATATCAGGGACGAATATCGACTCTGACCGGGTCAACTGTCATAATGAGGGACCAATGGAAGGCTTGGTCGCTGCAGCGACGGTAGTACCGTTCCAGCACATATTGAAATTAGTAATTTCATATTCAAGCCGTCGATCAGCCCACTTGCCAGGGCCAACCACGCAACCGCAGTTACACCACTTCAAGACCCGTGACGAATTGACTATTTATATTCCGCCGCGAAACCATCCGCCTCTTTATTTATCTCATCTGCACTCGCAGCATGATCTAAGAGAATTACCCGATAAGTAAACGTCGCCGACTGATCCTTCTGAAGTGTGAAGTTAAACGCTGGCTGCTTTGTGTCAAAGATGCTGCGCCCCAGCGGATTCGCAGCGAATAGTCCGTATCCTCGTGCGTGCCAATAGGTCGGATATCCTGGATTTTTCGGATTGTCGATAACGGCAATCGTAACCACATGCTTCTCAGGATCATTGCCAGTCAAAATGCACCAGCGTCCGCGCGTCGACCACACCGCCCCGCCCTTCACGCCTTCACTCGTGAGATAAACCCCGGTGGCGCCCGAAGTATCGGCGGAATCAACCTTGGTCGGTCTTCCGCTTGCATCCATGAAGATCCCGCCCTTCTCATCGGCCGATTCAAGCCAGTGAGCTACCCGAATCCCCAGCACTCCTTCTTTATCATCATTAAAAACAGCCTTATCCAACGCCTGAAGCGTCGTCACCTGATCGATCACGCGAGCATTCTTTCTCTGGCTGAAGATATATCGCGTATTCTCCTTCAGGAGATCCTTCCCCTCACCTGTCACCCACACCGATTCAACTACCAACTCGCCCCTGTCGGCTCCGCTCCTGGTCGAAACAATCTTCTTCTGATAGATCGTTCCCATCTTTGGGCGATTCTTCACCTCAATCGCATCCGAATTGTTCCAGAAATCGAAGCCATTGACGTTCCCATAGTTGAACCACATTCCCGCGTGGTGCGGATGATCAACCCGCTCCCCCGGCCTCGGCTCAAGTGGATACCCGCGCGTCACCGTTATGCCATCGGTCGTGATCAGCGGATACAAAACTGGTTTCTTCAGAGAACTCGGCCACAGGTAAGAAGTGAACGGCTTTCCATCGATCGTGATATCGACGCGCTGATGTGCCTCGTCGGCAACAACCTGAACTCCCTTCCCCGAAGCCCTCGCCGAACCACTAACAATCAGACCCATGCCAGCCGCCAGAAGACCCAGCGCCAAAACCCTACGCATAGACCTTCCCTCCAACCATCACCTGCTGCGTCTTGTCATCAAACGTCACCTTCTGCCCTGTCTGAATCGCAGCAACGTTCATGCAAAGTGCAATCGAGTGACTATAGCCCGCCTCAATACTCGCATTCGGTGTCTTCCGCGAACGCACGCAATCCATCCAGTTCCGCATATTTGCAGAAGTCTGAGGGTCGCCCTTTGTATCCGCCGCCGTCGAAACCGCCTCCACATGATCCGACAGCGAAAAACTCGGCAAAAGGTTCGCCTGCATCTTCATCTCAGCCGCGCTCTTCGCCGATAACCCGCCGGTAGGCGTGACAGTCTGCTTATCCATATCGATCATGCCGGCGTTCGAGTAATAGAGCTCCTTCACTCCACCTGCCGAATTCGTAAACCGCGAGCTGTACTGCACCTGAAAGCCCTTACTCAGATCATCGAGCGGACCATAATCAAATACCGCAGTCATCGTGTCCCAGTTCTTTCGGCCATCCTTCCACAGATAAATCCCGCCATTCGCCACAACGCTGCGCGGATGCGGAAGCCCCGTGAACCAGTGAACCGTATCGATCTGGTGCACCAGCCATTGGTCAGGAATCCCAGACGAATACGGCCAGAACAGCCGAAACTCAAGATACTTCCGAGCATCGAACGGCTCATACGGCTCATGCATCAGATATCGCTTCCAGTCGGTATCCTGTTCCTTCAACAGAGGCACAACGTCCGGCCGACGCCATCGGCCCGGCTGATTAACATTCCAGGTCATCTCGACCATCACAATGTCACCGAACTTACCCGACTTGATGTACTCCGCTGCCTTCTGATAACTCGGCGTGCTTCGCCGCTGCGTTCCAACCTGCACAATCTTGCCCGTCTTCTTAACCGCAGCGCGAAACAACCGGGCATCTTCCATCGTGTGCGCTGTTGGCTTCTCAACGTAGGCATCCCGGCCGGCATTCACAGCCTCTACACCATGCCGCGCATGCTGAAAGTCAGCCGTCGCAATCAGAACTGCATCGACATCCTTGCGCGCATATAGCTCGTCATTGTTCCGCACCGCATCGGTCGAGCAACCGCAGAGCTTCTTAATATAGGCAACGCCCTCTTCACGCCTCATGCTCCAGAGATCAGACACCGCAACAAACTCAAAGTTCGTCTCTTTGGAATGCTGTAGAAACGCCGGAATCAGCGCTCCCTTCATGCGGTCGCCGCACCCGATGACCCCCACATTAACCCGGTCATTGGCCCCAATCACCTTGGCATAACTCTTTGCGCTCCACGACACCGCTGTCGTTGCCAAAGCTGCTCCGCCTAACTTCAAAAAATCCCTGCGATCATTGCCCTTCGATTCCATGGGTCCTCCCGGGTCCAACAAGTCCAAGCCCGCTGCAAGCACAGCCGTCGCCAGCTATGCTTCAGAACCATAGTTCCTCCTGCAGGCTTGCGCCGCCCATGTTACAAGTGGTTGGGCCACAAAGACAACTTTATCTGTACCGGCTGCCCTCAGGGCACTCTGGGGTGGCTCCCCGCTATACTTGCCTCCAGGCCATGAACATCACCCGACGACGCGGAGCCATTGCCTTCTTCATCACCCTCGGCGCGCTCATCGTCGGAGGCCTCGTCACCCTCAACATCGGATGGATCGTCCGCAATGAGCGCGCCGTAGCCTTCGCCATTCTTGGCACCATTCTCTTCTCACTCGTTATCGCCGGAGTCGTCCTCAACACCGTCTTCCTTATCCGCGAGATCCGCCGCAACGAACGCCAGGACTCCTTCCTCAACGCCGTCACCCACGAGCTGAAAACCCCAATCGCAAGCATCCGTCTCTACCTCGAGACTCTCCAACGCCGATCCACCTCCGAGGAGCAGAAGCAGGAGTTCTACAAAATTATGCTCTCCGACTCCGACCGTCTCCTCGCCACCGTCGAGCAGGTTCTCAAAGCCGGACAACTCGGCCAGCGTCACCGTCAGCAGAGCCGCACCGTTATCAACCTCAGCACTCTCGTCGAAGACTGCATCGCAATCACTCTCCAGCGTCACCATCTTCCCCCGGCATCCATCATCCTCGAACCTGTTCCCGGAGCCGTTCGCCTCCGCGTCCTCGGAATCGCCGAGGATCTCCGCACCGCCGTCATCAACGTCCTCGATAACGCCGTCAAGTACTCTCCTGAAGGCGTGCACATCCGTTGCGCTCTCGCCATCACCAACTACACCTGGGTCACCCTCACCATCACCGACACAGGCGTCGGCCTCGACTCCAGCCACTTTAACGGTATCTTCAAACGTTTCTACCGTGTCCCCGGGCGCACCATGTCCCGCATCAAAGGTACCGGCCTTGGCCTCTTCCTTGTGCGAAATATCCTTCTCCAGCATGGCGGCGACGCCACCGCCTCAAGCCGTGGCCCTGGCCTTGGCACAACCATCACCCTCACGCTTCCACTTGCTGGCAGCGTGGAAAATTTCGTCGAGGCCTCATCCGGCGAACGACCCATCTCTGCATCGCGTTGATCCCGACCAAAATTTATTTTAGAAACGTAAAAAGCAATCTCGCCGCTGCTGCTAAAGACTTTTCTCTACAATGACTTTGTAGGGTCGTTACAGGTCTCACTCAAGACTAACCATGCTCCTTCTCTGGAAATTCTTCGCCCTGGGCTTCAGCGCGCTTCTTCCGCTCGTCAACCCGCTTGGCTCAGCGTTGGTTTTTCTTGGCCTCGTCGGCAACGCGCCTATCAGTATCTATCGCGGCCTTGCGCGACGCATCGCCATCAATACCGTCATCTTTTTCGCCGTCGTCGAACTCGTCGGCTCCTCACTACTCACCTTCTTCGGTATCTCGCTGCCAATCATGCAATTCGCCGGGGGCATCGTCATTGCCATGATTGGCTGGGGTTTGCTCAATCAGAAGGACAGCACACCCAGCCCGGAGAAGACCGAAGCCGCCGAACCCGCCGTCACCCAACATCAGATCGACAACCTCCTTGAAAAGGCCTTCTACCCTTATACCTTTCCCATCACTGCGGGCCCCGGCTGCATCGTTGTCATGCTCACCCTCAGCGTCCACGCCACCCAGCCCACAATTCCCGACACGGTCCTTGCCTATACCGGACTCTTTGTCGCCGCCATCGTTCTCAGTGCCAGCATCTATCTCTGTTACGCTAACGCGCCCAAAATCGCGCGCTCCGTTTCACCCTCAACCGCTCACGGGATCCTTCGCGTCGTCGCTTTCATCTTATTTTGCATTGGCGTTCAAATCGCCTGGAATGGCTTAAGCGACCTTCTGAAGACCGTCATTCACGGTTAACTATAAGTGACGGATAAAGTTACAAATGTTAGCAGAGTGAACAACCATGGCCAAACCCACACCTCTTATCGTCCTCGTCGAAGACGAAGAACATCTCGCCCAGGGCCTGCTCTTTAACCTTCAGGCCGAGGGTTACCGCACCCATCATGACGCAGACGGAGATGCCGCCCTCAGCTACCTCCTCACCGCAAAGGAAAAACCCGCCGCCATCATCCTCGATTGCATGCTCCCCGGCGCAGACGGCTTCACCATCGTTCGCGCCCTCCGCGAAGCGAAGCATTTCACCCCGGTCCTGATGCTCACCGCCCGCTCACGTCCTGAAGAAGTTCTCGAAGGCATCGAAGCCGGCGCAGACGACTATCTCGCGAAGCCATTTGACCTGAGCATCCTCCTCGTTCGTCTCAAATCCCTGCTCCGGCGAACCGCCTGGCAGAATGCGGCCACGCAGGAGACCCCGCCACCCCAACTCACCGATCAAACCGACGAGTTCACCTTCAATCACCGGACCATTCGCTTCGACTCGCTCGAACTCATCGCCCCCAACCGCATCACCCACCTCACTCTCATGGAGGCCGATCTCCTTCGTTACTTCACCGACCGGGAAGGTCAGATCGTCTCCCGCAAACAAATTCTCGAAGAAGTCTGGCGCGTCCACGAAGACACCGACACTCGCGCCATCGACAACTTCATAGTTCGCCTCCGCCGCTATATCGAAGATGACCCCTCTAATCCTCAGCATCTAGTGACCGTACGCGGCATCGGCTACCGGTTCCTCGCCAACCCCTGATGCATTTTTGTTTGTCATTCCCTACACGGAAACGCCCACAAACCCTAAAAAACCGGCCTGTGGGCGTCTCAAAAAATATTCAAATCACCGCAATTGACTACCGTGGATAGTAATAAGCAGGTCCGTAGTAGGGGTAAGGATAGGGATAGCCATAAGGAGGAGGTGGTGGTGCATAATATCGCCGCTGCACTTGGGGCTGTGGCACATTGGCACCTAGCCTATTCAACTCTGCCTGAGAAACCGTAGTCACATCAGCAGGTTGCGTCAGATGAAAGACCACGATCGCCTCAGGAGGAAGCGAGGCCTCGCCTACATGTGAAGCTGACGAAACACCCAATCCAGCCACGCCGCCAATTCCCGCACCGACAGCTGCACCAACTCCGCCGCCAGCCACCGCACCAATCAAAGCGCCGACGCTAGCCAGCCCAACCGTGTTGCCTACTGTATTTGGCGTCTTGTCGGCACCCTGATGCCACCAGAAATCAGTGACAACCGGATAAACCATACCGCCAAACGAAATACTGGTAAGTTGAAGTTTTAATTCACCCTTACCGCCCAATTGACCTGCAGTATGGGCATCGATGACTTTGCCTTGGAACGAAGCTCCGCGAGGAATCGCAATTTTTCCGCCCGCAATAACATTATCCAGAACCATCCCATCAAACGTGGTCCCGGGCGCAGCATTCTTGCTGCTCATCCCTTGATTGATACGCACTCGCAAACTCGCCCCCGCAGGAACGACCACGGCATCTCCACCCTTCTGCGCATAATAAGGCGGCTGCGGATACTGCGGCGGATATTGACCGTACGGAGGTCCGTATGCCGGATATTGACCCTGCGGAGGTGGCGGAGGATATCGACCCGCCTGGGGAGGTGGTCCATAAGACGGATACTGTCCTGCCTGCGGAGGATAAGGATTCGCAGGAGCACCACTCTGTGGAGCAGCTTGTGGCGGAGGATAATTCTGAGTCGGCGGATTTTGCCCTTGAGCTGGCGCCATCGTACCGTCAGACTGCAGGTTTGGATTTGTGGCACCCTGTTGATCCGCATTAGCAGTTGGCGGCCCGATCGCCAACTGATCGACAACCTTCTGAACTCCGGCTGTATTCGCAACGACATGCTCTGCCAAATCCCGCGATGGCTCGTCTCGAACCGACCCACTCAACGTCACTACGCCGTAAACCGTAGTCGACGTAATCTGCTGATCCGCCAGCTCCGGGGCTCCAGCTAGTGCTTTCAGCACATTGGCTTCAACCTGAGCATCCGGCATTGTCGCTGGTTTGGTCGGCGTCTGCCCAAAACCAATGCAGTTTGCAATCAATCCGCCAGCCAAAACTGTCAAGCCCGCAAACCTGGAAAAAGAGTTGCCCTGAACCATACCTTCCTCCGCTATCTTCGGTGTAAGACACGACTTCACCACGCGAATATAGTACTCATACAAACTCGTTTTTCTCTAAAAAGTTCCGGTCCGGAGCCGTCGAAGTCGACCTCTACTAAAATTGACCTTCCCCTTCAATAACGATATATTCATAGAGCGGGGTGGAGCAGCCCGGTAGCTCGTTGGGCTCATAACCCAAAGGTCGTAGGTTCAAATCCTACCCCCGCAACCATTTAGGAACTTGGCAGTAAACGGCAGTACACGAGAAAGGCACTCTTGGGGGCTAGCTTACTCGGGTGCTGCTTTCTTTTGTTTGGGTTACATACTCCACCAGCAGCAGGTTGGCATCCCGCTCGCTTTCATCCATGCCCGAGTTGCCATAATGCGCCGTCATCGTGATAGAAGCATGGAGCATAAGCTTCTGCTGAACCTCCAACGGGAGTCCAAGGTCTCGGAGCATTGCCCGGTGGGTGTGGCGGAAGTCGTGCCATCCCAGCCGCGGTAGTCCGATTTTCAGCGCTGCCGGCTTCAGATAGTCCTTGTGGAGCGAATCGCGATGGTACGGCCGATCCGTCACCGGGCTGCCAAACACCCAACCCTTGATGATTGGCGCAGCCTGATGCCAAGCCATAAGCACGGATATCAGCAGCGATTGAAATGCTCAATATGTCCGCTTGAGTTTCGAGGGAGGTTCATCGCTGCGCCCGTCACAGAGCGATCTTACGACCTCTTCCCTGACGCAGGGATGGGGTAGTTCTGATGAGCTGCCCTATTTCACTTTCTTCACTTCTGGTGGCATCCACGAACCATTGATGACCTCTTGCTTCGGCCAATAACACCGGATGTACAAAGAAAATGGTGTCTCTGGCGCTGGAAGCCAATTCGTCTCCTTGTCTTTGCCGGGAGATTTTGAGCCCGCATACAGAGTCAGCGAGCCATCCGAATCGGTCTGCAAATTCTTATTCTTTGTTCCAAGCGAATATCGCTTGAACTGATTCGGATGGAAGAAATGATGTTCGTTGTAGAGCGTGAGCGACCAAAAGCCGTTGACTGGTGGAAGTTGACCCGTCGGAAATGTAACCGAATACGTAGAGATCCCATTCATCTGCTCACCGTCCGAGTCGTTGTCGGTAAAGATGTATTTGGTCTCGTTGAACCTGTTCTCGTACATGTTGGATTTCGCAACCGCAGTGCGGACGACGTAACTGAGGGAACAATCCAGATGCTGATGCAATTCAACCTTTGGTGTATTCATTGATACGTATTCACCGATTCGAGCTACACCGAGCACATCAGTGCCAGGTTCTTGTTTCGTTGATCTTTTCCTTGGCACGGAAGGCAGTTTCGAGGTCGACGTCGTAGCAGTTTGCCAAGTCGAGAAGATAGCTGAACACGTCAGCGAACTCTTCCTCAAGAGCAAAGGTATGCGTTTTCGCAGCCTCGCTATAGAGCCCCGCTCGTTTGCGGATTGCCTTGGCCAACTCGCCCACCTCTTCGACGAACAGCACAAACTTTTCGGAAGGACTGTCCTTCGTCCATCCTCGTTCCTGGCAGACTGCGGACAAATAATCCTGAAGAACTCTCAGCGTCGGTTCAGCTTGAAGATGAGCCATGCGATTGCTCCTTTGCCTTTGGCCGTAGGGGATGATTTTGTGTTAAAGGTGCTGTCGATTCGCGAACCACAAGATTAAGCGGGATAGGGCAAGGCTGTGACGGCTCACCTCCTTCGAGCAAATTCACGAGAAGCCGGACGCCCTGTCCCCCTACTTGAATTGCAGGAACAGCGACGGTCGTCAGAGGCGGATCGAGGACACGCGCAATAAGGCTGTCGTCGATTCCCACAATGGAAAGGTCTTCAGGAATCCTGAGACGCACCGCCTTAGCCGCCTTGTATACTCCAGCAGCCAGCACGTCACTATCGCAAACAATGGCGGATGGCGCTCTCCGTCCCGTGAGAATCTGCGTCGCTGCGATGGAGGCGCCAATAACATCAAACGGGGCTTCGGTCTGCCATTCGGCACGGCACGCCAAGCCAGCATTCTGCATTGTGCTCAAATACGCCTTCTTTCTCAGGGCAAACGTCTCGACCTCGATATTCGCAGCTAAGTGTCCAATCCTCTTGTGGCCGAGTTCCAGCAAGTGACTCACTGCAGCACCCACGCCCCCTTCGATATCGAGCCGGATACAAGCAAAACCTCGACTCGAAGCATCCACGAGAATGGCCTTTCCACGTAGGGCCTGCATCGTCCTCAAAGTAGGAGGCCGCAAAGCGAAGAGCGCAAAACCGTCGACGGAACCTGATGCCAACGCATCCAAGATGACGTTCTGCCAATCCTCTGGCTCCCGCACTTGAGCTAATGCAGCAGAATAGCCATGTCGGCGAGCCTCCCGCTCAGCTCCCTTTAAGGTGCCAGCAAAATAGGGATTGTCGATGTCTGGAACTGCCAGGACCAGCCGCTTAGCGTGACCCAAACGGAGTGCTTGTGCCGCGGAATTGGGGCGATACCCCAAATCGCGTGCTGCCTTCCAGATTGCTCCTTCCGTACGTCTGCTGACGCGCCCGTTTGCCTTGCCGGAGAACACAAGAGAAACCGCCGATTGGGAAACGCCCGCGCGCCGTGCAACATCGATACTTGTCATCGCTTGAGTAGACATATCGAGTCATACGTATGACTAGACCAGTATATGCTCTCATTTCAGGTTTTGGCATTTTCGATGATCTATTTGAAGATCAGATGAGAATTGCATTTATTGAGCAATTGCCACCGGGATTACAAATGCGTGAGTCGCGATCATAGATTGCAGTGATTCCGTCCGCGCCGCCAGACTTGTGCACGATCGCTAGCAGCCCGATTTAGCAAATGAGAACTGGGGACGCTTTCTTCGCAAAGAGGCTAAACGAGGAGGTTATGAAATCCTCGATAATGGTTCAATCCCCTTCAGTTCGAGCTTAGACCAACTGATTGCGTACCTCCGCAAGCAACATTTCTGTTTAGCCATATGGAATATTCTGAGCATTTTCCAGTTATCAAAATGGCGATTGATTCGCCCGAAAATGTCTTGGAAAATGCGTATTCCGGCTTCACGTCTGATTCTGCGCGCGTCCCTCTGGTTGACTGCGCCACCTCTCTACGCACAACTCGTTCCGGCTCCGCCTGGATGGACCATGTCGCAGGAAGGAAGTAATGCAGTCTACCGCCCTGCGAACCTTCCTCCGAATCAGAGTTTTACCTTGACGGTCGAGCCTTTTCAGGGCTTGAACCATCAACCATTTGATCAGTGGTTCGAGTCCCGGACACAGGCCGATGTCGTTCGCCGTGGAACCGTCACAGGCACTCAGCCGACCCGTACCTCTCAGCCGGGCATTCTTCTCAAAACAGAGTTTGTAAAAGACGGCGCAGGAAAACCCTGGCTCATACTCTATTCGGGATCATCTGCTGCTGATGGCACAGGCCAGTTCGCCGCAATGGTCACGAACTTGAATAACCAATCCCGTTTGATAGACGATATTCGCCTCGCTGCCACAGTATTGGGACAGAATCTGTTGGCTGAAAATGCAGGGAGCCGTGCCCCGTCTGCAACGCCGCCATCTATTCCAGGAACAGCAGACAATCACTCGTCTCTCGGTTCAAGCAACGCATCCTCTGTCAGAACCCATCCAGAACAGCCGTCCAGTTCCATCAGGGTCGCTGTTCCCGGCGCCGGCGTCTCGGAGTCCAACATTGAAGCCGTTGTGTACGAGGGGCATGGTCAGACTACAGTTACAGGCTATGCCTATGTGGAAACAGCGCACCTGTTGTTGAAAGACGGCTGGGCTTACTCCGAATTGAATGTTCCTCCAGAAGACCTGGATGTTGACGCAGCGCGCCGTCTTTACCCTGCTCGCTGGCATAAATGGAGAGCACAGGGCAAAGACATTTATCTCCAGGACCAGCGAACCGGTCAATGGTCGCGACTGGACGCCAGTTACATCCGGCCTTTGGAACCACAGCTCGATCTTCATCTTATTTACCGTAACTCTGTCAGCTTCGGAGGCATGGGCTCCTACAACACGACGAACTGGATCACGTTCAAGCCGGATGGCACCTTCGAGCGCGCTCGCGGTATTCTTGCCGGATCGGGAGTGGTTCAGGGAGCAGGTGGATTTTCGGGCAGCACCACTTCGATTCAGGATCGCAACGGCTCCAGCTCTGCAAGCTCAGGCACATACTCCAGTGGCGGTGGCACCGCGGGAGCTTACAGCCGACAACAATCCCGTGCGGGGAGCCTTGACACCTATGGAAAATACAAAGTTTCCGGTTATACCCTCGAATTGGACTTGGCCAACGGGCAAATTCAGCGGCTGCTTGCCTTCCATCCCTTCTTCGATAAGCTGAGAGATTCTGCTTACATCGGCGGGACTACCTATGATCCGATTTCTACCAGATAGCTGATCGAGACACCGGTACGATAGATAGGTCTTATGGCAGGGACGCCATGAGTCCAACACGGGGAAGTTCGGGCAACAGCAAATGGTACTCGTCCTAAGATGATGAACGTTCGGGGGAACCAAGGAGTATCGGGAAGATATATCCACGCAAGATTCCTTCGTATTACCGCGCCGAACGAGCCGCGAGAGTGATTGGTCGGATACTCGGTCTGGTGCGCCTTCGGGCATCGTGTTCGACTTTTTGAAGAATGGCTTCTGTGAGGCGTTCCATAGTTCACATGTCAGAAATCCACACCGTATTCTGACAAAGTTGGCAGAACCGACCCGAAGTGCGAGCTGTAGACAACTGATGTTTTGAGCAGCACCATCAATGAACCGCTCAATTGCAATCGAAGCCTTCGGGCCGATCATCCGAAATTCCAAGATCAAGACCCCCGATTCGTAGACGATCAGGACAGGGTAGAGATTCAGATGCGAAGTGGAACCGTCATCATCTGTCTTTGTAACAACGCACTTTCCCAGGGATGCGCGAACATAGGGGTCTGACAAGGCAGCGCTATCGCCAAGCACTCGTTGTTCGCCAATAAGAAAGTAAGCTGATTATCCCCATGCTTCAAGGGCGAAGCCATCCGGAAGAACCTGACTATCTTCGTCCCTAACGAGAATGAAGGATGTCCCTTGACTATCGATTTCGGTGTTGCCGCACCCGACACCTGAGAAGTCTCCAATACGTCTTTCCGCTGCTTTCCATCGCGCACAAAGCTACGCCCGAGTTGAGGAGAGATCGTGCCGCTTTGCGCAAATCAAAAGGCCTAGAGTCCAAATAGCACTGTACGTGTGCCATATCTCCCACTCTTCGACGAAAACCGGGCATCCTTTGCGTTCAGTCAACTGAACAATAACGAACAGTAAGGATTGCGGGGCTGTATCTTATTGATTCTAAAGGTCTCAAGAGATCATCTGAGCCGCTACAGTTCATTTAGAATCAACAATTTACGCTTCTCATAACCCAAAGGCTTCCCTCTGGACTATCATTTCAGCATGGCATCAGTCTCCCCGCCACGGTACTCACTGCATCCGCCCAGATGGAACCATCCGGGTTTGCTTTTAGCACCGGATCAGGGCCGCTAGGGCCCGTTTTGATCCGGTGCGGCCTCTGCATATGGACGTATGCAATACAACTACCTCTCTAAAGAGGCGGCTCGTATACAAGTCAATTATCTTGATATTGGCATGATTGCGCTGTATATTAGGCAATCATGCTGTCGCTGACTCTCATTGCCGAACAGATTGCCCAAAAGCGGAAGGCGCTCGGCTTGAGCCAGACGGCGCTTGCTAAGAAGGCGCACGTCGGTCGTTCCACTCTGGATGCTCTCGAAAATGGCCGCATGGGAGAGTTGGGATACACCAAAATCAACAACATCCTTACCGCGCTGGGCCTGGAGTTGAGAATTCAGGAGGCCAACTCTCGCAGGCCGACTTTGGAAGAGCTAATGAGCGAGGAAAGCCATGATTAAAGTTTGGACCGATTCCCGAGAGGCGGGAATGCTGGATCGTTCGGGCGAACGTGGCAGCAGCTTTGCCTATACTCCAGAGGCCCCTCGTACGCGTGCGGTCTCTCTGACGATGCCGGTTCGCCTCCCCTCATGGGACATCCGTTTCGGATTACCGCCAATCTTCGAGATGAATCTGCCCGAAGGCGTGCTTCGTGAGCGTCTGCGTTTAGCCTTTGCCAAAGCCACGGGAACTTTCGACGAATATGACCTCTTAGGGGTTGTGGGGCGTTCGCAAGTCGGGCGCATTCGATACACCGGACAGCGTGAGCAACTTCAGGAGGATGTTCCATTTCAGTCGGTCGATGAGATTCTTGAGCATCGTCGGGGTGGGGATCTCTTCCGTTATCTCATTGAGAAGTTCGCAACCTTTTCCGGCATTAGTGGTGTGCAGCCCAAGATTCTTGTGAGGGACGAAGCAGCATCCTCCGCATTGACTCGCCCAGGCCATCGTGTCTCTGCGAGCTATCGGGGCGCGACGCACATTGTGAAGTTCTGGGAACAGAATGAGTATCCGCAGCTTGCGGCTAACGAATACTTTTGCCTCGAAGTTGCCAAAACGTGCGGACTTGAGGTACCCCTCTATCGTCTTTCTGAAGATGCGCTCGCGCTGGTGATCGACCGATTCGATCTCCGTTCCGATGGCACCTATCGAGGCTTTGAAGATTTCTGCGTACTGAATGCCAGGCGTACCGATGAGAAGTATCGCGGCAGCTACGAAACGTCCATCATGAAGCGCTTCACGCAGTTTGCGGACTCGCCGCATCTCGTCGAGGATACGGAGCGGCTCTTCACGCTCATCGCGCTCAACTGTGCCTTGCGGAATGGAGATGCGCATTTGAAAAACTTCGGCGTCGTCTATGACGATGTTCAAGGTGAGGCACGACTTGCTCCCGTCTATGATCTGGTCACAACATCCGTCTATTTGCCAAAAGACAGCATGGCGCTCACGTTGAATGGTTCGACCCGCTGGCCGAGCGCCAAAGACCTTCAACGCTTGGGCGAGACCCGCATGGGCGGCTCACCTGCCAGAATCAATGCGATCCTCGAACGCATCGCTGATGCAATGTCTGAGGTTGCGTCAGTCATGAGGCAGTACATCAAAATCCATCCTGAGTTTGAGCAGGTAGGTTCCCAGATGCTGGCGCAGTGGCAAGCTGGAGTTGAATCTTCCGAGTAGGATACATACAGGTCACGGGCTTAAGATTCCATAGCGTATCCGAGGAGTAGACCAGTTGCAGCTGGGGCAGTTCACAATCCCGGTTGTGATTGCTCTCAGGTCCGACTCCGCAAGATTTATGACATGTCCGCAGTTTGGACAGACGTGAACGCTCTCCCAAAACACACCGGCCCGATTCTATTTCCGGACTCTCGGCTCCTTGATGCCCATGCCACGCTGAGTTGTCTCCATGTGGTGACTCGGCCACATCTGCATCGCCTGGCCAATGACCTTGCGCAAGCTTGCTCGTGAGGCGCCGTCGCGCGCCTTTATGGCCAGGCCGTAAAGGGTCGCTGTGACTAGACCCGTAAGTGCGTCGACGTCGGTACCCTCCGGAAATTCACTGGCGGCCAAGCCAGCAGCTATTCGGCTTCGGACTGCGCCCTCTGCAGCCCGGCGGCGAGCAGCCAACTCCCTGAAGACATCATTCGAGTCGGCAGTACAGTTCGTAGCTCCAAGAACTACAAGGCACCCCTTCGGACCTCTCGGGTTGGCAAACGAGTCGACCGCTTCCACAAGCAACCGCCGGATGGAACGCTCCGCAGTGGGTTCTTCTGTGAGAGCCTTGGCCCCAAAGCACCCCGGGCCTGCCTGATAGCGATTCACCGCTTCGAGAAAGAGCTGCTTCTTATCCCCGAAGAAGGTGTAGAGGGTCGGGGGCGTTATGCCCATGGCCTCGGTGAGTTCGCTGACGGAAGTGGCCTCGTAGCCTCTCTCCCAGAAGAGGCGCATCGCGCGATCAAGCACGTCATCACGATCAAAACCACGCGGCCGGCCTCGCGGACGGGAAGGTGCGTTCGTCTTATTCATAGCGACTCCTATTTTATTCACTTGACGCCGCGGCACAACAAAGACTATTAACATAGTGTTCGATATGAAAATATAAGTTATGAACGTGACGTTTACTGAAGGATGCGGAGATCGAGAGGCGCAATGCTGAGAATGATGGATAGGAGCCGATTTGGCCCGTGGGCGTTGGTTACGGGAGCATCGTCGGGAATCGGCGCGGAGTTCGCGCGGCAGATCGCCGCCTCCCACATCAACGTCGCGATTTTGGCTCGGCGGCAATCCGCACTGGACACGCTTGGGGCAGAACTCTCACGAGATTTCCAGGTGGAACATAGAGTCATCGTTGCTGATTTGTCTGAGGAGGGATTAATTGCAGAACTCGGAGAGTCAACCCGCGATCTTGACATCGGGCTCGTGATCTCGAACGCCGGCAGTGCGAATCCGGGCCGATTCACAAGCAAGGATCCCAAGGAGTTGGTCATGACGCTGCGATTGAGCGCGCTCGCGCATGCCGAACTGGCCCTACATTTTGGCCGCAGGCTTACGGAACGCGGCTCTGGCGGGATGCTGTTCGTCGGAGCGATGGGCGCGGATACTGGCGCGCCCTATATGGCGCATGACGGAGGCGCCAAGGCCTATGTCCAAAGCCTTGGTCTGGCGCTCCACGAGGAGTGGAAGCCGCGCGGTGTCTACGTGACAGTGGTACCACCGGGGCCGACCGACACGCCGGTTCTCGCTAGGTTCGGGTTTGACCCCGCGACAATGCCAATAAAACCGCTGAAGGTGGACCAGGTCGTCAGAGAGGGGTTGAATGCGCTCTCGGCCAATCGACCAATTGTTATTCCGGGCCGAATGAACAGGATCATGCGGCATGTCCTTCCAGCCTCCCTGACACGGTCAATGTTGGCGAAGATGTTCGAGAAGATACCCTCAATCGCGAAGCCATCATCACTGCCAGAGGTTCAATGATTAGGAGACTTGGAATGCTGGTGGGAAGTCTGTTCCTAATCGGCGGAATTGTCGCGTTTGTTCCCGGTGTCACGAAGGACGGCATGTACTTTGGCGTCTTCATGGTGAATACCGCGCACAATATCATGCATATCGCTTCCGGATCGATCTTCCTCATCGCTTCGATGCTCGGAGCACGACCGGCACGTTTGTGGTTCCAACTTTTTGGAGGGTTTTATGCGGTGCTTGCCGCGATCGGTTTCACGGTTGGCAATGGGTTGATTTTCGGCCTCATTATGAACAGTCCATTCGACAGTTGGGGACACGCCGGCCTCGCCCTGATTATGCTGCTCATCGGCTTCGCCGTCCCGACGACAAGCACCACCCTGTAACACTCTGTTCCGACCTTTAGCAGGATGCTCTCATGAACCTCTCCAATGATTCGAATACCCGTAAACCGATATGCCTGATAACAGGCGCCACCGAGGGTGTTGGCAGGGCCACCGCAGTCGAACTTGCATCCAAAGGCTTCACGGTCGTCCTTGCCGCGCGAAATGCGACTAAGGCCGAAGCGGTCAGGGCGGCAATCGAGGCAGAAACTGGAGGCAAAGTCGACGTCATCCTTGCCGATCTGACATCGCTGAAGGCGGTTCATCAACTTGCCGAGACGTTCAAAGGACGGTATCCGCGGCTCGACGTACTGATCAACAATGCCGGAGTGTTCATGCCAAAGCGGGTGCTCACCCCGGATGGGTTCGAGACCTCGTATCAGGTCAACTATCTTTCCCACTTCTTGCTGACTCGTCTCTTGCTCGACGAAATGAAGAAGAGCCCCCAGGGCCGGATCATCAACCTGAGCAGCAGCGTGTATACCGTCGGCAAGTTCGACGTGCATAACCTGCAAAGTGAAAAGAGCTTCTCAGTGATGGGCACTTATGCAGCGTCCAAGCTATTCATGCTCCTGTTCAGCGTCGAACTGGCTGAACGCTTGAAACAGACGACCCTCACCGTGAACGCTGTACATCCGGGTATTGCGAGAACGCAAATGATGCTGCGCGCCCCCGGGATGTTCAAGGTGGTCTCTTACCTGGCGCTTCCCTTTTCTATTTCTCCCGAGAGAGGAGCCGCCACGTCCGTCTACTTGGCCTCTTCGCCGGAGATCGCCACGGTATCCGGCCGCTATTTCACCAGTTGCAAGCCCGCTCCGATCAAGACCAAGTTTGATACGGAGACGGTCCGGAGGCTCCTTTGGAAGAACAGCGAGGAGGGTCTGCAACAGCTAGAGCTCATTCGTGTCTAGTTATGGAGACCCGCCCCTGTCCGGTATCGCACCAACAACAGATGGGAGAAGAGCAACGGCGATTGAGATGAACGCGCTGAGAGTTAACCGTTATCACCCATTTCTGGTCTCGTTGCACTGGGCAGTCGCGCTGCTAACCCTGGCCGCATTGTTCTTTGGGGCCATGATCCTAGCTCATATTCCGAACCGTGCCCCATACAAAATCCCTGGCCTAAGCAAGCATATGATTGTCGGCACGGCCGTCCTCGTACTGGTATTGGTAAGGCTGTTGGTGCGTAGAGCTACTACGCTCCCACCGACGGCCAGTGCCGGGAACACATTCCTTGACAAAGCGACTAGAGTTTTGCGCGGCTTGCTCTATGCAACCTTAATCTGCCAAGCCCTGACGGGTCTTACCCTTGCCTACCAGGCTAGGCTATTCACCGTTGCTGGGCCGCTTTTCCTCAAGCGGTGAAGAAGCCCTCCGCCTTCTCCCGCAGCCACGCGTCGTAGCTGCGAGGGGCTCTGCCCAAAATGTCAGCGACAGCGGCGGTCGTGTACCACCGGTTCTCGCGGACGGTTTCGTAGTAGCGCAGGACAGTCTCTATGACAAAACCGGGAATCCCGACCCGTGTCATCAATGAGCGTGATTCTTGTTGGTCGGCCTTCACAAAACGAATGTCTTTGCCTAAAACTGCCCCGATCTTTTGCGCAATCTCGTCGCCACGGAGAATATCGGCAGAGGTAAGCTCATAGGTCTTACCTTCGTGCCCGCCGGCAGTTAAAATCTTCGCCGCGACTGCTCCTATATCGCGCGGATCGATCATGGTGATCTTGCCCTCCCCTGTCCCTTCCGCAAGTACGCTGCGGTCTTTGATTCCCATCCAACTAAATGGAAACGGAGTGTCCGTCATGAACCGGGCCGGGCGCAGGATGGCGAAGGGAATCTTGAGATCTTGAAGCCTGCTTTCACTCGAACCATGCCAGTCCCAGACCGGGGGGCCAAAAGTCCCAGCTCCAAAATTAGAAAGGTAGACGATTTGCTTGACTCCGGCACGCCGAGCAGCTTCAAACGCGTTAGCCTCGAGAATTTCCAACTCGGGCGATGGTGGGGCTACGATGAATGCCGCCTCAATATTTCTGAACGCGGGAGCAAGCGTTTCTGGCTGCGATAAATCCCCAATTACTATCTCGACGTTCTCATCAAAGAGCGACGCCTTGGCTGGATTCCGCACCAGGGCGCGTGCTCTATGACCTTCTGTTCCCAACGCGTTGATTACTTCTCTTCCGACTGTTCCGGTTGGACCGACGACGAGTATCGATGGCGATGTCATGATTGTTCTCCTGGAGTCAAGCAAACAAGTTTTATCTAGTGGGTGCTACGTCGCCACGCCGCTGCCGCGCTTTCCGCGGCCTCACCGAAGTTCTGGTGAGGGCCTGCGACCGTATCGAGGACGCCGTTGGTGGGTGAGCCGAACATACCGAACGAGAATGTAAGGATTTGTGGTCGGCCTCGCCTCAGATTGCTGTATCGATCGATCCAATCGTCACATCCTCAGGGCAGCGACATTATGTCTGGACCACTCGGCAAATGTGTGCGGTGGTCTTCCTAAAAGGTCAGCGACGCCAGAGGTAGGTGGATACATCAGGTCTTTCTTGACTGCAGCAAAGTAGCGCAGAATAAATTCGACATCGTCCGAGTGATTTCCGGCAGCCAGCACGCCCCGCCGGGCCACATCTTCCGGAACGTCCTGATAAACAACTTTCCGGCCCACGGCGGCTGAGATTGTGTCAGCGATCTGCTTAAAGCTCAGCCTTTCAGGACCAGTAATCTCATAGATCCCACCCTCGTGGCCGGCGGTGGTGAGAATCTTTGCGGCGCAGGCTGCAATGTCCCGGGGATCGATAAACGTATCCTTCCCGTTGCCCACGGGCAGAAAGATGCCGCCTTGCTTTCTGTCGAACCACGCCAGGAAGTTTGAGGCGAAAGCTCCGGGCCGCAAAATCGTCCAACCAATTCCTAGTGATTGGAGATGCTGTTCGCTGTCGGCGTGGGCTTGCACATGCGGCGGCCCCGCCATAAACGTTGAGTTAACATGCCGGCCGCCCAGTTTGACAACGTGTCGCACTCCAGCATTCCTGGCTGCGATGAAGGCATTTCCTTCGAGACGCGCCAGTTTTGGCCCTGCGGCTAGCACAAATGCCTTTTCAACGCCCGCAAACGCGGGCGCCAAGGTTTGTGGCTGTTCGAGATCGCCCTGAACCACCTCCAGGCCATCGCCGAATACTTTCGCTTTTTCGCGGTCCCGCACTAGCACCCGGACACGCGAACCGGAGTCCTGGAGCCCCTTCACGAGATACTTCCCGACCATACCGGTGGCGCCCGTTACCAGAATCAATTGTTCAGACATACAGCTTTAATCTCCTCTCAAATCGGTGAGAAGTGTGTGATCAGCGCTATCAACTGAATGCTGTTGCGTGGTCACGTGCCCAGTCATCAAATGAACGAGCAGGTCGTCCGAGCAGTTCAGCGACGGTTGAGGTTGGTGGAAATATCTTTCCGTTGCGCACTGCTACAAACATTTGGATAAACGATTCCGCGGTGGGAGTATGGAAGCCCATGGACAGAAATCCTTCCCGGAGCGCATCTTCCGGTATGTCGTTGTACGTCACCTTTCGTCCGATGGCGCTAGAGAGTTTGGCTGCTACTTGCCCGTAAGTCAGGCCTTCGGTCCCCGTGAGCTCGTAGATTCGTCCATCATGCCCCGGGGTCGTCAGCACTTTGACAGCGCAGCCCGCAATATCGGCCGGATCGATAAACGATTCCTTACCTTCGCCGCAGGGCAACGAAATCGTATTGGTCTGACGGGCAACAAACATTAACATGTTGGAGGCCCAGAATCCTGGCCGCAAAATTGTCCAGGGTATGCCGAGGGACTGAAGGCGCTGTTCGCTCTCCCGATGCCAGCTCGCGAGAGCGGTTCCGACAAAGAAGTCGGCGTTGATATGCCTGCCGGAGAGCTTCACGACGTGCTTCACGCCGGCGGCCTTGGCTGCGTCATAAGCGTTGCCTTCCAAAACCGCAATCAGGGGAGAGTTGGAAAGGACAAATACTTTATCTACGTCGGCGAACGCGCGGGTGAGAGTCTCGGGCTTTTCGAGATCACCCTGGGCAACCTCGACCGATTTGTCGAACTTCTTCGCCTTTTCCGGGTCGCGCACAAGCACCCGGACGCGCACCTCCGCCGCCACGAGCTGAGGGACGAGCTCGCTTCCGATCGTACCGGTTGCTCCTGTTACTAGAACCAATGGTTTTGACATATTTTTTGTCTCCCTGTCTGCGCCGAGTTGATTAGTTGATCTTGTCCACCTGCGGAAACAGGGCAAGGTCATGTTCTATTAGCGGCCCGCCGGTCTGCAGGATCTCGCTGTACCTTTCGTAGACAGCGCCCGCTGTCCCATCTACGACACGAACGCCACCTCAGAGCAGTGATTTTCCCGCTGGTTGCCGTCAATTGAGTGTCCAGGCGCTGCCGGTTTCTTTCAGGGATCGCTGGTGACCGATTCAATGGGAAGCGATGAGGTCCCGCCTCCAATCTCGACCAGGGCATGCATCGGCATTAGAGAGGCGGCTGCGCCGTGCCGCGCTGCGGGGTTGCCGAAAACTGCCTCCCCTGCGCCATCGATGCTCGCCTGAATGCCGTCCGCATAGAACCTATCGAAGATGGCGAGATAGTCTTCGTAGCCTTCGCCGATGTTCGGACTCAAGATGGCCGCATTCAGTCGCCGTTCAGCTCTGATATTGACGCGATACTCAGATTGCTCAGACAAGGTGTGTTCTCCAGCTGTAGTTGCTTGCATTGGGTCTCGCGGGTCGGACGGTGTGGCTGTGATTTGTCAAAGCCGCGACATCAGATGGGCCGCTGCCGTGATGTCTTAGAAAAGATTGATAACGCTTGCTGTCGAAGACATACCGCCATCCACATCTATGGTGGCCCCCGTAATGAAGCGGGCTGCAGGAGTTGCCAGGAAGGCGGCCACCTCTGCGATCTCTTCCGGGCTTCCCATTCGGCCAATGGGTACGCGTTTCGGCACAGCGTTGCGGAATGCAGCCGCCACTTCCTCCGGCAGGCCGAGCTTGGTTAATGCAGGCGTATCGATGGGACCGGGACGGATGCCGTTCACACGGATTCCTCGCGGTGTGAGTTCCGCTGCTAAGGCCGGTACGAGCCCATCGATCGCACCCCTGCTCGCACTGTAAACGGACCAAGCGGCAAGTCCGCGATGGGCTCCGACGGCGGTCGTAAACAGAACCGACCCACCGTCGTGAATTAGAGCGAGAAGTTTCTGGAGCAGAAAGAAGTGGCCTTTGACCGTGACATCGAAGTGCTCGTCAAAGTCAGCTTCACTGACAACCTCGATCGGCATCAAGCGCCCGACGCCAGCATTGAAAAAAACGAAATCTAAACGCCCATGCCGTTTCTTCACCTCGTCAGCAACGCGCGCCGAGTCGGTCAGGCTCCGGGCATCGGCCTGCAGTATTGCCACCTGAG
>Ga0210397_10000216_pt1 | contig 42698 bp, 66 predicted proteins | sample IncBWH2OmetaG_FD_160126 | JGI IMG/M metagenome (GOLD analysis project Ga0210397, IMG submission 160126) | Forest soil microbial communities from Barre Woods Harvard Forest LTER site, Petersham, Massachusetts, United States - Inc-BW-H-2-O ...
TGTCTAGCCTCATGTAGCATTTTATTATTTCGTTACATGGCGGGAGGGGGTTGTTACGGTTGCGACCCGTACCTACTACGCCAGCACTCAGCCGACGCCTCAGCCAACCCATAGAATTGTTTTGGGACTGCGCCCCAAGCCTCTAGGTTGCGTCAATTCGCCTTTGATGGCCCCGACGTACCCGAAGAGATCAGCGACGGCCCTACGGCCTCGTGAGTGTCCGGGTCGTACACCTTGACGACTTGGGCGACCGAGCCAGTCTCCGGGTCAACCGGCAGCGCGAAGACGACCGACACCAGCAACCGGCCCGGAGTACCCGCCGCCGCCGTCCCGCGACGCACAGCCACAAGCCCAGGCTCTACCGCTTCCGCGATGAAGCCGATGATGCTTGAGGTCGGCAACTCGACCAAAACCTTGTCCTTGACGGCCAACTTGTTCCCGATGCGGTCTTTCACGTTGCCTCCGATCACCTACGATGCCGATTCCCGGCCCTCTGAGGGGTCGCCACGCGATTGTAACCGTTTGGGTGAGGGGTAGATACCCCAAATCGAGCCACGGAGCCTTTGCGGTTGCTTTTGGGGTTGCGTTTCGCTTCAAAAAAAATATCCACCGCCCCGCTTCACCGACTACCGGGTATTTCTTTAGAAGCTACAGGCTTTAACTACCGGTTCAATATAACGCCGATATAAGTCAGCGCGGAAACCCGATATAAGTCAGCGTGGAAAACTCAAAAATCAGCCAAAAGCGACCAATACAAGTCAGCGTGGAAAACTATCGAAATCCACAGCTACTTTGTGGAAAAAGGTAGTGCTCTTTGCCGCACAGGGGAGGGGGAGTATCGCAAATGGATACCTTCGCCGCTAACTTCAACATTTGCTTCAGGATAGAAGCCTACAACACGCTTCAAAGTCTTCTTGAAAAAAGCGCGAAACGCCCAAGGGTCGATCATATCGGGGGCAAAATGGGTGTGAACTCTACTCCACTCAAGCGTCACAGTCTTTCCCCTCGAAATCCGGCAGAGGCGATGGGTCAGAAAAAAATTGAGATCGAGGCCCATAGCCGACGACCGAAGGCCACGGATAGCGCGAGGGTCGAGCGGCAGCGCGTGTTCAAGAAGGCTAACAAAAAACTCGTCAGAAAGCGTGACCTCTCCCATGTACTTTCGCTCATCGAGACTGTCAGGATGCCAGAGAGAATACTTGGCAATCGCCGGAGTGGGATTGAGGGTTATGGCGCGACTGTCAACCACCATGCCAAGCGTCAGGTGCGTTGCAGCAAGACGTTTCATCTGGCGTTGAAACGACCGGATGCTACCGCGAACTCCACCCCGCGAGACAATGCCGAGATCGTCTTCGAGGTAACGAGTTTGGCAGTCGTTCATATCAACGATAGGCGATTTTGTCAGCACAGATTTAGTGCAAATATCAATCATCAAGAGTCGAGCCAGGGGGCCATACGGCAACCCTTGAAGTTCAAATTTCTCAGTCTCAGGGTTCATCAAAACGCCCGCAGTCAGAGCGAGACTAGCGCGACCGTTGTAGCGAACGTATGGCCTATCCGAAGGCTGCTCTTTTAGCGGCATCCCACATTGAGCAACGGTCACATGAAGGAAAGCGGGAGCAACATAATCAACCCCGTACACATCGGCCAGCGCGTCATAGTAGCGCGTGTCCGTCGAACTAATCGGCCTACGCGCCGGTTCATTGAATATTGACATTCACCTCTCCAAGAAAAGCCAGCATTTCAGCCTCAAACTCTTTCATCTCACGTTCTAGATCAGCAATCCAATCGTTATACCGCTTTCGCTTCTCCTCCGGCGATAAATCCCCTGCGATGAGGTCACAATAAAAGTCGGTCGCAGCCGAGAGCGCACCGAGGAAGACCATGCGAAAACGGCGAATATCACGCTCACTCATCCCATGCTTGAGTAAGCATGTTTCTTTTAAATCCTCCCACTCTTCGCGGGGCATTAGGACTTCCATAACTACATCCTCCGGGTGAAGCGACTAGCATATGCCCCCAACGTCTTGAGGGTCATAACGACCTTCGCAAAGTCGAAGCGGCTCTCAACAGGAATCGCCTCTAGTGAGGACAACTCCATATCCAAATTGTCAGTGAATTTCAGCACATTGGCACACTCTATGCAGATCGTAAAGTCGCCGGTTCGCGGCTTCTCTTTGCCCTGTAGGTTGGTGACGCCATCGAGCTTATGAAAGCAGACCGGGCAGAACCTAATAGGTGTCTGCCCGGAGTACCCGTCGCTGATGTAGCGGCCTTTCTTAGCCATCGTCCTCCTCCTCGGCGGCGATAGGGAGTTTCTTTTTCGCCCCGCAGGTTTGGCATATGCCATCGTCATAGTAGGAGTCGGTATGCACACCACCCGACCCCATCGTGGGACAGGACGATTCCTCCTCCTCGTCCGGCCCGTTTATCTCCAACCTAGTGTCGATCACAACCGCATCGCCCACAATGGGGTCGTGACGACCGTACACATAAAGCCGGGTAGCGAAGATGTTCAAGTCTTTGCGCTTGAGCTTCCCTTCCTCATCGAGCACTAGGAATCGCCCGTCTACCGTTCGGGTCACTTCGATGTATCCGCCCACGAGGGTTTGTAGCTCTTCGAGGCTCCAATTGACGCCGTTCGCGGGCTGCAACTCCTCCATGCGTCCATCCGTGCGGTATAGCGTCGCCATCTAGTTATTCTCTCCTTCTGCGGGGGCAGGTGCGGTTAGCTCAGTCACCAGAACCGTGATGCGGTCGGCACTTTCGATGCCCGCGCCCTGCAACCGGCCAAGCAGGAAGTAGAGTTCGGAACGTGCGTCAGTGGTCACAGGGATGAGGGGTTTGGGTTGATTGTCTTTCTGTGGTGCAGCGGGTTTTGCCAAGTTATGCCTCCGTCGTCACTTTCTTTTGTTTTGCAGCCTCTACACGCTTGAGAACCTTGTCGGCCTCGCGCAGCAGAACAGTTTGCGCCCAACCGTTGAAAGAGCGGTTTTCCGCCTTCGCCGCGTTGTGCATCTTCTTGTTATCCGCAACCAAAATGCGGATGCTCTGGACGATATAGCCGGTACGCTTCTTGGAGCGTTGGCCTACCCCCTTCGCATAGCCTTTTGTGGTGAGTTTTTTAGTTGCCATAACTACACTGTGCAGGTAAGCTGCAACTATGTCAACTGGAATCGAAGAGGTCGTAGCGTTCACGGTTCCCTACCTCATCCCGCCGACGGTCAACCATGCCTATCAACCCTGCATGTATACCGGCAGGGACGGCTACGCGCATCGGGGCCGCAAAGTCAGCCCGGAGGTCAAAGCCTTCAAAGATGCCGTCGCCATCTTTGCGCGGGGCCGGACAGTGGCCCCCCAGGACGCCGCCGACCGGCGCAAGGTGCGCTACACCGTTCGCATGGATGTTTACTTGGGGCCGCGTCAGCGCGGAGACTTCGACAACTTTTGGAAATGCGGTCTGGATGCCCTAGTGAACTGCGGGGTGATTCATTCCGATGCCTTCGTGGACGGCGAGAACAGCAAGTGCGTTGTCCACAAAGACGACCGCGAGAACCCCCGTACCGAATACCTAGTAACTAGATTGGAGCATTGATGCGGAAAGACGCTTTCAGCCAGATCACTACACACTGCGTTATGTGTGGAACCCCCATCCCCAAAGACCGGCCCAAACAGGCGATCACCTGTTCAGCCGAGTGCAGCCTACAGCGCAAGAACTTCCGCCGCAGCAAGCAGGATGCCCGCGAGTGCAGGTATTGCCGCCGCCCTTCGACACCGGAGGAGCGCAGCCGGTATCTGCGTTGGCGCAAGCACGAGGAGAAGAACCCGCCGCCCGACGCCGAGCTATCGCCGGGGGAGCTTGCCGAGCGGGAGTATCGTAAAGCCAACCCCCCGAAGAAGCGCGGCCCCAAGCCGAAGGCGACGCCGGAGGTTCCAGTCGAGGAGGCAGAAGTTGCCGATTGAAACCTTCACCTACACCGACGGCCTCAGACGCAAGGTTACTCATTGGGTGCGCGTCTACGAGAACGCCGCTTGGACGACGGTTATAGTTACTGACCGCAGCAGCACCTACATTTGTCCGAGCATCACCAATTCAATCGAAGACTTCGCCAACGCCTTCCTCGACTACCACCTAAACATCTCGCCCCATCGCGTCGTCTTCATCGAGCACTACGACGAGAGGCCGGAGGAGTTCGACCTTGTACGCTTCGCGGGCAAGGTGAACGGTAGGCTACACACGCCGGAATGGAAGCGCATCACAAAGGCCCAGGCCGAGGAATGGGCCGGAGCCGTCATCCGCAGCTACGCGGAAGAGGAGGCGTTGTGAACAGCGAAGAGTTTCAAGCGAAGTTCGGAATGAGCATCCACGAACGAGCGCAACAGCTAATGATTCAGGAGATCGTAGAGAACCCGGTGCCTATCTGGTGGTATTTATCCTTCGCACGACCCCACGGATTTGCCGGAGGCTGCATCGTCTTGGGTCACGGCTTCGTGGGAGCAACCTTCACGGCCCGCTTTCTCGGAATCCACCCCCAGGGCGACGTAGAGACAATGGGAGTACCCGTCCCGCTCGACAAGATACCCCCGGAGAGCTACCGGCAACGGCTCTTGACGAAGGCCGAACTATCCGAGTTTTGGGGCGATATGAAATCGTTGTCTGAGATCGAGGAAGAGGAGCGACGAGATGCCAACTGAAATCGCCGTGCTCCGGGCCGCGCTCAAGAGCAACCCGGAAGGTCATGCCCGACTGCGAGAGATGGCCGTAGCGGGCAAGATAGGCAGCTTCGATGAGATCAACCCCGCCGAGCCGTTGACGGTCGTAGCGGCCTCCGAACACTTCGGAGTGACCGGCGCAATACAGGCCAAATGCGAGTGCGGAACCGTCGTCTGGCTCTCTCCATCCACCCAGGCGATGATGAAGGGCCGGGGCGACGCCCCAACGCAAATAATCTGCGTCCTGTGTTTCAGCCGAACCATGCAAAGCGACCGTGAAGAAAAAGTTAAGAACTAGCGAAGAGAGACGCTTCGATGCTAGTCTCAAAACCGCCATCATGCGGCTAGGGACTAACCCCGCAACCGCAGCGAAGCCAATCCCCTACCCCTACTATCTCGCATGGGATAAGTTGGGCCGCAAGGGGCAGCGGTGCAAGATCATCCGCCAAACCACCAGAACAGCGCAGGTGCAGTTTGAGGACGGCTTTACCTCCGTGCTCAATCGTCAAGCCATACGACGAATCTAGGAGGGCAACATGCTCACATTGATTCTTCTCGTCTTCGCTTTTGTCTGTTTCGCGCTGGCAGCTTTTTGGAACCCCGCCCCGCCGAGAGTCAATCTCATCGCAGCGGGGTTAGCTTTTTGGGTTTTATCACTCCTGATAGCGGGCCACTTCGGACATTGAGGAGAGAGCCATGCCAGGACTCAAAGGCAAGAAGAACGTAAGCCGCAACATCCGCGAGTTTACGAAGGGGAAGACCTTCAAAAAGACCGCCCGCAAGAAGGGCCGCAAGACCGCTCTCAAACAGGCCGTCGCCGTGGGGATGCGACAGGCCGGAGTCGCCCGCAAAAAGAAGAAGAAGACACGGAGGTAGAGGCATGGACTCACCCGCCGCAAGCGCAGCCAAAGTTCTAGGCAGCAAGGGCAAGAAGCTACACGCTCACGGTATGCACATCCGGCGCACCGAAAACGGCTACGTCGCCAAGCACGAGCTACGCGATGCGAAGGGCCACCCGCCGACCGACGGACAAAGCAGCGAGGCCGAGTACAACATCGCCAATCCCGCCGAGCTTGCCGCGCACGTTCAGCAACACATGGGGCCGGTCGAGCCGGACGACGCGCAGGAAGAGATGAACTCGATGGCGGGCCAATGAAGCAGCATTTCAACTGGCGACGGTTGCGCGACCCGAATCAGGAGCGCGGCGACAATCGCGCATGGAGAGCCGAGCTTACCGAACTTGTGTTGGCCGACGAGGAGATCAAAGAGGATGGCCGTCGATGCTGCAAAACCAACCTTCTCGCTCTCTGCTATGTGCTTGGCTATTGCCTCATCACCGAGGACGTTCACCATGAGGCCGTCGCTTTCTTCCCTGAGATCGACCCGGCACAGACGGTCGAGGAGCTACACGTAGGCCGCAAGCGTCGGCGCACTCTCCTCTACCCGCGCAATACCTACAAGACGACGCTCGACCTTGCCTACTGCGTTCAACTCATCCTGCATTACTACATGACGCTGGCGATTCTGATTATGAGCGGAGCCAAAGACCTAGCCTTCGCCTTCGTTGACCAGATAGCGAGTTTCTTCATCAAGCCGAGCTACCGCGCCCCGACACTCTTCCAGGCATTGTTCCCCGAACTCTGCTTATCGAAGCCGCCGAAGGACTCCGGGCAATTCACCTGCCCGCTCCGGCAGCACGAACCCAAGATCGTAGAGCCGTTGATATGGGCCAATTCGATTGACTCCAATACGACCGGCTGGCACCCCGACGTTTTGGTGTACGACGATATCAACACCAATCGCAACTCCAAGAACTACGAAGGCCGGGTACGAATAACTAAAGCCTACAAACTCACGCGCAAAATCTTGAAGCCTACCGGCATCGAGATCAAAATTGGCACCCCATACGGTTTAGGCGATACATTCAGCGACGAGGTTTTGACGGCGAGGCCGGGGAGCTATCACCGCGTCTTCAAACCGGCGATGCGTCTGTTGAACGGCGAACGCCTAGACCCTAACGGCTTCCCCACCGAGGACGAAGTTGAACTCCTCTTCCCTACTATCCTCAGCTACGAATTTTTGCGCGAAGAGTACGAGGCCGACTTCGAGTTTTTTATGAGTCAGTACATGCTCGACAGCTACGGAGCCGCCGAACTCGTCTTCACCGACGCGCAGATGCTTGCCGCGATGGTGGAGGAGGCCGACTTGCCGCTAGAGGGAACGCGCTTCGTTCACTTCCGCCTACCGTGCCGGAGCGCGAATTGGCTGACAACCTCCGGCGCGGTCGGCCTCATGCATCGCAACCGCATGTACATCACCGAGACGATACAGGGCCACTACAAGCCCTCCGTTCTGGCGAAGATGATTCACGACACGGCGCGACGCAACGGCACCCATAACGTCGAGATCGAGGAGTCGCCCGGAGCGCGGCTCATTCAGCCCGCCGTGAATAACTACAGTCTGACGACGGGTTGGGACATTCAGATCACATGGACGGAGTTTCAGGCCGACGCCGCCGAGCGCGATACGCGCATCCGCAGCATAGAGCCGCTACTAGCATCGTCGCGGCTCTACTTCTCCAACAGCCTCAAGACCAAGCCGCTCATTCAGGGCTTCGTGCAGTATGGCATGACGGAGGATAGCGGCCTTCCCGATGTAGTCTCCCGCGTGGCCGACAACTTGCCGGTCAGCATCGCCGCCACCGAGCTAGAGGAAGAAGACCTAGCATGGGAGATGATGCGCGAACGCGACAAGTACAACCTCATCTACGGTCGCGGCCAGTACACGCCGGTCGAGCCGGAGCCGGAGGAGGTTGCGGTAGAGCCAGGAATCGAAGACCGGCTCTACAACGATCAGGGGCTAGAAGTTGTCATGCCGGGACTTGAGTAGTTATTCGAGCGAATGATAAGCGAAAAGTTGTATTTCAACGGGTTACAGGGTAATAATTCACGGAATCAAGAGTAACCCGCCAGACTTGAAGGCGGTAGTAATTTGCGGAAGTGGCCGGACGCTTGCCCGACCCGAACCCGTTCTCCCCAACGGTTTTGAGGTTTGCCCTATGGCAGCGTCAGCGACATTACGCGAGAAGTCTAGTCCGTGGGCACCTGTCGAGCCGGACGACATAAAGACCGGCCCCGACATTCCCCCTAAGTACACCGACACCGCCGTACTTAGCATTGTGGTGCAGGATTACGAACGGGCAAGCGCGTGGCTCAATGACAGACGTTGGCCGTTGCAATGGACAGAGAGCGACGTGCTCTACCAATCGCCGCGCTCGATGAGCGTCTTTGAAGGTTCCACGATTACCCGCTCCAACGTCTCACGATTCACAGTAGCGAAACAAACAAACTCTCTGGCTCCGGCGATCACCGGGGCCGTTTTTTCGGACACAACCCCCTTCGCCGTCCGGCCCCGGCCCAACACCCATCAAGACACCGTGCGGGCGTGGACGGAGCTAGTGTCCGAACTCCTCGACCAAATCAATTTCAAACAGGAGTGCAGCTACGGCATACAGGGGATGACCAACAGCGGCACAGTCATTTTCAAACTCGGTTGGGAGACGGAGACGACCGTTGAGACGCACTACCGGCGCAAGCAAGCCCCGCCCCAGGTCAACATGCCGTTTGGAAAGCCGGTCACGGTTTACACCGAGGCGTCGGATGAGTTTGAGGCCGTAGACGTGGAAGTGACGCGCAACCGGCCAACCTTCGAGAAGTGCAATCTAGGCCAAGTCTTCATCGACCCGAAGTGGAACTCCCCGAACCAACTCTGGAAGGCGCGTTGGATTGTCTACGAAGACTATCTCAACTACGACGACCTCACGAAGCTACGCGACAACCCCGACTACGATATACCGCCCGACGACGTTCTCCGGCACATTTTTATGTCGGATGCGGAGCAAACCAAGAGCATCGACGCGGTAGAAGAAGCACTACAGGCCAACACCAGCGTTCACCATGCAGCGCGGGCCGATAGCGATTGGTCGGAAGACCCGTTGCAAAAGCCGATGCAGGTACTTGAATGGTGGGACAAACGACAGGTGCGCGTCGTCCTGCAACAGAAGTGCGTCATCCGCAACGGCAAACACAAACTCCCCGAAAAGCCCTTCCTCTCCGCAAATTATTGGGACATTGAAAACAGCGGCTATGGCATGGGAGTGGGCCGCATATCGGGTGCAGATCAACGGGTAGAGCAGGGCATGTTGAACGCGATTCTTGACATTCTCGCCTTCGCCGTACAACCGGAGTACGCGATAGCGCGAGGAGCCAACGTCCCGACCCAAGACCAGAGACGACGGCTTGGGGGCATCCGTATGGTGGAGGGCAACGACGCGACGAAGGCCGTTGCGCTTGTACCTCAGCCGCAGGTTCCCGCCGATGCGTGGAGAGCGATTCAAGCCTCTATCGGGTCGAGCGAGGGGGCGTCCGGGGCAGATCAGGCCACCGTGCAAGGCGTCCTACCCGGACGGGGAACGTCGAGCGTTGGCCGCTCCGGTACGGGAGCGGGGATGATACAGGCCGCGTCGTCAGGACGGCTACAAATGCCCGTTGAGCGTTTTGTAGATGGCGTGTTTATCCCCTTCCTAAACTTCCTCTGGCAAATGGTGAAAGAGCGGATGCCGATAAAGGAAATCCGCGCCATTCTCGGAGATCGTACCGACGACCTCGTTGTGGACTTTGGCGACTTTATGAACACCAACGTCAAGTTCGAGACGTTGGCCGGAACCAAACTCGCGGCCCGCAACCGCATGGCTCAAGCCCTCCCCTTCCTTCTCGAAGTCTTCGGCAACCAAGCCCTTGTGCAACAGCTAACCCAGGTGGGGTACAAGGTAAACGTGATGGAGCTAGTCAAGATGGTGCTCGATATGTCGGAGTGGAAGAACCGCGCCGACCTCATCGTGCCGATGACCGACCAGGAAAAACAGATGCTTGTGCAGCAGAACCCCGCCGCCATCAAAGCGCAGTCGAGTGCCGCCGAATTGCAGCAGAAACACCAAAACGATATGCAGTTGGAGGACAAGAAAATTGCCGGTCGCATCGCCGCTCAGAGCGTCAAAGACCAGCACGGAAAACTCATCGAGTCGCCGCTAGAACGTGCGGCCAGCTTCGCGCAGCGCACCGCCGACGAACGCGCCATGCAAGCCAGCCAGTTTTACGGCACGTCAGGAGGAGGCTAAATGGAACGCCAGCCGTCCAACCGACGATGGGGAGTTTACCGACGCAAAAGCGAGATCGACATTGCACCATGCGATGCGCGGGGCATCATCGCATCCGGCCATGCACTAGGAGCGTTCTGCGGATGCAAGCCCCGCGTGGAAAAGGAGAGGTACGAAGTGAGTGTAGTTATTCACAACAACCATAAGTTCACGGAGCCGCCCGATGGAAACAGTTAGCGCAAAGTTCATCGAAATGATTCCCCGCCACCGCCGCGCCCTAGAGATGCTAGTCGCACAGAAGAAGCGCGACAGCTTCGGAGGCATCGGCGTAGGCGCACTCCGCGATGAAGACGAGCCGTTCACGCTCGAAGAGATCGTGCAGCCGCTATGGGAGCGCGGCCTTGTCGAAGACCTCACGCAGACGGAGCTAGGCAGCGGGGGAAAATACTTCGTTCGCATTACCCGGTTAGGAGAAGTTTGTCTCGGTTTGGGTTACATGCTCCGCGAGAGACGCAAGGCCACCCAGGACGAACTACAGCAGTTGGCCGGAGCGCAACCGGCCCCGCCGCAGCTTCCCGCGATGGATTCCGTTGCGGAGATAGCGAAACGGCTTGGCGCGTTCGACGCGAACGAGGAGCAGGAGGCCATCGCATGAATGAAGCCATCCGCACCGAGCGCAGGTTTGGCGTTACCTCACAGCTAACCCACGAGGCCCGCCGCAACCTGTACGTCATCCGCAATCAGGAGGGATGGCCCGACGTGCTCGATGTGATGGAGATGTGCTGTATCGAACTGGAAACCAAGCTCATCAACACCGAGCCATCACAGAAGGAAGACGTGTTGGCAAACCACCAGACGGCAAAGACCGCGTGGCTCATCTTCACCCACCTGCAAGAAAAACTTGATGAACAAATCTCCCTCTACCTAGCGAGTGTTGCCCGCAAACCTCTAGTGCCGGAAATGACCCCGGCAGAGCAGGAGATAGAGAACATCCTAGACCCTACTCGCCCGCCACCCGACTACGTAGAGAACTAACAACCGAGGAGATCGACAATGCAACCCAAATGGTTGAACAATGGCGAGCCGGACGAATCCGGCGACTACGTTGCAGTTATTGAGAACGCCGCAGGATTAAGAATCTCGACCTTCAAAGGCAAGAGTTACAAGGAGGTCGCAGACAAAGTGTTGGAGTCACAGGCCAACGCTAACCGCGAGATCAGCCGCCTACGACGGCCAGATCAAGCGAGGGTTCCCCAACAACTCAAAACCGAAACAAAGACACTAACACCAGCCGACAAACTCCGGCTGGCAACGGATATCACCGACCCCGACAAGGTTGTAGACGCCGTGACCGAGATCGTCACCGCAGCCCAGGACGGCGTAACCCCGCGTCAGGCGATCAACAGCGTAGCGACGATGACCAAAGACCAGCGCGACGCCTACTATCAGGCCGAGGCCCAAGCCTTCGTGGAAGCAACCCCGGATTACTACCCGGTTCCACAGAACCAACAGAAACTCTTTGCCGCGCTTGAGTTCAATAACTACGACCTCACGCGCAACAATCTCGCAATTGTTTTTCAAATGCTTTTCGACCAGGGCCAGATGATTCCGTGGCCCGAAGAGGGCGAAAGCAACGGAGCACCCGCAGCACCCAACGGACAGCAGCGCGAAGCCCAACCTTCGCCGGAGCCTAACCCTCCCTCTCCTACGAGCAGACCACGGAGCGTATCGACGGGGATTAGAAGCTCAGATGCTTCCGCTTCACCGCCCCCGCCGCCCGCGCCGAAGAAGATCACACGCGCAGACATTGAGCGTATGCCGAGGCGGGAGTACATGGACAGAATCAACAATGACCCGGCGTTTCGGAAGGCGGTCGATGCTTTAGGCGCGTGACTTCCCGCAGAGGGGGAAAGTCACATGCGAGTCTCTTCATCCGCCGCAGAGCGCGGCAAGGCGTTTTCGCGGAAGTACCTTATCCCGTTCATCGAATTTCTCGCCGGAATCGGCGGGCAAGTCGTTTTCTGGACGGGAGACGTGGCGCGTTATCGCGTACACGGCGCGTTGGCTGTAGGCGTCTCGCCCGCATCCAACTTGACCACCAATTTGCCGCAGTCTGTAGTTACTAGCTGGGACAAAGTTTTCGTTGAAAATCTAAAGGCCGAAACGCCGTGGGTCAGATGCACGGCGCGTCGGACTTTGGATGAAAACGCGGGCAACAAACTTGCCCTGTTCATGTACCAGAACCTTCCGGCCCCGCCGCTCACCCAGGCACCGGAGGGAACGATTCAGACCGGCCTAACTGTGTCGGTCGTACAGAACACGTCCACCATTGGCAACTACGCCGACTACGCGAACATCTCGACCTACGCGCTACAGACCGCCATCGACCCCGCGCTTGAAGCGTTGGGCGTTCAGATGGCCTATCGACTCGCGCAGGTTATCAACCTCATCATTCAGAACACCGCCGACGGAGCCAGCGTTGTAGACGCGCTTGTGGTTCATGTGCCGTTGGGAACCAATCTTGTCGCGCAGGACATAACGGCGATGGTGCAATCCCTCACCAGCGTCAATGCCCTTCCCTTCGAGAACGGACGCTTTACCGGAGTAATCCATCCGCTCATCGTGGGCGACATTCTCATCTCCACGCAGCCCAATGGCATCACCGACGTTCTGAAGAGGACGGCGGAAGGCCAGGAGAAGCTACGCGAACTCCCCGCCCCGGATGGCGATGAGGTCACAGTGATTGATTGGGGAGGCGCGAGTTTCCACCAGTCAACTCTTGTTAAGCAAACCGGAACCGCGCCGGTCAAACTCCGCACCTACGTCATCGGTCGTGACGGCGTTATCGGAGTGTCCTTCGGCGCGAAAGAAAATACCCAAATTGGCGACGGCGATTGGCGCAACCTGCAAGTTTGGGTACGCCGACTCACGGAGCCGAGCGGGTATGACCCCTCGCGCATGATTGGCGGCTTCGCTTCGTACAACACCATGTACACCGCGACGCTTCCCCCCGACCCGGTACAGCGCATCCGCTACACCGATGCGGCTACCGCGATCACCTAACAAAAAGCCACGGCAAGGGGAGGGCCAGCCCCCTTGCCGTCTGCGAATAACTACACGCGAAGGGAGTTTGCTTATGTCACCGCAATTGGACAAAGCCAAGATCACCGAGGAGCTAGAGCAGTTGCAGCTTGAAGAGGCGCGAGAGCGCATCTCCGTGATGCGGCAGAACCGCGACAACCGCCTCCGTCGAGCGGCAGCGAGGGAAACCGACCTAGCCAGCGCGAGAGCGCGACAGAAGGCGATTCAAGACAACTGTTGGCACAAGAAGGGAGGCAAGGGCGTGGAGATGCTGTCTCGCGGCAGCGACCACCACTTTGCCGTCGTCAAACACCAGCTTTGCCACGGCCCCATCATCGTCATCTGTCAGCGATGCTCGAAGGTTTGGGAGCCACCCGACCCGGCGTTGAACGCGAAGAAGGCCACCGTAGAGCAGAAGGCCGAGTACAAGCGGCTCTACGACGAATACATGGTCGCGCTCAACCTTCCCACCGACAACGTTATGAGCGGCACCCAACTCTTCGTCATAGCCCAGGGCGAGGCCGCTTAGACCGATGCCGAAACCATTCCGCCGCGCTGCAAAGAAGACCGCACCGCGCAACCGTGAAACGCACACGAAAGCGAGGGACACCATGACCACCCAAGCCGCAGAACCGAGAGGCGCAGGAACCGGCCAACAGGCCAACGCCACCCGCGACCGCAAGCCCAAAGACACCGAGTACCCGAAGGGCGATATCGCCAAAGGCCGCATCGACCCGGAAGCGTTAGCCGAGGCCGAAACCGTCGAGCAGATAGCGATGCGAGATCGTCGCGCCTACCTCATCGACCAAGCCGAGAAGAACGAAGCCGCCAATGACGAACTCAACGCGATTCAGGTTGAGCAGAACAAGAAAGTGCAACTCGCGCAAAACATCATTCAAGACCCCGATGTACAGCGCGAGGAGTCGATGGAAACCGCCGTCGCCGCGCTCAAGATGCACGACCCGGACGAGCGCAAAAAGCGAGCCGAAGCCGCACAGAAGAACGCAGCCAGCGGTAGGACGTTCGGAAGCCCCGCAACCCCCGACTTCAAAGCGGGTCAGGCGTCCGGCTGAATCCACGCTGTAGGGGCCGAATAACTACACGAGGAGTCAGGCGATGGGAAACAGCAACATTACCCTTCAAGACGTTGTGGATGAGGTCGCAGTCATAGGCGACCTCACCCCTGTTCTCAAGGCCACCGGAGGCTACGCCGCGCAACCGGCTCTCACCATCGCTAACTCCGTGATGGGAGAGTTTATCAGCGTCCGTTTTCCGTGGAAGTGGAACCGCGTCAAAATCCCGCCCTTCGTGCTCACGCCGCTACAGCAGGACTACGCCTCTATCAACATCTATAACGTCGGATGGCTTGAAAATGGGGTGCGAATTGATATCAACAATACCCAGGTTCCGCCGCCGTCATGGAAGATCGTCGCGGTACGCGACCTCGAAGTGGACAACTCTATCGGAGGCTTCCCCGGCGAGGTCTGTTGGTTCGCTAACAACCAGCTTGAGTTCAACCAGTGGCCGGGGCCAGGAACCGTCTACACCAATCCCATAGGCCAATCCGCCGTCAACAACAACGCATGGACGAACATTCTTGACGCCGAGGGAAACATACTCGTGCTCACGCAGTACGGCACGACCGGCCTTGTTCCGCCCGTAGCCCCGCCGTGGACGCCGCCGCCGACCGACCCCAAAGCAGAGCCGCCGCGCAACTATCCGGCAGGTGTAGTTATTGACGATGGCACTTGCCAATGGACGGTAGCCGACCCGGATGCTCAAGGATTCCGTTTTCTCCCCCGCCCGCCGAGCGGAGGAAACGTCTGGCTTGCGCGAATCTTCGCGCAGAAGAAGGCACCGCCGCGCTTCATCAACTTGGGCCAGTACATCGAACCGATTCCCGATGACTACTCGAAATGGTTCATCGACGGCTTCATAGCCTATTCGCACCGCTACTCCTCTAATCCCTCCGTCGTCAGCCGCTTTGAGATCAGACGGCAGGAGTGGCTAGATTCCGTAGGCGCGGCAGCGCGACAGGGCGACCGCGAGGACGAGGCCAAAGGCTTCTATCCCGACCAGCCGATTATGTCGCCTAGCTTCATTCAAGATCAGGGGCCATACCCCTACCGATGGGGATTTTGGGGGAGGTAGACGATGCCGCGCAACATCCAATCAAGCGTCTTGTTCGCGTTGCCCTTCATCGGCTATCAACCGGCGAACATATCCAACGGCGAACCCGCCGTACAAGCGGCAAATCTCGTCAAGCAGACGATTCTAGGCCCGCCCTTCAAATGGCCGTGGAACCGCGTTGCCTTCCAGATCGACATAGAAGTGGCCGACGCCAGCGGCAACCCGATAACCCCGGCGCAGGACTACGAACTGGACACCGTAAACTACGGCTTCTTGGAGAAGGTCTGGCTTACCGAAGTCAAGACCGGCGAAGTCAAGGAAATAACTATAGTTTCTAGTCTCGCCGCCGAGAGCGCAGTGATGCGACCGCAAAGCATCGCCGTGCAGAGCCAGGACGAGGAGAGCATCGTGCTCCGGCTCAATGCCCTTCCCGACCGCGCCTATCTCCTCAGCGGCTTTTATCAAAAGGCTCCAACCCTGATGACCTCTATGGCTTCATCGTGGGGGCCGATTCCCGACAACCTCAGCTACATCTACGATTGGGGATTTTTGGGGATGCTTTCAATGATTGTGAAAGACATTCGCCAACCTCTCTTTCAACAGAAATTTGTGTCGCACCTGCTAGGAGCGCAGGACGGAATAACTGCAACGCAACGCAACATCTTCATCGGTGAGTGGCTTGCCCTGATGAGCGAGACGGGCCGCAATCAGTTGACGACGCAGCAAGGGGTACAGGCGAGGAGCGCGACCTAATGCCTAACCCTCTCCAAGCCGCAGGAGCCGCGCTTCCACCGAGCGACTTTGCCCCCCTGCATATCAACCGAATGACGACCGGCTTGTGGACGAACAGCAACCCTCTCAGGGACGCCGCGACGACCGATTATGTCGAGAAGTATTACGGCGGAAAACAAGACCGCATCATTGCCGGAATCAATTGCGAGATCAGCCCGCGCCTCACCCTTGTACGGCGGGCCGGATTGACCGTCTACAACAGCCAGAACTTTCCGCCAATCCGACGCTTCTACGGCTGGAATACCTTCACGCAGACGGATGAAAACGTGCGCGTCATGGCCGACACCGCCGCGACCGTCTACGACGCCACCGGGCCGAACACAAAGAACGCCATCTGGCAGAAGTCACCCGGCGCGGGGCCGACCTACTTTCTCGGAGTCGGCAACACCCTCTACTTCACCAACGGGGTCGATAACAAACAATGGCTCATCCCGACGAAGAAATGGATTGCCAACACGCGCTACTACGTGGATGACACGGTACTCGATTCCAACGGCAACATTGAGCGCGTCATGGGCTTCAACTGGATGGGGGTAAACAGCGTCTCCGTGACCTCCGGCGCGAACGGAAAAACGGTTGTCATCAAGGTTGGAAGCGCACCTGCTTTTCTAGGCAAGCAAATGCGGCTTGTCGGAGATAGCGTACCCGGCACAACCGGCGTCACCTTCCTAGCGACAAGCTGGCAGGATGGCGGGTTGACGATCACATGGGCCGGAGCACCAAGCACGATTCCCGATGGCAATTACAGCGGAGGATTCCTAGCCAGGGCAGACAGCAGCGGAGGCGTCACCGGAGGAAGTCAACCGGCGTGGCAACCTAGCGTCACCGGCGACGGCGAGATAATCTGGCAGATTCAGGGGCCGAACGTCAGCGATTGGGGCATAGCCCCGCCCGTCAACGCGCCTACGATCACGCAGAGCGTAAAGCCGAACACCTACGGCAACTGGACACCCAACACCGTGTTTGGTAGTCCGTGGCGCGGAAACATCTTCCTCTACGACCCGGTAACAAATACGTGCCAGTACAACACCAAAACCGGCACGACCGCAGCCAGCGGCCCCCCGGCCTTCGATAACCGCAAGTTCTACGGCGTTGCCGATGGCTCGACGGCATGGACTTGCACCGGCCCCGCCAACTGGCAACCCGCAACCAACTATAGCGGAGACGATGTAGTTATTGGGAACACGTCAACAGGTGGGGGCGCGGTTCAAAATATGTTCGCGCAGATTGGCAGCGGGAACAGCGGAAGCACAGAACCCGCGTGGCCGTCAGGTCTAGGCGCAACCGTCACGGAGCCGGGAGGCTGCATCTGGCAAAACGTCGGCGTCGTCCACCAGTGGAGCGACATAGGGCCGACCACCTACTGCCAGGGGGGAAGTTCAATCGACGGCGGCATGATGATTGTTGACCCGAAAGGTTACCTGCAACAGTGTATGCAATCGGGCAAGACCGGCCCCAACCCGCCAGACTTCAAAATCGGCCTTGCTTCGCAGACCCAGGACAACAAGGCGATTTGGGTAAACTCCGGCTCTTTCTCCGTCGCATCCACGGCCCCGTTTCAGTACGGCTACGCCTTCAAGAACAGCGCGACCGGCGACATAAGCAACATGAGTCCCAAGAGCGCGGCAGTCAACCTCATCGCGGGGAATGAAACCATCGTGCAGGGCGACGGCTCGACCGACCCCCAGGTAGACACGATCATCGTCTACCGCACGGAGCAGGGAGGCTCGACCTTCTTCTACGTGGGGGAGCTACCCAACCCGCCATCGGGCCAGCGTTGGACGTTCACAGACACCGTGCCGGACTCAGGATTGACGGTTGAGGTTCAGGCCCAGGTGAACGGAGAGGGAACCCCGCTACCGAAGGGAGCGACCGCGTTGGAGTACCACTTGGGCCGCATCTTCGCCGCCGTGGGAAACGTCGTCTATGTCTCCTCCGGCCCCGATGCCATCGCCTCTACGTCGAGCGGCAACGCCGGGTTTGGAACGACCTTCACCCTGCAATCCAAGATCACCCGGTTTTGGGTGAACTCGCTTGGAATCGCCGTCTTCACCGTGCGCGACCTCTACATCATTTTGGGGAGCGGAACGGATTCAGACCCCCTCTATGTCGTCCGTTGGATAGAAAACGTGCCGTTGCTCAACTACGACGCGCTAACCATATTCCTGTCTACGGCTTACATCTATTCGGGACAGAAAATAGTCGGTTCGCTCGACCCAAGCGCGGGCATTGTCGAAGCGTCCTTCCCGATTGCGAACCTTTTGACCACCCTTCCACCCGACCCGATGCCCCCCGAATCGGCCTTCCTCACCTTCCATACCGGGGGGTCAGGAGAGACGGCTTTATACCTCTCCGATGGGGTCAAACGATGGTTCAGAATGGCCCCAACTTCGGCCCCCGAAGCGGGCATAAATTGGAGTCCTCCGGCCTACATTTCAGGGGGTATGAGTTGCGTTCAATCGACCGAAGTTCTCCCCGGAAAATGGTCACTTTTGGTAGGCCCGCCAGACCCCGGAGGAACGATCAGACAGCGCGATACAAGCACCCATTTAGACGCCGGAACAGGGTACGTCATGGAGGCTTTTTATGGGTCAATTGTGCTGGCTACACCGGGCCAATTAGCGGGCTTGGCGTGGATGACTTTAGAGTGCTCCGCGTCCGGTACGGCACCCGATTTGAGCGTCATTTTGGACGAGTTGAGCGGGCAATTTGAACCCGTTCCGCGCACCCGCCAAGACCCTACAAACCTACCCCCAAGCAAGACGGTTTTGAGCAACCGGCACAGCCTATTGCAAGGGCAAAATCCTGTGTGGTGTAGGCACATGAGATTTGGCCTTGTATGGGGGGCAACCGATACCCCGGACGAGCTATTGACCTTCACTATTTTTGGTCAGACTTGGCAGGAGCAGAGGAGTCAGTAATGGCGACATTGAGACAGGCCGCGAGAGCGAATATGACGGGTTGGCAACCGGCCCCCGCCGCCCCCGCCGCCACCACGCAAGCACCTTCGATACCGCAGAAGCAAGACCCCGGCAGACTCCCCACCATGCTTGCCTCTATGCCCCTGATGGCATCGACCGGAGACGCCTTCGCCCGCCAGTTCTACGGGGCAGGGAACAACCCTTCCTACCGGATTTTGCCCGCCAAGAGAGGAGCCGGAGCATGAGCCAACCCACCTTCCACTTTGATAGCTATGTCGTCCGGCCCGTCGAGGAGCGCGACCGGCTCTACCTTGAAGCACTCATAGAGAGCGACCCCTACCACTGCGACCGCATGGACGCCGATTTCTTCCTCAACCTCAAGCCGGGTGAGGACGCATGGGCGTTAGAAGACGAGCGGGGAAACGTCCTCTTCTACTTCAAGACGCAAACCGCCGTCCGGCTCTCCCTGCAATTCGCCCACGCGGAGAGCACAGAGGAGAAGACCCGGAACCGACTGGCAATGATGAAGGGCTTGGCTTGGATAGAGGCGCAATTGAGAGCCAACAGCTTCCGCGAGATTTTGTTCCAGACGGACGGCCCGGAATTGGCGCAGATGGCAAAACGGCGTATGGGCTTCACGGAGACTTCGGGGGAGCTTCGACGCCTCATACCCCCACCGGACGGTCACGGAGCGTCTGTAGAGGCTTGGGACGCAGCCCCACAAGTATCTAGGGAAGGGGGATAACCTGCTATGTGCGGCTCTAACGATCAGCAAAAGCAGATTACCGACGAGCAGCAGCAGTTCTACAAGACGCTCACCGATCAGTACAGCACCATTTTCGGCCAGAATCAGGCGATTACAGGTGCATTGACTCAGGCGTTTACCCCCATCCTCCAAGCGGGGCCGTCGCAGCAGGGGTTTGCCCCCGCCGTCGATACTTCCCTTCGCACCCAAAACGCGGAGAACGTCGGCACCAACTACGCCGCCGCGCAGAGGGCAACGGCGCAAATTCTGGCAGCGCGGGGAGGGGGGAACACTCTTCTACCGTCGAGCGTCGATGCCAACCTGATAGCGCAGAACGCCAACCAAGCCGCCGCGCAGAGAGCAGCCGGAGAAAACCAGATAACCCAGGCCAACTACGCTCAAGGGTACCAAAACTGGCAGTCGGCAGCGGGAGTTCTAGGCTCTACAGCCGGACTCCTCAACCCAACCTCCTACTCAGGACAAGCGACCGGCGCGGGCAAGGAAGCATCGACCTCAGCCGCAGCAATGGCCGCAGCCGCAAATAGTCCGTGGAACGCCGCCTTTGGTGCGCTTGGAGCAGTCGGAGGAGCGGTCGCAGCCGGGGGTATGTCGAATCTAGGAAAGGGCGTCGGATTCTTCGGCTAGGAGAAGGTTATGGCAGACGAGACTATTCAACCCGCAGGTGCAAACGAAAATACGTCACAGCCGTATACCCCCGCCGTGGCAAACATCCTGTCATCGGGAGGGGCATCGGATGCCCCCGGCCCCGCCCCCATGCTCTCCCCCGGAGGGGCCAACGATGTACCGGACAACACAACCATGTTGACTCCGGCCTCCGCGCAAGACCCCATGACCGCGCTCCATACCTCAGCCGCAGCCGACCCGGAGCTACAGGCAGCAGCGACCCATCATGGCCGATTGGCACAGTCCCTAATCGACGCCGCAAGCAAACTCAGCAGCATCTTGGGAGGAGATGAAACCTTTACGGTAGGGAAGGATAAAGACGGCAATCCACAAGTCACAAAACACACGTCCACGGAGGGGGAAAAGTGGGGGAGAGTCGCCGCGACTTTACTCTCAGGAGCCGCCAAAGGATTCGCCGCAGGACAGGGGCCGGGAGGGGCCGCGAGAGCGGTCAACGTGGGCTTCGATGCGGGGGTACAGGCCCGCCAGCAACAGAAGACCCAGGCCGAGCACGATGTAGATGTGCAGCAACAACAGATGCTCCGGCAAGCCAACCTCGTGAAACTGAATCAGGAGAACGTCAAGGCCGGATGGGACAACGCGCACTTGAGCCGCGACGACGCACAAAAGCAATCGGATTACGCCATCGAGCACTACGAAAAACTCAGGGATGCAGGGGTTATTCCGGTCGCTATGAACGTGAAAGATCACGACACCTTGACGCGGTTTGGCGTATCAGACCCGCTCTCCGTTCAGGCCCACATGGGAGCCAACGGCGAGATGCTGTACAACGAGCCGGACGGCAAGGGGGGAGTGAACTTCTACCGCGTACCGGCCAACGTTGGAAAGCAGTTGACGACCGACGACGACAGGTGGACGGAGACGGCCATCGACCCCAAAGACCCCACCAAGACAATCGAGATTCCGCATGTATCCGTAGCCGGAACGGAGACTTACGAGAAGCGATTGACCCGGACGATGGCGAACACCGCGCACACCAACACCGTTCTAAAACAAGCCTTCGACGCGAAGATAGCCCAACAGGGCAAGGACATTGAGGGCAAGAAGGCCGACACCGAGGAGAAGCTACTTCCTTACCGCGAGAGACAGTTATCCGCCGCCGCCAACGCATCGAACGCCGCCGCCGCCCTGCATACCGCGCAGAAGGGGTTGATTGCCGGGGGAACCGGAGGAAACCCAAGCGGCCTCACCGGAGATGCCTACCTGCAAGCCGCAGGGATAGACCCGTCGCAGTGGAACCAGATCAAGGCCGCAGCGCGGGGAGATGTAAAGATGCCGACCGCATCGCGCAGCCCGCAAAACCAAGCCTTCCGCAATGCGGTTATGAACTACGACCCCACCTTTACCGATGCCCGGTACGAAACGAAACAGAACTTCAAAACGAAGGGCGATTCAGCGCAGCTTACCAACCTATCAACGGCGATGGAGCACCTAGAACGGGCGACGCAGAACTCGTCCTACATCCCCTTTAGTCCGACCGCCGCAGCCTACGACACGGACATAAAGAACTTCACCCACGAATCGGGCAAGCTGATATCGGCGGGAGTGCTCACGCAGCACCAGTACGACGAACTCAAAGACAAGATGGCATCGGCATTGCCCTACGTTCGCCAAGCGGCATTGAAGGAGACGACCGACCTTCTCGGCGGAAGGGTAAACGCCATCTTCAACAAGTACCGCGTGGGAGCCGGTCAGGAGCTACCCGTACAGGAGTTTTTCGACAAGCCCACCCAGGACAGGTTGACGCGGTACGGCATCGTTCAGGCACCCGCCGCGCCAGCCGCCGCAGCCACCCCCGCCGCCGCGAATACAGATCAGGCCGCGAGAGCACCGGGAGGGCCAGCCGCCGCCCCGGTTGCGACCCCACCGGCCAACCTTGTACCTCCGGGCCATGATGTGAGTTTCAAAAACCACGGAGGCGTATGGCGCAACGTGGGAGGAGCAATTCAAAAGGTGAGTGACAACTAATGGCAGACCAGCAATGGCAAGTCGATTCCGTCACCCCGACGCCGCAAGCCGCGACGCCGCCGCAGAGCACACCCGACGCGGGGCAGTGGCAGGTAGATAGCATCACCCCGACGCAGCCGCAGCCGTCGTTTGCGAGTCGGTTTTGGGCCGCACGGCCTCACCCCATCGAGGAGGCGAAGGGCATTGTCAAAGGCGCGGGCCAGACCGTCGCCGGACTCTTGGAGCAGTACGCCAACGCACCGGGAACTCTCCCCGGCGTCGTACCCGGAACCTCAGACGCCGCGCAGATGGGAGCCGACTGGCTACGGCGCAGATCAGTGGTACACAACGCAGCCCAGGAACAGGGAGCCATCGCGGAGAGCATCGCGGAGCTTATGGCCGCGCCGGAGCTTCTACCGGAGTCAGGGGCCGGGGCCGCGCTGAAGTTGTCGGAGCATCTTGGCAAGGCCGCAGAGATGGCGAAGGCACTAGAGAAGTTTCCAACACTTCACGCCGCCGTCAAAACCGGCATCGCCGCCACCAAAGCCGCAGCCAGGAACGCCATCGAGCAGGGAACCCAAACCTACCTCAAGACCGACGACCCGGAGGCCGCGACCAACGCCGCCATCGTGGGAGGAGCTACAGGGGGAGTGTTGGGAGGAGCCGCCAAAGCCGTAGGCGAGGGCGTCAACCTGCTACGACCGGGAGCCGAAACACTGGAAGGCGTCGAGGTTCCCGTAGCGGCCTCACAGAAGCCTAACGCCTCCGTCGTCTCGAAACTCGCCAGCCGACCGGAAGACATACCGGGTTTGGAAGCAGAGCGACAAGCCGCCGTGCCGCAGATCGTAAAGAACAGCGCACAGAAGGCCATCAAGCGCGTACTCGATACCGTCAACGAAACCCGGCAAGTCTTAGGGCCGGTCGATGAAGCGGGCAACCAACCCGGCGCGTTCAAGTTCAGCGTCGATAAGTACGACCCGCGAGTGGAGGCCGAGACGCCAGCGGAACGAGCCGCCACCAACACCCAACGCGAAGTCGGAACGATGGCCTATGCCGTGCCGGAGCGCGTCGGAGGAGGCCCGCCGACCGGCGCGACTCTTCGCACCCAACAGCTAGGCTCACTGGCAAGCACGGTTCCCGAAGAACTCATACGGGGCAAGGCAACGCCGGTCGCGGAGAAGTACATCACCAGCGACCCCAACGAGGCCGTCAAGCTGCTAACCGAGGCGCAGCAGATACAGCGCAGCCCGGACTTGCCGCCGCGACTGAAAGCGCGAGTCGATGCGCGAGTAGCCGACCTTGAGGAGCAGCTACAGACCTACCACCAGACCCGCGCCACCGTGCCGCACTTCAACCCCATCGACGTAGACAAGGCAATCAGCAACACCCCCGACTACGAGACAGCGGGCAACCTGATTCAGAACAGCGTCCGAGATGTGTACGAGAGGATGAACGCGGAATCCCAAGGCGAGTTCAACAAGATCATCAAATTGCCGAAGTACACCCCGGAATTTCAGGAGGGGATTCAGAAGATTTTCGATGCCAATAAAACGAAATTCAGCCCGGAGGAGTTTACGGCGACGACCGACGCCTACCGCAAAGGGGCCGCGCTCAAAGACCTTCACGAAGCGATTCAACAGGGCTTCAACGTCAGCAAGGAGTACGCCGCCGACACCGCCGACTTAGGCGGAAAGCGCACGTTCACCGGGAGCCAGAAAGTCGGCAATCAGATAGACGACGTGCTCAAAGAGCGGGGCGACGACCTCAAGGAGATCATCGGCAACGACGGTATCCGCAGCCTCCGGCGCATGAACGAACTGATGAAGGGGCCGGAGACAGGCGACGGCTTCCATAAGATTTTGAACGCGACCGCAGCCGTCATGCGCCGTCACCACGGAGGCGTCGCGGGCTTCGTGGGGAGCGCAGCGGCCCCACTGCTAGGCGTCTCGCACTTGACCGGCATGATGGGAGGCGCGGCCACCGGCTACGCGCTGCAACGGGTACTCAACCGCATAGCCACCGACCCGGTAATAGCCGACCGCGTGAACTATGCCGTGACCCACAAAGTTGCCGAGCGCATCGCGGGGCCGCTCATCGCAAGCATGATGGTGCGCGGTACGGAATCGAAGCCAGTCAACCCGCCAGTAAAGGAGAAACCCAATGCCACAGGCAGGTGAGATCGTAAGCAACCTCAAGCGGGTTGAGTGCAGTTATGACGAGGAGCTACCGACGCCGGTAGTCGAAAACCCGTTGCCCTACACGGACACGAGCAGTCAGGAACTCATCGAGGCCGAGCGTAAAGCCTTCGAGGAGAACTACGCCGCCCGCCATGCGCAGCGTTGGCAGGGCCAGGAGCGATGGATGGGCCGCGAGAATGAAGAGATGCGGCTAGTCAACATCCTGCATCCCCATGCCGTCTTTCAAAAACTCATCGACGCCGGAGTGAATTGCAGCATTGAACCCGCCGTCGATTGGGTTTGGGATATGAACCACAAGAGCGGCCTAGCCATGCCGGTACAGCGCACGAGATCAAGCGCACGGTTTTGGTTGCACGATGTAGTTATTCTCGACCGCGTAGGAATCAGCGCATGGGTTTGGAAAGACGGGGTGCGCGTCGCGCAGTACATCACCTATCTGCAATGGCCGCGAGGCCCGGAATGGTCGCTAATGCGGTTCGATGAGTTTGATGTGCCGACCTCAGAGAAGTACCGGGGTTGGCGCACCGCCTTGCTCCGGCTCATTCAGGAGGGAGTGTTAGACGAGAGGGAAGTAGATCGAGCGTTCGGGCCGGTCGTCCACAACGAAGCCAGCGAACTCTATCTGGAACAGCTTGAGGACTACAGGAAGACGAGGGGGCGATGAGATGGGCGAATGTAGTTATAGCGGTCGTCACTCTACCCCTTACCGGATGCCCGGTACACACGTTGGTTGTCGTCCAATTCGGCATCGCCAACAAGACCGCCGCCGCGCTCTCCGCACCATTCGACATAAACGCCTTTTGTGCCGCACTCACCCGGCAGGGCTACATCGTCAAGCAACAGAAGGGAAGGAGCGGAGATCAGACGGAAATCTCCCCCGACCAGACGGAGAAGATTTGCCGCGAGGTCTGGCTAGAGCGGATGCAGGAGGAGCAGAAGGGAAAGAAGCAATGACCTACGAGAACTTCATCAAGGCGCGGCTTGTACAGTGGGCCGTCAGCGAGGCATACCACCACGGAGGGACGCAGGGCATGTGCGCCGTCGCCCAGGTACTAGCGAACCGCGTCAAGGCCGGTTGGGGCGAATGGAACGCCGTGATTGACGCCGCGCCAAAGTTCATCGGAACCACGGTCGAAGCGTTCCCTATCGACCCCCGCGACCTCACGTTTCGCCGGATGCTCTCAATGGTGGATGACATTTACATCGGAACATCCGACGACTCCAACGTGAACATCGAGGACGACCGGGGCAAGACGTTGGCCCTGTACTACGCAGACCTCAGCAACATCGACCGCGAGTGGTTCCGCGAGAACATCACCGACCATTTAGACCGGCATCCGCGACTGGCGACCGTAGGGCCGTTGACCTTCTTTGGGTGAGGTAAGAGAGATGGCGACACTAACCGGCAAACTCGAAAGCATCCTTACCGAAGCCGTTGAAAGCGGCAGTATAGTTATTGCGCTTTGCGGCTACGGCCCCCAGGTGCCGCGCTTGCAGGGGCAGTCCTTACTTGCGCGAGTCACTACACAGGAGATCGAGGCGGGCAGCAACGGCACGTTTACAGCCGAAGTACCGGGCAACGATGAGATAGCCCCGGCAGGAACCTACTACACCGTCACCGTCAAGAATGACAACGGAGACGTTGTGCAGACCAACGCCTATCTCTTCCTTGACGATCAGACCTACGACCTCGATTCAACCGAACCCTTCGACCCGACGCAGCCGATACCGCCGTTGCCGCCGCTCATCATCAACCAACTACAAATTCTGCCACCCCTCGCGGATATGGTGTTTGACGGCTCGACTTACACAGCGTTCAAGCTAACGCTCCCCGGCAACATCTCCACCGTGACCATAGAAAACATGATTCCCGGCAACTTGTACACGTTCATCATTGTGCAGGATGCAACCGGAAATCATCTCTTCCCTTGGCCCGCTAACGTTCACAACGCGCCGACCGTAGACCCCCAGGCGAACAGTACGACTATCCAAACCTTCGTAGCCGATGAGAACGGAGAGCTTTGGGCGATTGGCCCAAGCACCTACTACCCATGAGACGACTTGTAGCCATCGACGCCGCACGAACACTCACCCTCAACGGAGTGGACGGGGAGACATTTGTAATCAATATGGTTACATCTATCACCCGGCTCCGGGCCAAGTATTTCACCCCCGGCGTCCTCTACGTGCTCATCTTCAAACAGACTCAGGCCGGAGGCCAGACAGTCGAACAGATAGCCGAGATCAGCAACGGAACCGCCATCGACTCGCGGCCCTTCGCCGTCACCGTGCAGAGCTACATAGCCGACATTGGGGGAGTGCTCAGAGCGCACATACCCGGAACGTGGGGTTTGCAATGAAAGCCTTCGCGTACAGCCTGATTTTGTGTTTGGCCTTCGTCTTCTTTTACCTACTCTTGCTTTGCTTCAGATAAAGGAGCGTCCTATGGCAGCGACAGCAGTTGGCCCGATTGGAGCGCGGCAGATCAACCGAAATTTTTATGTGGGGCAGAGCGACCTCACCACCATTCAAAAGGCCGTCGATGCGGCCGTCAGCGCGAATGGCGGGGTAGTCTATATTCCGTGGGATTATGCGGGCAGCGATTCCGTGAGTGCCGCCACCGGAAGCGCGTCAGTTCAAATCAAGGACTACCGGAGTGCCAGCGTTCAAAGCTATGTATGGTTTGGCGGAAGGTACATCCCCGCATCCTTCAATCAGCTTTCAGGATTCATGAGCCAGAACGTAGCCGACCAACCTTTCGGCTCCTCGTCTTTCTACTATGACCCGCAGGGAACGAGCGGAGTGGGAACCGGCAACTTCGTGACGGTTGCGAATCAGGGAAAGGGGATGCCGAGCTTGCAACTGAAAGGCACACCGGGAGACGGCGGGCAGCAGTGGACGTTCCTACGATGCGACCTCGACCCAACAGGAACCTTCAAGCGTATTCAGATGCCGGAAAGAATCGAGGTCTACAACCCCGACACGACCTACGCGCTATGGCTAGGGCAAAACCCCGATATCAATATCTCGAAAGGCATGTATGTATGGCCGAAGCCGAGCGAGAACGCTATTGACTTGCAAGGTCTAACGGCAGCGGGCGCAAACCCATACAACCAAACCATTCGCTTGAACTATCTCGGAGGCGATGTAGTTATTGGCAAGAACGCGACCGTGAGTGAAGCGGGCAACCTCACCATGAGCGGCAATCTTGAAGTGGCAAACCTTACCGTCACCGGCGACGCCATCGTGGACGGAGAGCTACAGGCCGACTCGACAATATTCAACACTTGCGAAGTGGACGGCTCACCCGTTCGCACCTTCGCCAATTCGCCAGGGCCGGGAGGAATGATATGGCCGAAGTCAGGAGTAGCCGTCTCTGCGGGCGATCATTGGCAAGACCCGTCGATTGACCCCGCAACGCTCGCCTATGTGGATAGGAGCAATACATTTCAAGGCATTATTCAAATGGAATTCAATGCGTTCGCTGGCATAACGTCACCAACGAGCGGCTTCACTCTCGCATGGAATTTAACAAATAGCGTAGGTGAAACAGATTTTATCAACACCGGAGGCTCCGGGGGTGGAGGGTTTAATTGGTACAACGTCGCCTCGAACGTGACGGTTAACGGGAATACGGCTCCGAAGATGGCTTTGCAAAACAATAACGTCCTCAAAATTTATGGTGGCCTCGGCAACCTCCTGCTGGCTGCTGCGACCACGGGAGCTACCTACGGTGCTGGCGGAATCGTTCGCGGCGGTTCGGGGGCCGATAATCAGGAACTTGTTCTCTCGTCGGGAACCACGCATGGCAGTATGCACTTCGGCCTCGACTCGGCGGCGGGTACAGACAAGACCGGCCAGTTCAAGTTCTGGTCTGGTTCGGGGAGCGGGCTAGCTGGCGGGGCTGACGGGAACTCGCCAATTATTACCTTCGACCGCTTTGGGAATGGAAATTTCTACGGAAGCGTCGCGGCTCAAAAAAGTCTGCTTGCTTTGGGCGCAGGTACGCTGGCTGCGAATCGGGTGACTATCAGCTACATAAACCCGATTGGCTATCTCGACGTTGTTGGTCAGGACAACGTAAACGCCGGTCAACTGTCCCTTCGCCTCATGTCGGCGGATGCTTCTATTCTGTACACAACGATGCACCTGCAAGGAAACAATGTGACTGTAGCGGGAGGCGTCACCGCAGGCGGAGGCTTCCAAGGGAACAATGCCGTGCTCAGCAATTCAGGCACAACTAATATGTCAACGATGTATCTGGAATCAGGGCTTCCCGGCCCCGGCAACTTTATTCCGTGGGCGGCGGATGGCGATGCGCTCATTGCGTTCAACAGAGCCGGTAACGATACCGGAGGACTCAGCATCGGAGCATGGGGTAATAATGGCCCCGGCATTCGCATCGACGGACTGAACAACAAGGTAACAATTTACTCGCCAACGGCCAGCTTCAGCCAGAACATCGAGGCCGCTAACTCCGGTTCATTCATCTCGGCTGGCCCCATCGCCTATAACAACGCCATCGGAACCGCTGGTCAGGCTATGGCGCGGTTGATGCTTGCGATCAACGGGCAGGGTGGCACCTCCTATCCCGGCCAGTTTGTTGTCACCACATGGTCGGGGCCAACGCCGGATACGGCAGGAATGAACGCAGACACGATGGCGATTCGCCACGTCAACGGCCCGTTGGGAGCGACGGGCTGGATATGGATGCTTAACCGCAACGGCGTTTGTTACACGTCGAATGGATTTTCTTGCGGCCCGATGCGGAACTCTGGCAGGACTGCGCAAGCCGCTTTTGACGCTGCTGGAGTTAATGGTTCGACTCGTTTTGTCAACCTCGGCGAGACAACACAGTACGCTGGCGGCTTTGACTTTTGGGGGTGGTCGGATGACTTCTCTGTGGCCGCGAACTACCTGACCATGTCTCACGACAGCAACGGAAAACGCGCTAATTTCAACGTTGACCGGGTGTCGGCTTCGTACTTTTTCGCAGGGAATAATTTTGGCTGTGGGGCTGGTGGCGACTTTACCGTTACCGTGGGAAGTGCCATCTCTTGCTGGCAACCGCTAACCTGCAACGCAGGTTTTAATGTAGCTGGAGGGTCGAAAAATTTCATCATCGACCACCCGCTGGACGAAACGAAGTCACTGGTGCATTCATGCCTCGAAGGGCCGGAGGTTGGCGTCTTCTACCGTGGCGAGGTCACGCTGACAAACGGTGGAGCGATTGTGACTCTGCCCGACTACTTCGAGTCGCTGGTCTATCCCGACAACCGCTCCGTTCTACTGACACAGATTGACGACGACAAGGAGTTGGCGATACTGGCCGCGTCGCGCATTATCGCCGGGAAGTTTTATATCCGCTCAAGCGTCAAGGATGCTACGGTGGCGTGGGAAGTCAAAGCCGTGCGGCGTCTTGGCGGGGTCGCTGAATTCGAAGTCGTAGTCGATAGGGTAAAGCCGGAGCGTATGACGGTTCCCGAACCGATACAGGAGGAAGCAACAGATGGACAACGGACACGCGGAATTGACGGAGATGGAGCGGTTGAAGTTGGAGAACTTCGCACTAAAACATAACGTCATGCAGCAACAGCTACAAGCCAACATTGCAGCGCGGGCCGCGTTCCTGCGCGAGATGGAGGCCGCGCACCCAGGCTACCGATGGGACGAGCAGAACGGTCTTGTGCTCATCGAAGCCGACAGGCTCTAAGCCGAGGTAAGATGAGGGAAATTGCCAATGGTCTACTTCCTCTCATTCATCATCCGCCCCGACTTCCTCACGGAGCCGGAGCGGATGCTTTTCGCCGGAGTCATCATCGCCGGGGCCGTGCAGTTATTGAAACTCTTCGTGCCGTTCCTCAACGGATGGGGAGGCGTCTTCGCCAATGCAGTTATTACCGCTGTCGCTCTCTTCGTCGTCTTTCGCTTTGAACTAACATGGGGGATGCTGGCTCTCTACTTCGCCGTCGGCCTCATCGCAGCGGGCATCCACGGCACCGCAACCAAGATCAGCGATTACCCATCCCCGCGAGAGAACCCTACGCCGAGTGGAACCCCGGCACAGAACTTCAATCGCGTGGATGAGCTATGATGGTGGGACAATCTAGGCTTTGGGAGATCAAAGCAATGCACGGCCCGGAGGGGAGCTTACCTTCGGGCCGATTTTCATTTGGCCTTGCGCTTCTTGAAGCTGATGACCTCACCGTTGGCGATGCGGTTCCGCATGGCGACGCGGCTTGCTATCGACCGCCGCCGCTTCGTCAGGGACTCACGTTGCGACGCTATAGCGTTCGACACCTTCGGGGGAAGGGCCAGCCGCACCAAGCCGTTCTCATCGGCGCACTCGACAAAGATGTAGTCGCCGTTGTCCTCATGGCGCATGGTCTGAATGATGAACGTCTCCGACCGCCCGGTTAGGGTTTGTACCACTTTGACGGTCGATGGTTTGGTGGAGATCGAAACGTCGATGAGGCTTCCGTACATGCGGTCGTACTTATTTACTTGATTGTCCATAGAGAACTCCAAAGGGAATATGACAGTATCCTGTCGGAATCTAGTATATCACAGGGGAATACAGCCTGTCAACCGGGCAAAATCCTTGACAATGGAATACAACGGCGTAGCATGGATTCCATGAGCAAAACTAAGCTGAATTTTTACTGCCCTACTGACACGGTAGAAATCATCGACAGGATGGCCGAGGCCGACCACCGCGACCGCACTTCCATGCTGAATAAGATGATTGACTTTTACCTCTCCCACAACCCCAACCCGGAGCCAGCTACGACCAACGGAGCCAAGCGCACCGCGACCCCCAGGACGGCAAAGAAGAAAGCAGGAGTGCGATAGTGCGAGTCATCGGATTGAAGGCAGAGAACATCAAGAGGTTGAAGGCCATCGACCTCACACCCAACAAATTTATCAACCGCATCTCCGGCGCGAACGGCTCAGGCAAGACCAGCATCCTCGACGGAATCGAGTGGGCGTTGACCGGCACCAGCACCGTGCCGTCGCAGCCGGTACGCAAAGGCTCAGGCCGCGCAGTTATTCAACTGGACTTGGGGGATATTGTAGTTACTCGCCGCTTCACCGAAGGCGGAAGCCGCAACGGAACCCTCGCGCTTGAGGCGAAGGACAGCAAGAGCCGCTACCAGGGGCCGCAGGAGATTCTAGACAAGCTGATGGGGAAGATTAGTTTCGACCCTCTAGAGTTTTTGCGGATGCACCCCAAGAAGCAGTTTGAGGTATTGCGCTCACTGGTGAAGGTGGACGTAGACCTTGACGCGCTCGACGCCGAGTACAAGGCCGACTACCTCACCCGCCGCGACCTCAAGAAAGAGCGCGATGCGGTCGAGATCAGGCGCGACGCCATCGCCGTAGCCGCCGACCTTCCCAAAGCAAAGATCAACGAGGTTGCGTTGGTCACGGAGCTACAGGAAGTCAGCGGCTACAACGAAGGTATCGCAAAAGAGCAGCGGCACCGCGACGAGCGCAAGGGCCACCGCGACGTGTTGGAGCGCGACATAAACGAGAACAAGACCCGCATCGAGGAGCTACGAGCACAGTTAGCGGAGATGGAAGAAGAAACCGCGCAGTGGATAGAGAGCCTGAAAAGGGCCGACGCCATGATTAAAGAGTGGAAGCCGCTACCGGAGCCGAAGGACGCCGCCGCGCTTGCCGAACAGATCACGAAGGCCAGGGCGACCAACGCCGCCATCGACCGGCGCGACCGGCGCGACAGCTACCAGCAGGAGATTGACGAACTAGACTCGCGCATTGAGACTCTTAGCGCGGGACTCAAGGCGAAGGAAGAGGCGAAGGTAAACGCCATCTCCTCAGCCGAGTTTCCCGTACCCGGCTTGGCCTTTGGCGACGAGGAGGTTATCTACGAGGGGTTGCCGTTCAATCAGGTATCGAACGCCGACCAGATCAGGGCCAGCGTCGCTATCGGCATGGCAACCAACCCGGAGCTTCGCGTCATGCGAATCAAGGACGGCTCTTTGCTGGACGACGCTTCAATGAATATCGTTTCGCAGATGGCGCACGAGCATGACTTCCAAGTGTTTGTCGAAGTAGTTGATACCTCCGGCAAGGTGGGCGTCTACTTGGAAGACGGCGAGGTAAAGGCCGTCAACCCGGAGCCGGAGCCGAAGGCCACCAAAGCGAAGAGAGCACCGAGCAAGAAGAAGATTCCGGCAACGGCCTAATCCCGAAACCGGAGGCGTGGCGGATTTACCCGACGTTGCTACGCCGGTCAGGGGAGGGGAGAGCGTTTCTAGAGCGTTCACCCTTCCCACCTAAAAAGGGGCGAGCCGGAGCCTACGCTGGGCGGCTTATCGGTTTGCCCCACCCAACCGAGGATTGATAGATGTGCGATGAGCAGCAAGCACCGGAAGACCCAATCTGGCACCTTGAGCGAGAGCGAGAGGCACTAGAAAGCCTAGAGGCCCAGGACGGCCCCGGTAATTCATGGGGGCCAAGTCCCACGGCCTTTATGTTCAGCCTTGTAGAGCCGAGGCCGGACAAGTATTACCCGGACGGGCAACCGATACTCTCTGACGACCTGATGCCCGCGTGGATGAAATGGGCGTTGCTCTTTGAGACGGCCAAAGAGGAGCGCAACGTCGCGCAGACCAAGACCCTCTACGGCGAGAGGCTATCGACGGTTTGGCTTGGCCTAGATCACAACTTTAGTCGCGTCGGCCCTCCGCTCATCTACGAAACCATGCTCTTTGCGCCCGGAGATCGAGAGGCCGAGCGCGGAGCACTCCGCGACTTCGCGGAAGGCAGGGAAGCCAGCCCGGAGGAGCAAGCCGAGCGCGACCGGGCGAGAGCCTACCGCGAGAAGCACTACCCGCACGACCAACTCCAACTCCGCTACTCCACCCGGCAGGAGGCCGCAGACTCCCATGAGGAGCTACGCCTACAGTGTCTCGTTCCTCCGCGATGGAGGCACTTTCTGTTGTGGACGATAGGCCGGATATCTACATGGGCGAACTACGAAGACAACGAAGAGGATTTATGGACGTAGTAGACACAAGGTTGCTGATGCAAACGTTGCTCGACCGAGCGCGAAGCATCCGAGCACAGTACAAGTACAGCGAAGACGAGAAGATGATGCCGTGCGCCCTCATCTTGAGGCCGGACGGCGACAGTGTAGTTATTCCATTGCCCTTCCGTGACAGCGACGAGAAGAGACAGATGATGCGGGTTATTGCCGAAGGTGCGCGAAAGCTACAGGCCGTCGCCGTCGCGGTCGTCAGCGACACCCGTTGGGTGAAGTCGGAGGATTTTTGCCGGTACTTCAAAATCGACCCGCCGACCCGCGAAACCATAAGCCAATTCAAGACGGCCTATCACGCAACCCTTCGACGCTACGGCGGGCATGTAAAAAACCTTCCCCGCGAGGTCTGGCATGAGGCCGTATGCGTCATGGTGAAAGGCCCGGAGATTCCAACTGACAACATCATGGAGACGTACATCGAAGGCCCCAACGACACGGTACGGTTTATCCCAACCCCACTCAAAGACAGATCAGAGGATTGGAGAGCCGAAGCCGACCTCATCCCCGATTGGTGGACAAACTAATGAACTTCCCCCGGACTCGCGCAGAGATGGAACAGGCCGGATATCACCGGAGTAACTACAGCCGATGTTCCGGTTGCAACGCCGCTATCGAATGGTGGATTACACCAGCGAAACAAAAAATCCCGATGGACTTTATGAAGTTGCCGGAGAGCGACGCTATCAGCCACTTCGCCACATGCCCCCAGGTATCACAATTCAGAAAGGAACCCGCACGATGCACGTCTCAGACCTCAACCTTGCCGGACTCGCAACCCTCTCTTTTCTCGTCCTCTTCTTCCCCGGCGTCGGACTCATCGAGCACCGCCGCCGCCGCGCCGCCGACCGTGCCAGAGGCCGAGCACAAAAGCGAGAGCTAAACAAACTCGTGCTGGAAGAGGCCATCCGCTTGCTACATGAGCAACAGCAAAGAGAGCGAGAAGCAGAACAACCAGCGCGGAGGTAGCGACGATGAGGAGCATGTTGCAAATCCTAAACCTCGTGCAAGACGGCGAGATCAGCACCAAAGAACAAGCCGCCGCATTGGTCGCGGAAGAGGCCGCAGAGAACGCGGTCGTCTTGAAGATCACCGAGGAGGAGGCCAGGGCGACACTGCTAGCGAACATCGGCTACGTGACCGGCTACCTGTCACACAAACAGGCTGATAACGTGATGGAGTTATTCAACACCCAACACCCGATTTTCGGGAGAACCCACCCCACCGCAGAGGAAGCCTTGCGGCTTCGGATGGAATACGGAAAGCGCAGTAGAGAGAGGAGCAAGATTGACGAACCCAAAGCCGAATAACTTCGCTTGCCCGCATGAGGGATGCGACAAGGTTTACAAAGATGCGGCCCATTTAGGTATTCACCGACGAGCCGCCCACGGCGTACTAGGCCGGTCACACAAGGCCAAGAGGATGCAGGATGTTAAAGCCTCTCTACCCCAACCCGCCCCAATCACGGCGGAAACGCGCACCAAGCGCAAATACAACAAAAGGAGCACGAGCCTTGCGACTCTCCCCGAAACAGCAACCTTCCAAGCCAACGGCAACGGCCACTACCGGCCCCAAACTGCAACTCGTCCATTCCATGCCGAAGCAGCCCTCGCCGTTGCCTTTGGCCGATTCAAAGAACTATGCACGAGCGTTGCGGTTGAATATGACCTACCTCCGCGCAGTTTTGCCGCCAAACTCATCGAGCTTATTCAGTCCGAGACGCTACGGTAACAGGCTAGGAATCCCCTGTGTTTGTCCGACGTGCGAGACAAGGCCACCGAAGGAAGTACCACCGTGGAACCGTTGGCGATGGATGAATTTTCACCAGCTAACCGCGCATCGAGGCGGGAGGCTATGAGCGACGAGACGTACCGCATTACGCTCACCGAGGCCGAGAGGGAACGATGGCGAATCTTCAACGCCGAAGTGCTGGAAAAGGTTATTGAAGTGCGCCAGATATTCAGCAATGACACGCGGGGCATGATGATGTTTATGTCGGCTATGTACATCATGGCAAGAGAGTGGCCCGCGTTCACCAAAGCCGATATCCCACAGCGCGTAATGGAGTGGATTGCCGTAGGAGAACCCGACGACATAACCGACATACCCGCCGCCGTCCTCATGAGGAGCAAAAGGGAGAATAACTAGATGGCGTTCAAATGCCCGAAGTGTCAAACGATCAGCCACCACCCCGACGATGAGCGGCACGGCTATTGCGGCAACTGTCACGAGTTCACCGCATCGCCACCGGGCAATATTCCCAACGCGGGCGATACCCACATCTTCATTGACGGCATTGTGTCGGCGCGAGATCGTCAACCTTACATCCGCCTCATAGTCAACGGAGAGAAAGCCCAACTCTCCGTTGCCGAGGCTTGCAAAATTGCAAACGACTTGCTCAAGATTGCCGCACGAACGGAGGCCGACGCGATGGTTTTGAGCTTCTTTACCGACCAGCAGTTTCCGCCCGGAGCCGGGGCCGCGATCATGCAGGAGTTTCGCTACTTCCGGCAGACCCAGGACGACAAGGCCGTAGAGGGTATCGTTACCGACCCCGACAGCGGAGAACGAATCCGATGAGATCGAGAGAAGAACATCTCGAATGGTGCAAGCAACGCGCCCTTGAATACCTCGACGCGGGCGACACCCCCCAGGCATTCACGTCGATGATGAGCGACCTACGCAAGCACGAGGAGCTACAGAACCATGTAGGTATTCAAATCGGCGTGGGGTTCATGATGCTACCCGGATGGATTACCAACCGGGAGGAGGTACGGCGATGGATAGTGGGGTTCAACTGATGGACGCGACCGACATTGCCGCCGCCGCGCTCAAGCCCGATGGACGCGGCCCCTGCAATTGCCGGAAGGCGACGAAGAACGCCAAGCCGCACAGTAAATGCCCCAAGTGTCGAGGGACGGGAACCCTCACCGCTTGCGAAGATTGCGGAGGGTCAGGATGGAACGCGAAGAAGCAGGGGGTATGTTCCTTGTGTCAAGGCCACGGCTACCGATGAGGAGCCTATCGTCATACAGCTTGGCCCTCTCCGGCCTCGTCGCAGGGCTAGGAATAAGCCTCATCATTTGGAGCCGAACCCCGCCGCCCACGGCGAAAGCCATCACCGCTCTTGCTATGGCGTTTCTTTCAGTGGCTCAAATCTCATTTATCGTCGCCGAACATATCCGCCTCCGGCGATTCCAAAAACAATTGAAGATCGAGAGCGATGGGATGCTCACGATGATGCGGGCCGAGATCGAGCTAAACCATCCCGACGCGCCCCCGGAGATCATCAACGAGGTAATGAAGCACATAAAGGAGACATTGAACCTATGAGCACGGCCCCGCAGCAATGCCCCCTCCGTCACGACATAACTACACCGCCCCGCCTCATGCAGAAATTGCCGATCGACCGGCGAGGCTACCCGGTTCCGTGGTTTGTCGAGTGGATAAAAGGGGAGCCGGAGTTTCGCGCAATGGATAGGCGCAAGTTCTACGCCGCCGTGAATAAACGCCTTTGCTGGACGTGCGGCAATCCGCTGTACGGCGAGGAGGTCTTTGTCATCGGCCCAATGTGCGCCGTCAACCGGATTAGCTCAGAGCCGCCGAGCCACCGCGAATGTGCCGAGTACGCCGCGAAGAATTGCCCGTTTCTCTCCAAGCCTCACATGACCCGGCGCACCGACGAGGAGTTCAACGCGGCCAAGAAGCCAGCCCCCGGCGTCATGGTGGAGCGCAACCCCGGCGTCACCCTGCTTTGGTACACCCGCCGCCATGAGCTTCAAACCGTGCGCGGTCGCCCAGGAGCCGGAGACGGAATCCTTTTCAAGCTAGGCCGCGCCTTCAAAACCGAATGGTTCCGAGAAGGCCGACCGGCGACCCGCGCCGAGGTCTTAGAGAGCATCGAAACCGGATTGCCGATCATCCGCGAGAAGGCCGAGCAGCACGACGGCCCCGAAGGTATGGCCCTGTTAGAAATTCAGATCACCCAGGCATACAGGCTCTTGCCGCGATGATAAAAATTTGGGTCATCTACGCCAGCCCTACCGACTTCCCCGGCGTCGCCTTCGTGATGCGACAGCACCACATCAAGCGACCGAAGGGAGGGGAGAACGTCGTCACTCCCACAGAGCACTTTTGGACGGGAGCCAGCATCGAGGAGCTACGCCGCAGGATTCCCCAGGACAAAACCCGGATGCCGCGCAGCGATGACGACGAGCCGCAGATAGTTGAATGGTGGTTTTGAAGTGTAGTTATTCAGGTATACTCACAAAAGCGCAAACCGCACTTTCTGAAGTTGCCGGTCAACCGCATCAGCCTTCCCCGGACGTTGCCACTGGCAACTATCACGAGAAAGGCCCGATGCAGGAACATCGGGCCAATCTCAGAAAGGTGGGACGGTCAAAATGATTGTTTTGCAGATCAGACTAGATCGTAACACAGCGGTCGCGTTACTAGGACTGCTTTTGTGGTATCTAACACACAGGCAACTCTAGGGAAGGGACGGCCCCCAAAACATCGGGGGCCGTTTCACCAGCCACGGCCCTAATCGCCCCCAACCCGCAAAGGAGCCGCTTATGTCAACCGTGGTCGATAAAGCCCCACCCGCCGCCGTGCTCAAACTCATGGACTCCAACCCCGCCCTTGTGATGATGCGAGATCAGGAACACGCCCCCTGTATCGTCACCGTGCCGGGAAGCAGTAACTTCAACCTCAACCCCTTTGACGTTGTAGCAACCGGCATAGCCAAGCCGTCAGGCCCAGGAACGCTAATCCTCACCCTCTACGGTCGAGCGACGTTGGCCGGAGCCACCGACAACCCGAACGATTGGCTACCCCTCTCCGCGACCGAGGCCGAACCCATCGGAGGCCCGACCGACTTACCAGAGGCCGCGTTTCTCATCCGAGGAGCCGACCTCATGGCGAACACCGGAACCGGCAAGATTCAGGGTACGTTTATGTCGAACGTCGCCAGCAATCCGCAAGCCCCGATAGACCTACAGCAGCACCCCGGCGACATAACCGAGGAAGACCCGTTGTACGTCTTTGCCATCGGAGCCAACTTCACCCCGTCAGGTGTCACCAGAGAGCAGAAGACCGTCAAGGCCGGAGACGAGCCGCCGCCCCTCTGCACCGTCACCGTCGCCAACTTCACGCTCAACGCATAGGAGGCCCAGGACGGCCCGGAGCCACCCCGGACGACCCTTACCCCTACCCGGAGCGCAGAAAAGCCGTGGGAACACGCCCCACGGCTTTTATTTGCGGCTCTATTGCACCCATCTAGCGGTCGATTGGCCGACCTATCAGGATGCGCCACAGATCACCGAGAAACTTGAATAACTCGTCAAACATCACGCCAGCGAAACAGAGAACAAGGCAAAGCCCGATGAAATCAACGATAGCCCACATTTCAAAACCCCCTATCCCCCGGAATGTACTCGTTGAGCGCGTTGGCAATCCGCACCGCCATAGTCTTCGACCGCGCCACGCATACAGCAGTATTCTCCTGCACGACGTTGGGGCCGACCGCAACAAACGGCTTGTAGCTGGAAGGGCGACGGGGGAGGAACCCCCCGTTTTTTAGAGCCTGTTCAACCGTTGGGCCGTCGCTCACCAGAGCCGTGCGCGAGAAGACAAAGTACCGGCCCTCATGCAACACCAGCGCAGGGCCGTAGACGCGCCACTCGCGCAAAACCTGCATACCCTCTGACCATTCCATTACTCGACTACCTCCCACTTTCCTACCCGGTTGCCGTTCACGTCGCGGAAGGTGCCGCCGTCGCCTACGGTTGGTTTGGCGCGATGCTCAGACATACCCAGGCCGTCGCGGATGACCGACCGCGCCTGAGAATATCGAAGCATCCCATCATTGCCGAACTCAATTTCGATGATGAGCTTCGCCATTTAGTACGCCTCAATTCTGCCAGCCGCCCGCGCCTCAGTTGCATATTCGGAGAGCGTCTTCTTAGCCGTGAAATGGATATCGCGTTCGATGTAGAGGCCGTGCGGCAATTGAACTTCCGCGACCTCAGCCAGAGAGATATAACCCAACTCCGGCGACCCCATGCCGAGATCACAGAGGCCGAAAGCGGTATCGCCGTCCTCATCCAATTCAGACAAGAGCCACGTAGCAGCACCGCAGGGGTTGAACAGTTTGACGACGGGCCGGAAGTCCTCTGTGTTGCCGTCATCGAGACGATGCGCGAGATTCGCCGCGCCATTCTTCAAAAGGGTTGCGCGTTGAGAATCTAAAATCATTTTTTGCCGAGCCATGTAGTTATTCCTTAGAAGGTTATGGGGAGCCGCAGTACGGCCCCCGGTTGAGATCACAGACCAGAGGCCACGTAAGAAATCATGCGAGGGGAGAGCTTCGCCGCCAACAGATCATCTAGAGCCGTGAGCCGTTGACCATCGCGCACATCGGCCACGAGAGCCACCAGCGCGAACGCCTCAGAAGGTTCGAGGGTTCGCACGGTCGCGGAGGAGTCACCGAGCGCATAGAGCACCTGATAGGCACGATTGACGAAGGAGAGATGCGCGAGAGCATCGCGCACCGTGAGGGGTTGATTGGTTTGGGTTGCTAGCATTGGGAGAACTCCTCTCAGGGTTTGGGGCCGCTTGGCCCGACTGAATAACTACACTTGACTATAGCACATCATCGAAGGGGGGCCAACCGTGCTCACAAGCCAAGCGCAACCGGCGAACGGAGGAGAGCGCGTCATAGTAACCCGACTCCTCAGCCGAGCCGAACGGCACAAGGTTTACCGCGTCCATAATGCGCGACTCGACGCGCCGGAGAGCATCGACAATCTCCCAGGACTCGCCGCCGCCGTGGAAAGCCTCACAGATGTTTTGAGGGGTATAGATCACGAGCGCACCCCCTCAGCCGACCGGCAACCCGCGCATTGAGAGCCGCCCTCTATGGACTCGCCGCAATCGGTACAGATGCCCTTAGCGTGAATATCCAAAGGCCAAGAGTGCTCACCCGCGATCAGCGCACCATAAGCGACCGCATCGACGCCCGTTGCAAAGTCACCGATGCACTCTAAACCGCCCTCGCGGAGATGAGCATAGACGCTGTAAAACTCAGGGTTGCCATCATCATCGACCTCGCAAGCCGTACCGTCTGTTATGCCGAACTCATCCGCGCAATCCCTCACGCCGTGGACTTCCAACCCGTCATAATCCGCAGGGTTGAGGATGATAGTTTTAGCGTATCCGCCCCACTCAATAGCTTCCATTGTGTAGTTACTCCTCTCAGGGTTTGGGGCCGTATGGCCCGTTGACGTTGAGCGCGGGGGAGACTTGGGACTCCCCACTTAGCCGCATTACCGCAGGGCCGGAGATCACCCGGCCCCGCGTCCCTCTGCGTTTACTCCTCAGCCGCGACCGGCCCCGCGTCCTCTCCAAACGTCCGGCCCAAGATGTAATCAGCGGCCTTTTGTGCGCGTTGCGCGGCCTGTACTGCTAGGGTTTTATCGTTCTGCAACTTGGATATCCAATTTTGGATATAGGCCACGGAGTTAGTAAGGATTGGCTCATTTGATATTCCGGCCTCAGCGCAAAGAAACGCGGCCCCGAACTCAGCCGTCAATTCTTCTTTGCTATAGTCGCAATCCCCAAACCGCTGTATCCCTTGTAGCTCCTCGCGGTCGCAACGGCCCTTTATACCCGTCGAATGTACAAACTCATGGTAGAGGGTTGAATAGTAGGCTTCGGGGGCCGTGAAAGCCTCACGCGGGGGCATCTGTACCCGGTCGTATGAAGGGGAATAGTAAGCACTCGACCCGCCATGAGCAAGCGACGGATGCGACGGCCCCGCCATGTAGTTATTAGCGACGGCCTCAGCGGATGCAATAGCGTTGAACGGTTCCGCATCCTCAAGGGGCAAGGTTGCCGGTACGCCGTCCAATTGCTCAAGGTTGAAGACGCGGAACAGTTTCGCGTAAGGTGCGCGGCCCTGTAGTCTCTCTTCTTTTGTCGGAAAATTCCACCACACAACGGGGGTTGACTTCTCCCCTTTGCGTACCTGATAGCCGAGGGTTTGCGCTTGCTTGTAGGTCGCCCAACCCGTCGAAGCATACCCGGAGCACATGAGCGTCAAGACATTGACTCCCCTGTAAGCCTTGCCGGAGATCAGGTTATAAGGCAAGCATCCCCCGCCGTTTTTGCCGGTCGTCTTCCACTCTTTGCGCCAAGGAATAACCCCCGTTTCGAGGGTTGCGATGATGTGATTGGTAATCGTTTCGTAAGTATTCACTGGTAAATCCCCTTTGGGTTTGGGGCCGTTCGGCCCGTCTAATAACTATACGTTGAAGGTATCATGCGACCGGCCCATTATGCAAGGGCCGCGTCTATCTCCATCTCAAGAGCCATGAGAGCCGCCCGGATGTTATTGCAGGAATCCTTTACAATCCGCTGAAAGTTAGGCGCGGATGCGTTGCCGTTGGTTTGCTCATTCCAAACCCGCTCAAGCATAGAGGCCGCGTCTTTGGCGACGCCGTAAGATGAAAACTCGACGTTGAAGCAACGCGACCGGAACCGGTCGGCCAAACGTTCAACGCCGTTGCAGGTAAAAATAACTACAGTGTTAGGTGCGCGGTTTGTGGAGTCTAGAATTGAGAGCCAAGCATCTTGGGCCGCGTCGCTCATTGTGTCGGCCTCATCGACTAAAACAAGGTGCAACTTTTTACCGGCCATCGGAACATATTGGCAACGGCGACGCACGGCCTCTACAGCTTCGATAGTGCAACGCCGTGAGGGAATATGCGTAACCTCAGCCTGTAATTCCTCAGCGACCGCGAGGGCGAGGGTTGTCTTACCCATACCGGAGGGGCCGACAAAGAGCCAAGCCGAGTCTTTAGGCCGCGAGATCAGCGACCGCATGTATTTTTTGGGGCCGTCCAATCCGATGAAGTCGGCAACGCGACGGGGCCGGTACGTTTCGGTGAGGGTTGCGCTTAGGTTGACGGGGTTTTCTGAGAATAGAGTGCAATTCATGGGCTAATCCTTTGCGGGTTTGGGGCCGTTTGGCCCGTCTGATTTACCAAAGATAGGGTAAGGGCCGGAGAGAGTCAAGATAATTCTTTGGGGCCGCATCCCAATTGCTTGCCAAACCCCTGCCAATGGGTTGCGGATGAGCGGATGAAGGGCCGCAACGGATGAGAGAGAGCCAAGCGACGGCGACCGCGAGAGCCTAGCCAATGGGGTGCCAATGCCCTGCCAATGGGGTGCGAGAGATACCCATAGA
>Ga0210397_10000217_pt1 | contig 42679 bp, 27 predicted proteins | sample IncBWH2OmetaG_FD_160126 | JGI IMG/M metagenome (GOLD analysis project Ga0210397, IMG submission 160126) | Forest soil microbial communities from Barre Woods Harvard Forest LTER site, Petersham, Massachusetts, United States - Inc-BW-H-2-O ...
GAGGCTGCGGTCTTTTCGGGGCCGCCTTGTTTGCGCCAGAGGTAGTCTTCGTAGTTGCCGGGGTAGATGTGGAGGCGGCGGTCTTCGACTTCGAAGACGCGGGTGGCGAGGCCGTCGATGAAGTAGCGGTCGTGCGAGACGAAGAGGACCGTGCCGGTGAAGTTGCGGATGGCGTCGAGGAGGACATCTTTGGCGCGAAGGTCGAGGTGGTTGGTGGGCTCGTCGAGGAGGAGGAAGTTCGAGGGGGAGACGAGCATTTTGGCCATGGCGTAGCGATTGCGCTCACCACCGGAGAGGACACCTAGCTTTTTGAAGACGTCGTCGCCGGAGAACATGAAACAGCCGAGGAGAGAGCGGAGTTCGACGACTGGGACTTTGGGTGCGGCGGCGGCGATGTCGTCGAGCATGACGGCGGCGGGGTCGAGGACCTTGTACTGGTCCTGCGCGAAGAAGTCGGTGAGGACGTTGTGGCCTTCGCGGATGGTTCCGGCGGTGGGCGCTTCCTGGCGGCTGAGGAGGCGGATAAGTGTGGATTTACCTGCGCCGTTGGCGCCGACGAGGGCGATGCGCTCGCCGCGTTCGATGGTGAAGTCGAGACCTTCGAAGACGAGTTTCTCGCCTGCGGGTTTTCCATCGACAGGAGGCATGGGGTAGATCTTTTTGAGGCCTGAGACTTCGAGGACGTTGCGGCCCGATGCGGGTGGCTGCGGGATGGTGAAGTGGATGGTTGCTTCTTCTTCGGGGATCTCGATGCGCTCGATTTTTTCGAGTTCCTTGATACGGGACTGGACTTGCTTGGCTTTCGTCGCCTGGTAACGGAATCGGTTGATGAAGGCTTCAAGGGCGTCGATGCGGTCACGCTGGTTTTTGTACGCCGCGATCAATGTCGTTCGACGCTCTTCTTTTTGCTGCACGTATTTTTCGTAGTTGCCGTGGTAGACGTGCATGCGCTTGTTCCACAGTTCGATGGTCTTGTTGACGGTGACGTCGAGAAAGTAGCGGTCGTGCGAGATGAGGATGTAGGCGTTTGGGTAGTCGTGGAGATAGTTTTCGAGCCAGTTGCGGGATTCGAGATCAAGGTGGTTGGTGGGTTCGTCTAAAAGCAAGAGGCTGGGTTTTTGCAGGAGGAGTTTGGCCAGTGCGATGCGCATCTGCCAGCCGCCGGAGAACTCCTCGGTTTTGCGTTCCCAGTCTTCTTTAGTGAAGCCAAGACCGCCAAGTACTGCGCCAACCTGTGCGTCGAGCGTATAGATGTCGTGGACGTGGAGCTGGTCGGCTATGTCGGAGTAGCGTTCTGCCGCGGCCATGTACTCTTTGGATTTCGGATCAACCGACGAGAGGGTGTGGGTGAGGTCCTCGGCTTCGCGCTCGAGGGCGTGGAGGTGGTCGAAGACGGAAAGACATTCGGCGAAGACGGTTTTGCCGCGGAGGGCTAGGCCATCCTGCGGGAGATAGCCGAGGGTCATGCCTTTGACGCGGGTGAGCTGGCCGTAGTCGAGGGTTTCGATGCCGGCGAGGATTTTTAAGAGGGTTGACTTGCCGGTGCCATTGCCGCCGACGAGGCCGGTGCGTTCGTCTGGCGTAATGAGCCAGTTGGCGTCTTCAAAGAGGAGTTTTTGACCGAAACGTTTGCCGGCAGAGGAGAGCTGAAGCATGCTGTTCTATTTTCTCATCTGCGCGGTGACTGCGGATTTTCGGAGAGAGTTGAGCTATTTCTCTTTTTGAAGTTCGACGACCATGACTTCGATGGGTTCAGTGCCACCGTTGACGTCGGCGTGCATCGTGTTTGGCTCGTTGGCCGGGAGCCAGTACGCGTGGCCCACGTCCCATTGATGCTGCTCGGTTTTGCCGGATTGCTCGACAATCTTCATGAGGCCGCCGCGGAGGGGGATGATGACGCGAGGGTGCTCGTGGCGGTGCATGGTCAGGGGTTGATGAGGCAGAACGACGGAGCGCCAGACTTTGACGTCTTCGTTGTCGAACTGCGGGAAGCGCTGGGTCTGGGCCTGTTGCGAGTGAATGACCCCTACGGCTGCGATGAGAAGAACTGCCTGAGTTGCAATGACGATCTGCATGCCACGTCGTGACGAGAGTTTCATGTTGTCTCCGGTGGAGCGAGTGTAGCAAAGGATTGAGATCGACTATGGATTTTTTCCGAAGGTTGATCTCTACGTTTCCTTGTAGGGCGCGTTTACATGATGCTGACAAATTTATTTTGTGCGCCAACCGCTATTTGACGATGTAAGGACGACGGCCAGACAACCGATTTTCCAATGGCAACTACGCTTGCAGATGTTCCAGCACAGTTCCCTCGCCTGCTTGTTGGGCCGAAATGCGGATTACCGGGCTTGCGAGGCAATTAATAGAAGGAGATTTAATGATGAGATTTTTTTCGAGCAGAATTGCGGATGTCGCGTTGCTTCTCTTGTTGTCGACGGCTGTCTTTGGACAGCACTACACGCAGGTGAATCTTGATTCCAACGTATCGGGGGCCGCGGAGGCGACCGATTCCCAACTGGTGAATGCATGGGGATTGGCTCGGAGCTCCGCCAGTGCGTGGTGGGTGTCGGACGAAGCCAAAGGGGTCGCCACGCTGTACAACGGACCGGGACAGAAGCAGAGCCTGGTGGTGACGATTCCGAAAGCAAACCCGAAAGATGCGAGTGTGCCGAATGGATCGCCGACCGGAGTGATTGCGAATGGGAGCACAACAGATTTTCTTCTTGCTCCCCAGAAGCCAGCGATCTTTATCTTCGCGACGCTGGATGGAACGCTTGCGGCGTGGAATCCGAATGTTGCGAACACTCCCGGCGTGCAGGGACCATCAACCAACGCGACGACAGTTGCGCATACCACCGATGGATCTGGTTTTACGGCGATTACGTCGGGGATTGTCGATGGGAATCGCTATCTGTTTGTGGCGAATTTTCTGAAAGGGCGGATCGATGTATACGACAATACGTTCTCGCCGATCAAACTGAAGGGCGAAGATCACGGTCGTGACGATAAATTTTTCGATGACGACCGTTACTACGATGGCGAGAAACCTTTTACGGATGACCGTCTCCCGCGAAACTTTGTGCCATTCAATGTGCAGGCCGTGGGTGACAACCTGGTTGTTACGTACGCGCTGCACTTTGCGGGGAATCCCTTCGAGACACCCGGGCCCGGGCTTGGCTATGTGGATATCTACTCCACGCGGGGGAAGCTGTTGCGACGGCTGGAACATGGAGACTGGCTTAACGCTCCGTGGGGAGTTACGCTCGCGCCGCTCGACTTTGGAAGGTTCAGTCACAATCTTCTGGTTTCGAACTTTTCGGCGGGAGGCACGACGCAGTCTGCGGGATTTATCTCGGCGTATGACCTCGATACAGGTAAGTTTGTCGGACTGCTTCAGGATGCTAACGGGAAACCTCTTTCCATCCAAGGCATCTGGAGCATGAGTTTTGCGAATGCTGCAACGCAGAACAGCTATGACCCGGATGAGGCTCCGGCGGCGGAGTTGTACTTTACCGCCGGACCTCAGGCGGGAACGAATGGTCTGTTCGGCTACCTGATACCAGTGTCTACGGAGCTGGTACAGGGAAATTCACAGTAAGTCCCCGTTCGGATGAGAGCTGTGGTCGGGAGTCCACGGCTCTCTTTTTTTATTGCGGGACAAATTCAAAGGCTCCAATGGTCGGTGCTGTCGCTGATCTTGGATTGCCTGCGTAATCAGTTGTGATAAATGGAATCGGCGTTCCATGACCGACGACAGCAGAGTTACTTCCGGCGACAGTCATGTTTCCGAAGCCATAGAGCGGGAAGGTTTCATCGACCAGGCCAGGATCTGCGCAGACAGCGTTTTGTTCGTTATAGGCGGCTTCCGGACAGCTCCAGTTGTCTCTAAAGTGGAAGGTGGCGTTATTGGAGAACTTGGATCCTGGGGCCCCGAGGATCGGAGTGGAGTCAAAGAGAATGGGATTTGGTAAATTGAGGCCTCCACCACCGGCGTAGCCATCCGCAGCGTTGTTTACGAATCCGATGAAAATGTTGTTTTCATATTGCAGGAAGCAGGTTGTGGTGCACGGTCCGTTGGTGGTGACTTCCATTCCAAGGGAATTCGCAGAGTAGAGGGTATTGTTTATATATTGGGTTGCGATACCACCGTCGCCGACGGCAATGGCGACCGGAACGTCACTAGCGCGACAGAAGTCAGACAGACGGGCGTTGTAGCCGAGTGGGGTTCCAGGGATAGCCTGACGAAGAGCGTTGCAGTTGCCGACTATCTGATTGTTGTAGGCCATTCCTATGCCACCTACCTTGAGTTGCTGGCCCATGTTTCCATACATGAGTGAGTTGCTGACGCGCACGGACGAGGTGCCCCCTCTAAGGTGGAGAAGATCGAATCCATCCTGCGTGTTGTTGGCGGCGATGGAGTGGTCGATGGTTACAAACCACGAGGGGTTGCTCGCGACGGTTGCTGTGCCTAGTCCATCGCCATAGCCGCTGGAGCTGTCGTCGGTGCAGTCGGAGTATGGGACAGCGTGCGCGATGGGATACTCTTCGGCACATCCGTTCCAGAGAACGTTGAGGTAGCTGATATTGAGAGTCCCTGAACCGGTCGTACCGCTGCCATCGTCCATATTCCATCCTGCCGCCGCATTGCCCGCGATGGTAACGCGTGTGACTGTGACTCCGTTGCCTGTGGCACCGAGCATGCCGGCGCTTGCCATGCCGTGAATGGTGACATCCGTGATGGAGGTGTTGGTTGTCTGGTTGTTGAGCGTAATGCCATTGGTTGCGAAGTCGCTAAGGGGCAAACTGGAGTTGCAGGTATTGACTTGACCGGCCCGGCCACAACTTGAAAGGTCGGTGATGTCGAAGCAGGCAAAGTCAACGTTGGAGGCTCCAACTAAGGAGAAGACCGCGCTTACGCCGAAGCCACCGTTGACGTGGGCTTTGGCAGAAGGCGTTTGGCAACTCTGGTAATTGATGCCAAGGACTCGCGTGTGAGCAGCGGGGGTTCCGCTGATGGGTGGCGGCGCACCCGCAGCGAAGGGATTGCCGGCTAGTCCGAAGCCGTCGGCCGCGTTGGGGCCATTCTGACCGATGCGACAGGAGGCTTTTCCACTGCAGTCGACGAGGTAAGTATCACCACTGGCGCCGATCCATCCCCAAGACGGTGGGCCGGCTTTGATGTTTGTAGTGTATGAACCGTCTGTCCAGAGGTAGCGAATGTCATTGAAGGCGCAGTGCCGATTTACTCCGCTCCCCGGATAAGCGTTGGGCGAGAGGCCGTCGCACTGACCGGTCGTTTGATAGATGGAGTAACGAGTACCTCCGCCGCCGTTGACATACCAAGTATTGCCGGTTGGCGAGGTGATGGTGTAGGTCGCCGACGTAGGAGTGCCAGGTCGGAAGCCAGGTGCCTCAGCAAAGGCCTGGATGGTTTCGGAAGAAGGGACAGAGATCGGGCCGGTAAAGATCTGTGATGATGTGGTTGGGGCGGAGCCATCGGTTGTGTAGAGGATAGTGGCCGCAGGCGTGGTAGTAGTGAGCGTAACCGCCTGCGCAGAGCTGAAGGTTCCGCCGGGCGGACCGAAACTAACTGCGTTGGCTACCGGAAGACTGATCGTGTACGCCGCAGAGGCAGAAGCAACGGCAATTACACGAACGTTTTGCGATACGGCAACGGTAATGGGGCCGTTGTAGAGAGCGGAGGATGTGGTTGGCGTGGAGCCATCGGTTGTGTAGAAGATGGATGTGGGTGGAATGGTTGCGATCGCGACCATTTGGGGGGTGCTGTAGTTTCCGGCTGGCGGAGAGAACACAATGAGAGAGCTTGTGGCGGCGGAGCTGGTGTTGCAGGTTGGGTTGCAGTCGGCCTGAAATTGTGTAAGGGCGTAGGCGGCCGATGTTCTTTGATCGACGAGGATCGCCGGTTTGCCCGTGGAGATTGTGTAGTCGGAGCCCGACGCAGAGACGCCGGTGGTGACATCGGTGCAGGTGTAGGTTGTTCCTACTACTGAGAGTTGGATGGTGTCGCCGGTGGAGGGGATGGGGCAGGGTGGACCAATGGAGGCGACACCGCCACCGGCCAAAAGAAGATACATGTGTCCCATATCGGCGATATAACATACGCCGTCTCCTGCAATGTCCGTGCGAACGCAAGGGCCTGTACTGCTGCCGACTGCGAGATGAGTGACGAACTTCACCTGAGAATACTGATCGCTGCTAAAGGCAGCACCGCTGTAGATGGCTAGTCCCTGCATGCCGGGGATGGAAAGGACCGCTTTGCCGCTCGCCTGCAGGATGGGGAAGTAGTCCTGGTTTGGAGCGATGGTGTTAGTCCAGTTGGCTGACAATAGGCCCGTGCCGGTGAAGTTGTCAGTGACAGGGTAGGTCACCGGAAGACTAATCGTGTAGCCCGCAGAGGCGGAGGCAACGGCAATTGCACGGAGGTTTTGCGATGCAGTAACGGAAATGGGGCCGTTGTAGAGAGCGGAGGATGTGGTTGGCGTGGAGCCATCGGTTGTGTAGAAGATGGATGCTGTTGGAATAGTGGAGATGGCGACCATCTGAGGGGTGCTGTAAGTTCCCGCTGGCGGAGAGAACACAAGGAGAGGGCTTGCGGCTGCGTTGGTACTGCAGGTTGGGTCGCAGTCGGCCTGAAACTGTGTAAGGGCGTAGGCGGCGGATGTTCTTTGATCGATGAGGATCGCTGGACTACCTGTGGAGATGGTAGAGTCGGAGCCCGACGCAGAGACGCCGGTGGTGACGTCAGTGCAAGTGTAGGTTGTTCCTACTACCGAGAGTTGGATGGTATCGCCGGTGGAGGGAACGGGACAGGGTAAACCGATGGGAGCGACACCACCGCCGGCCAAAAGAAGATACATGTGTCCCATATCGGCGAGATAACATACGCCATCTCCTGCAATGTCCATCCGAACGCAAGGGCCTGTACTGCTGCCGACTGCGAGATGAGTGACAAACTTCACCTGAGAATACTGATCGTTGCTAAAGGCAGCGCCACTGTAGATGGCTAATCCCTGCATACCGGTGGTGAAAGGGACGGCTTTACCACCCGCCTCCAGGATTGAGACGTAGCCCTGGCTGGGAGCGATGGTGTTAGTCCAATTAGCAGACAATGGGCCTGTGCCGCTGAAGTTGTCGGTGACAGGATAGGTCGCGGCCCACACCTGCGCTGTGAGCATAAGGAGGAGAGCGGGGAGGATGCGTTTCATGTCCAAGGCCTCGAACGTGACAGGTTGAGCGCTGTGGAGCGCCAGGTGAAGGCACCGCGTTTTACGAGATGGCCGATTCAACCTGCCAACCGAGGGCCAGGTCGAGAGTTTCTTCTTCAGGTTCCCGAACGCTTCGAATGAAGCCAGATCGCCTTTAGTCGAATGGCGGGCACGATCATAAGTTCCCGATGATAGAAGCCCTTTTTCTTTGCCGGGAGATTGGGAGGGGTGCAGACTTTTGATTCGCGGTTTCGACTTCGGCGGCACCTACCTGGGGAGGCCGAAGTGGGAGTGAAACTAAAGTACGAGTGGCCGCGCGTCGTGTCAACAAGCTGATTGTGTTATTCGATGCCCGTATTTTTGACAGTGGCAGAAGTTGCAGAGTTGAAATCTCTTTGAATATTCACTCGGCAAAAGAATGCACTTCCATGGAGTTTGAAAGCTCCCTGATAGCTCGATTGAATTGCGAGGGCCGAATGGCATTAATCAACCAGTTGGAGAGGCTGTCGGCCAAGTTGGGTTCGTATTTTTTCTGGAATAGCGCCATGCCTGGGTGAAGGTAAATGTCGATCGTGTTTTTCACTCCGCTGGGCCATCCGACACAATGCAGCATCTTTGCAATTTCGAGAAGAATTGACTTGGCGTGCACGACGAAGGTCGGACGAGTCAGGACGTGCTGGATCGAACCGATGGGTTTTCGGCGGCGAGTCACGGATTGAAGAGAGGCGGGCGATGTTAAGCGGAGATTCGGCAAGGCGATTTGTTGGTTGAGGAGGATGCGTCTTTTCTGATCGGAGATAAGTCAGACACGTATGCGTGATCGGAAGAAACTGAGTCTCTCTTTTTCTCTTAGGCCTGCCTTCGCGGTCGTTGCGTGTGCCGTCAGCCTGGCTGCAACGACTATTCAGCAGATGCCCGCTCCGGCTGGGCCGGTTGGGCTTTCGGTTGATCCTCATGCCGATGAGCAACGGCTGGGACTGACCGGGCCCGCGAATCCGAAGCTGCCAACTCTGTTCCTTGTTGGCGACTCTACGGTGCGGAATGGGCATGGAGTCGGTTCGGACGGGCTTTGGGGATGGGGCGCGCCGATTGTCGATCTGTTCGATCCGGCGAAGATCAATGTGGTGAATCGAGCGATTGGAGGGCTAAGCAGCCACACGTATATTTCGGCAGGCCACTGGGACTCGACGCTGGAGTTAATCAAGCCTGGCGACTTTGTTTTGATTCAGTTTGGGCACAACGATGGCGGGTTGAATCTGCCGGGGGCAGTGCCTGTTCCGGATCAGGGGTTGCCTCCGGGTTGGCTTCCGCCGCCACCTGCCTCAGGGGTTCCGCAACGGCCAAATTCGCGTGAAAGTCTGCCAGGGACTGGAGAGGAGACGATGGAGGTAGAAAATCCTCGGACCCATGAGAAGGAGATGGTACATACGTTTGGGTGGTATCTGCAGAAGTATGTGGCAGACACGCGAGCAAAGGGGGCGACGCCAATTCTTTGTTCACTGGTGCCGCGAAAGATCTGGGTGGATGGACACATTGTTCGGAATACGAGTACGTATCGCGGGTGGACGAAGGAGGTGGCGACGAAAGAGAAAGTGGATTTTGTCGATCTGAACGAGATTATTGCGCGTCGATATGATGCGATGGGCGAGGAGGCGGTGGATCCACTGTTCGGCGATCCTCATACGCATACGACACTGGCGGGAGCACAGTTGAATGCAGAGTGTGTTGTGGCTGGGCTGAAGGCTTTGCCGCGTGATCCTTTGGCGAAGTACTTTTCAGCGAAGGGGAAGGCGATCAGTGCTTATGCGGATATTAATTGAAGGGCGATCGGGGGCCACGAAGTTTTTGACGAGATTTCAATGTCTTGCTTCGACTTTCGTACTTGAGGTCTTGTGAACGCTTGCAAGCGCGAGGGATATTGGATATCGGGTTAAAATCTCTGGCTTTGGAGGTGGTTCGTGAATCTTTCGCGTGTGGTTCTCGCGGGGTTTTGTGCGTTTGTTGCTTACTTTGTGTTGGGAGGACTGATGTTCACGGCAGCTCCGCTTCGGAGTGAGTTCATGAAGTATCCGCAGGTTTACCGAAGCCAGGATGCTATTAAGAGCGTGATGCCGGGCGGGATGGCTGCGATGCTGGTGGCGATGCTGGTTCTGGCAGTGATCTACGCAATGCTTTATCACGGCGGATCGGGCCTGGCGGAGGGTGCACGGTTTGGGGCACTTATTGCGATCTTTGCCGTGTGCTCGTTTGTGATTCACAACTACGTGAATTTGAATATCGGGTTGAAGCTGACGGTGCAGCAGGCGGTGGCTTATTCGGTGGAGTGGATTGTAGTCGGAGTCGTGATCGGATTGATCTATCGGCCTGCGCACTGACTCCATATCCTGGATTTGCAGAATGATTCGACAAGTCGGCGTTGCTCGTTGACACTGGATGCTTCCGGATGATGAGTGGGGCGACGCTCGGGTTCGGGTACAAAACTTTTATCGAGGGAGATGTGCTGATGTACGAGATGGCAAATACAAAGAAGTTGAAGGCGTTGGGCGAGGGTGCCCCTGGTGCGATGGATGCTTTCTGGGCGTTCGATAAAGCCGCTATGGCCGATGGTGTGATTCCGAAGAAGTACAAAGAGTTGATTGCACTTGGAGTGGCTTTGACGACACAGTGCCCTTACTGTTTGGAGATTCATCGCGCCGGCGCGGTCAAGGCCGGAGCGACGCAGCAGGAGATCGCAGAGGCAGCGCTGGTGGCTGCGGCCTTACGGGCCGGGGCGGCGGTGACTCATGCGACTCATTTAGTTGGCGAAGGGACTGGGAAGTAGATCCGGAGGCCAAACCATGGCCACAGCGGTTTGCCAGTTGCGATGTCACTAAGTGTTGAGATGAACTTCAAGAAGTTCTGAAGAAAATTTGTTTGGCAGTCCCGGATGCAACATGATTCTTTTACGCGTCCGGGACTCTTGTTTTGGGGTTCGTTTTAGAAGCGTAGTTCGCCGATGTAGGCGGCGTAGGGTGCGAGCGTCATGGAGTCGAGGTGCATGGTGCCCATGCCGCTGTCAGAGCGGAGGACGGTGCGAAGGAAGCTGCCACGAAGGTGGAGCTTGGTGATGTCGGCTTTGATGGCGAGATGTTGCGACTGTCCGGAGAGATTGCAGAGGATGACTAAAATTGGGTCAGTCGGTGAGACAACCTTTGGTTTGCGGATAATGATGAGGACGTTCTGATCATCGCGACTGATGGTGAGATATTCACCAGCGTTGATGGTGGCGTTGCTGTGATGAAGCTCAATGAGGCGCCGATACCAGTTGAGGAGCGAGTCGGGATCCGCTTCTTCTAATGAAGCATTGGGCGCGGTGGCAGCCGCTGGCTCGGGTGGGGGTACTGGTTTGTTTTTGGGCGGAGGCGGCGGTGCGTTCCAGACGATGACCGGCGTTTCGGGTGTCGCGCCATCTTGTGCAGCTACGCCAAGTTCCTGGCCGTAGTAGAGGAGTGGCTGGGCACGAGTGGTGAAGAGGATAGTCGCAAGAAGTTTGGCGATGGCCAGATTGTTTTTCCCGTCGGCATAACGGCTCATACTGCGCTGGAAGCTGGGGCCGTCGGTAGCCAGAAGAGGAATGGCATGGCCGACGGACGCGACGTTCTCAGTAGATTGGATAGCAGAGCGTACAGCGGCGGGATTGAGTGGAGCGACAGCGCCGAGGCTTGTGTCGAGGAGAAGCTGAGTGATATCGGTGTCTGGTGTTTTGTAGGTGCGTTGCTGCGGCGAGGAACGGAGCGTCGGATCGACGTCGCCGATGAGGATACGGGAGCCGAGGTAGTTGGCCGTGGCTTTGCGAAGCTCGGTGGCCTGGGCATGGGCTTCGGGATTGGCACCGATGACGTGAAAGCCAGCGATGCCGCGATTGAGCCAGAAGCGAGCTACGTTGGGAAGATCAGCCGTAGAAATTTTGGGGTCGAGGTCGAGCAGAACTCGAATATTGTGACGGCTGGCCTCGTGGATGAGATCGTCGAGATCGTCAAGTGTGCCGTAGGTGGGGTCGATTGCCTGCGCGTGATCGGCGTCGGGTTGGATTGTCGTGAGAAGTAGGCCGTCGACGCCTCCAAGGGACTGGATGTAGTCGAGATGTTGGGCGATACCGTGGAGGCGGTTGCCCCCAGTTGGATCGAAGTTGATGGGATTGACGTGGTAGATGACGGGGTGTTTCCACCAGACGTCAGTGCTGATGCCGGAGCCTTCCCAGCCGGGGCGTGCGAGAACCTGGGCTTTGACTTGTGGGGTATGGACGGTGGCGGCGAGGACGCAGGTGAAAGAGAGGTTGAGGAGTCGGCTGAAAGTCGGCATGGTCATCGCTCGTTAATTGAAATGCTACGCGAGTTTGCGGGTGACTGGATTATGTGTTTTTTCGGTGGGCTATACTTTCGCCATTGCGAAGAGAAACGAGGTTGTACCTATGCCCGTTGCCGTTGCGGACAAGCCGCTGTACGAGATTGTGAATGGGGCTACGCCTGCGACGATTGAGGATGTGGCGCAGATAATGGAGAGGATCGACCAGCTACTATCGGATGGGGATGGGTTGAAATGGTTCAACCGGTTGTATCTGATGGTAACGAAGGAGGTCGATCTGAGCCCTCCAGCGGGTGGATGGAAGGATCCAGGTTGGCTGACTCTGCTGGATGTTGTTTTTGCGAGTCTTTATTTCAAGGCAGTTGCTGATTTTCTGTCAGATGCTTCGGATGTGCCTAGTTCATGGAATGCGCTCTTGAGTGCGCGTTATGCGGCGGTGGACCGGATTCAGTTTGCACTGGCGGGAATGAATGCGCACATCAACCATGATCTTTCGCTGGCTTTGCTGGCGACGGATCAACAGAGGAATATTGGGCCGGGCCCTGGGAGTCCGGAATATCTAGATTATGAAGCGGTGAATGAGTTGCTGAATGCCGTGATGCCTTCGGCATTGCAGATGCTGGCGACTGATGTTCTGGGAGAGATTGCTCAGGATTCAGGGAAGATTGGCCGGATACTTGCTTTCTGGGATATCTGCCGCGCGCGTGATCTGGCGTGGACATTCGCGGATCATCTGCGAGAGCTTCAAGGTACTGCGCGACAAGTGGCGCTGGCCGCGCAGGACCAGATGACGGGTGCGCTGGGGCGGGCGATTCTTGCCTGCGCGTGAAAGCTGCGGGCATCGCAATTCCGCTAGGTCTGATAGGCTCGATTTTCAAAGAGAAAAAAGGAGATTCGCATGAAAGTGGTCGCCACGCTTTTGTTGGGAGCTGGATTATGTCTTTTTCAGCCGGTGTTTGCGCAGATGGGTGCACCGGGCACGCGGCCTGCGGCTGGAATGCCTGGCGCTTCAGGACCGCTTGCAGCGAAGTACGGAGATGATGCAACGAAGATTTTGAAAGCCGCCCAGACGGACGACGATGGTTATGCTGCGCTGACGTATCTTTGCGATCACATTGGAAAGCGGCTGAGCGGCTCGCCACAGTTGAATTCAGCGGTGAAGTGGGGCGCGGAGTTGATGCGCAAGGCTGGTCTGCAGAACGTGAAGGTGGAGCCAGTAATGGTGCCGCGCTGGACGCGTGGGAGTGAGTCCGCGACGATGATGTACCCGGGATATGCTGGACCGATTACGCGGCCGCTGCATATGCTTGGGCTGGGAATGAGCGTGGGGACTCCTGCGGGCGGGATTACCGCCCCGATAGTGTTTCTTCCCAGCTTCGACGCTCTGGATGCGATGAGCCCGGATCAGATCAAGGGAAAGATTGTCGTCTTCAATCCGGGCTGGCATGGGTATGGAGTGAATACGCAGTACAGGACGTTTGGCGCTTCGCGCGTGGCGGCGAAAGGAGCTGTTGCGATGCTGGTGCGTTCGGCAACTGGGCTGGCGATGCAGGTTCCGCATACAGGAACGCTGGTGTACGACGCGAAGCAGCCGAAGATTCCGGCCGCGGCAATTACGGTGGAAGATGCGCTGATGATCGAGCGGCTTGCGAAGGAAGGACCGGTGACGGTGCATCTGGAGATGCAGGCACATATGGAGGCCGAGGTCCAGGCGGGCAATGTGATGGGCGAGATCGTCGGCAGCGAGCATCCAGAGCAAGTGGTGTCGATTGGCGGACACATCGACTCGTGGGATGTGGGCCAGGGCGCGCAGGATGATGGCTCGGGCATTATGGCTGCGTATGAGGCGGTGGCGTTGATTCAGAAGCTGGGGTTGAAGCCAAAGCGGACGATTCGTCTGGTGTTCTGGGTGAATGAGGAGAATGGAGGCGCTGGTGGAAGGGCTTATCGCAAGATGATCGGCGACAAAATTGGAGATCAGGTGGCCGCGATTGAGATGGATGAAGGCGCGGAGAAGCCGCTGGGGATGGGATATGGGAGTGCAGGCGCTCCGCGGCGGCCACGCGGCGCAGGGGCAAGTGGTGTAGCTCCGGTTCCTGCGGGTACGCCTGAGATAAGTTCGTTGCCTGCAGATGTGCAACAGTCGGTAGCGATGATGCGGGATATTGTTTCGATGTTGGCACCGATTGGGACGGATTCTGTTTCGCCGGGAGGAGGCGGCTCCGATATTGAACCACTAGTGGCCGATGGTGTTCCGGCGCTGAGTCCGCGAACGGAAGATGCGCACTACTTCGACTGGCACCACACAGAGACGGATACCCTGGATAAGGTTGATCCGGTGGAGTTCCGAAAGAATGCGGCGATGCTTTCGGTCGTGGCGTATGTGCTGGCGGATATGGATGGCCGGCTGGTGGGACGGAAGTCTGCAGCGACGGAGTAGTCGGTTTCGGTGCGGATGGCTGCCGTGTCGGATTGCGGCAGCCGTTTTCGTTTAGTGCGGAGGGGCCGCGGTGGACGGTGGGACGGGTTTGCCTGAGGCGGTAAAGGGTTCCATCAGCTCGACGCGGGTGCCATCGGGATCGAAGAGATTGACCTGACGCTGACCGTTGACGCCGGTGTGGGACTCAAGCAGTTTGGCGTAGGTCTTATAGGCTGGGCGGGCCTCGAGGATAGCGATGGACTTGGGTATGTCGGGCACGGAGAGCGAGGTGTGTTCCTGACCACCGCGCTTGTCGGGCGTTGGCAGATCGCTGTAGAGCATGAACTCGATGTAGTCCTCGCCGTCAGGAACGCGCATGTCGATCCAGCTGAGGACCGTTCCTTTGGAACTGCCGCGCCAGAACTCGCGGAAGCCGAGGAGATCGCCGTAAAAGGCAATGGATTTTGCACTGTCGCCTACGAGAAAACCGAGATGGTAGATGGACTCGGAGATGCGGGTGGCGGGAAGAAACTTGCCGGCGCTTTTGGCTTCCATGCCGTCAGACTGGGGCTCAACGAACTCGACGAGATTGCCATCGGGGTCTTTGATCTCGAAGTTGAGATCACCGGTGCGGCCTTTGCCGACCTTTGCGCCTACGGGAATACCGCGTGAGGCGAGGTAGGCGCGCATCTGTTCGGCGTTGGAAACGACGAAGGCGATGTGGCTGAGATGGCCGGAGCCGGCGGGCGGTTGCTGATTGAAGAGCTCGATGTGTTGGTGGTCATTGATCTTAATGAAAGCGATGTGAACGGTGCCATCGGGGTTTTTGAGGTCGTAGGGTTCGTCGTAGCCGAGGAGACCGTGCCAGAAGTCGAGGGCTTTGGGAAGATCGGAGACGAAGTAGCCGGCGTGGGAGATGCCGAGGATTTTCGGGCGGGTTGGGGCTTGCGCGAGAAGGTGGCTGGTGGCGAGAGTGAAGAGAAGTGTAAGAGTGGCTTTTGTTTTGCTCATTGTTTAGGGTCTGTTTGTTAGTCGATGTCGAAGGTGACGCCTTGCGCCAAGGGAAGTTCGGTGCCGTAGTTGATCGTGTTGGTGGCGCGCCGCATGTACTGTTTCCATGCGTCGGAGCCGGACTCGCGGCCTCCGCCGGTCTCCTTTTCCCCGCCGAAGGCTCCGCCTATCTCTGCTCCTGATGTTCCGATGTTGACGTTCGCGATGCCGCAGTCGGAGCCGGTAGCGGAGAGGAATTGCTCGGCTTCACGAAGATTCATCGTGAAGATACTTGAGGAGAGCCCCTGTGGGACATCGTTGTGAAGACGTAGAGCTTCAGCAAAATTGGAGTATTTGAGGATGTAAAGGATGGGGGCGAAGGTTTCGTGTTTGACTATATCGGTTTGAGATGAGATTTCGACGAGGGCGGGCCGAATGTAGAAGGCTTCGGAGTTTTCTTTGGCAGCGACTCGGTCGCCGCCGGTGATGGTTGCACCTGAGGCTTTGGCGTCAGCGAGTGCGTGTTGCATGGCGTTGAAGGAGCGCTCGTCGATGAGTGGACCGACGAGTGTGCTGGATTCGCGTGGGTCTCCGATGTTAACGGAGTCGTAGACCTTTTTGAGTTGCAGGACGAGCTTCTCGTAGATGCTGTCGTGAATGATGAGACGGCGGAGTGTGGTACAGCGCTGGCCCGCAGTGCCCATCGCAGAGAAGGCGACAGCGCGGAGGGTCAGATCGAGGTCGGCGGTGGGAGCGACGATGGCCGCGTTGTTACCGCCGAGTTCGAGGATAGCTCGGGCGAAACGGGCGGCGAGTTTGGGGGCGACGGCTCGGCCCATGGCGGTGCTGCCTGTCGCGGAGACGAGTGGAATGAGGGGAGAGTCGACGAGTTGCTGGCCTACGGATAAATCGCCGATGAGTAAAGCAGCGAGGCCTTTGGGGGCGTTGGCGAATTTCTTGGCCGCTCGCTCGAAGATGGCTTGCGTGGCGAGTGCGGTGAGGGGAGTTTTTTCGCTTGGCTTCCAAACGACGGAGTTACCTGCGACGAGTGCAAGCGCGGCGTTCCAGCTCCAGACGGCGACGGGAAAGTTGAAAGCAGAGATTACCCCGACGACTCCGAGTGGGTGCCAGGTTTCCATCATGCGATGTTTGCCGCGTTCGGAGGGGACGGTGAGACCGGCGAGTTGGCGTGAGAGACCGGCGGCGAAAGTGCAGATATCGATCATCTCCTGAACTTCGCCACGGCCTTCGGAGAGGATTTTTCCGGCTTCGATGGTGACGAGGCGACCGAGAGGCTCAATGCTGGCGCGGAGTTCTTCGCCGAGAAGACGGACGAGTTCACCGCGCTTGGGTGCCGGGATGTTGCGCCACTCGAGGAAGGCAGCATGGGCTTCCTCAATTGCTTTGGCTGCGTCGGCTGCGCTGATAGTGGGGACTTGGGCTATCACCTCACCGGTGATCGGCGTGCGGACAGTGAGATTGCCGCTTGAATATGCGCTATCCGGCACGCCTAGTTCGGCTAGGGTGGCTTCTACGTCCTGTTTGACAGAGGTTGCAGTAGTCGTGGTCATCTGATTCTTCTTTCTCTATTGTTTCGCGGCACCGGTTTGCGCGAGAACTTCGGCGAGGTGGAGAGGTTTTGCCGTTGTGTTCTGGGTGATCTGTTCGCGGCAGCTAAAGCCGTCGCTGACGATGATAGCGTCTGCAGGCTTGTTGCGAACAGCCGGGAGGAGAACGCGCTCGCCGATCCTCTGCGAGACTTCGAATTTGTCTTCTTCGAAACCGAAGGGACCGGCCATGCCGCAGCAGCCAGAGTCGAGAAGTTCGACCTCGGCTCCCGTGAGGCGGAGGAGAGCGATCTCTTCTGCCATGCCCATCGTGGCGCGGTGATGGCAGTGGCCGTGGACAATGACCTTCCGGTCGATCTGCGGCGGACGATAGTTCGGCGCGTACTTGATGAGAAATTCGCTGAGGAGGAAGGTCTGGTCGCGGAGTTTTTGTGCGCGCGAGTCGTTTGGGAGAAGGTTGGTGAGTTCGTCACGGAAGACGGAGGCGCAGCTTGGTTCGAGGACGACGATGGGCGTACCGGACTGAAGTTGTGCTGTGAGAGCGTCGAGTGTTTTGAGGAGATAGTCTTTAGCGGTTTCGAGCATGCCGAAGTCGTAGAGTGGACGGCCGCAGCAGAGGTGCTGCGTTGGCGTAGTAACGCGGAAGCCGGCCGCGGTAAGGATCTGATGGGCTGCACGCAGAGTTGCAGGGTGAAAGTAGTTGTTGAAGGTGTCTGCCCAGAGAAACACTTCGGGAGCAGTGTTGGGGAGTGCGGGGCGGCGGTCGCGGCGGCGACGTGCGTCGCGGGCGAAACGACGATCCGGCGTGAAGGGTTTGGAAAAACGTGGGAAGTTGCGGCGCGGATGGATATGGAGAATTTTTTTGATGAGAGAGCCGATTAGCGGGGCGTGGTTGATTGCGTTGACGAGGTTCGGTGCGAGAGATGCCATGCGCGCGAAGTGATCGATGCGCCCGAAAGCGTAGTGGAAGAGCGGGCGGGATTCGCCTTCGTAGTGATGGGCGAGAAACTCGGATTTGTAGGTGGCCATGTCGACCGAGACGGGACACTCAGATTTGCAGGCCTTGCAGGAGAGACAGAGTTCGAGCGACTCACGAACCTGCTCGTTCTTCCATTGGTGGGAGAGGACTTCGCCCTGCATCAGCTCCCATAGCATGTGGGCCCGGCCTCGAGTGGAGTGGAGTTCTTCTCCTGTCGCCATATAGCTGGGACACATAGTTCCAGCGTCGGTCTTACGACAGGCTCCAACACCTACGCAACGAAGAGTTGCTGAGGCAAGGCTGCCGTTATCTTCTGCGTAAGCAAAGTGAGTTTTGGGCTGCCATGGTTTGTAGTCTGCGCCGAGGCGAAGGTCTTCGTGAATCTCATGCGCATCGATTAGCTTGCCGGGATTCATGTGGTTGGTGGGGTCGAAGACGCGCTTAAAATCGCGAAAGGCCTGCATGAGTTCAGGGCCGAACATTTTGGGAAGCAGTGCGCCACGGGCCTGTCCGTCGCCGTGTTCCCCGGAGAGCGAGCCGCCGTGTGCGAGAGCGATGTCGGCGGCGCGTTCCATAAACTCACGGAACTTAAGGATGCCGCCAGCACTCTCGAGATCGAAGTTGAGTCGCATGTGAACGCAGCCCTGGCCAAAGTGCCCGTACATTGCGCTGGAGTAGTTGTATTCGTTCATGAGAGCTCGGATAGCGCGAAGATAGCTGCCGAGTTGGGCGGGATCGACCGCTGCGTCTTCCCAACCCTCCCAGCCGGTGCCATAGCCGGGAATAAAAGCTGTGGCGCCGAGGCCGGATTCGCGAATGTGCCAGACGCGTTTGGCTTCATCGGAGCTGTAGATGCGGCAGGAGGGTTGGGCGGCGAGGGTGTACATGGAAGCAACGAAGGCACGGGCCTTGGCATTGGCATCGTGCTGCGTTTCCGCACCGAACTCTACGATGAGGAAGCCATCACCGGGAGGGAGTAGCTTAAGGTCTTCGACGGATTTTTGTTTGCGGCGAAGAGCGTCGAGAAGATAGCCGTCGACGCCTTCGAGCCCAATGGGCTTGTGCTCGAGAATACTGGGGACATAGTCGGCGGCGAGGAAGATGTCAGGAAAGCCAACGCCTACAAGCGTGCGGCACTGCGGGCTTTCGACCAGCCGAAGGGTTGCACCGAGGATGACGGCACATGTGCCCTCGCTGCCGACGAGGGCGCGGGCTACGTTGAAGTTGTTTTCGGGAAGGAGTTCGTCCAGATTAAATCCGGAGACGCGACGTGGGATACGGGGGAATTTTGCGCGTACCTGGTCGGAGTACGTGTCGCGGATGCGCTTGAGTGTGGCGTAGATCTCGCCGGTGCGACCTCCGGCTTTAATATTTGCTTCGAGTTCGCCTTCGGTGGTACGGCCGACTGTCATGCGGGTTCCGTCGTAGAGAAGTAAGTCGACGGAGTGAATGTTGTCGACGGTTTTTCCGCCCATGAGCGCGTGCACGCCGCAGGAGTTGTTGCCGATCATGCCGCCGATGGTGCAGCGGCTGTGTGTGGCAGGATCGGGCGCGAAGGTGAGAGCGAATTTTTCTGCTGCGTCCCGCACGCGGTCGAGAACGATGCCAGGTTGTACGTGGACCGTGCGGGTCTCCGGGTCGATTGCGCCCATATTGTTCATGTACTTCGAGAAGTCAAGGATGACCGCGGCATTGCAGCCCTGACCTGCGAGCGAAGTGCCTGCCCCGCGAGATAGGATGGGTGCGTTGAAGCTTCGACAGATTGCAACGGTGGAGATTACGTCGGCTTCATCGCGGGGGATGACGACGCCGATAGGAATATGACGATAGTTCGAGGCGTCGGTTGCGTAGAGGGCTTTGGAGGAGACGTCAAAGCGGACCTCGCCGCGGATTTCGGCGCGAAGCTGCTGCTCAAGTTTTTCGGACTCGGCGAAGGTGTCGTGTGCGCGAGCGTGGGAGCTTGGCAGAAGGACGAAGGGTGAAGCGGACATGAGGATATGCTGCTCTCCAAAGCAGTGAACCCATTTTAGCTATCAGTCGCGATTTAGAAGGATGGATGCGAAAGCTAGTAACGTCGCGTCGTGGCAGGGAGCGGCGAGAAGCTGCATGCCAGTGCCAAAGGCCGCGCCGATCGCTTCGCCGGGGAGGGTGACTGCGGGAAGTCCTGCGAGGCTTGGAGGGGTGGTGTAACGCAGAACAGCCTTGCGGGATTCGGTGTGATCGTGACCTGCGCGAAGTCTACTGATGGGGGCACACGGTGCGAGGAGTAGGTCGAAATTCTCGAAGAGGGTTGCCATCTTTAACCGGAAGACTTCGAGGCGTTGGTGAAGACTTTGGATTTCGGCGACGGGGATGGAAGCGCCGTAGGCCATGCGCTCGGCGATCACGGGCTCGAAGTGTTCGAAGTTGCCATGATGAATTACGGCGGATTCGCTGGCTACGATCGGGGAGTAGATTTGCGGACTCTCGGACCAGAACTCTGGGTTGAAGGTGGCTAGCGTCGCTCCACTGTGGGTTAGTTGGTTCTTCCATGCTTTGAAGACGTCGAGGACTTCAGGTTCACAGTCCTGGAGAAAGTTGTCGCTGATACAGCCGATACGGATTGTCGCGGGTACAGGCTCAGGCTTGATATCGAAGATAGACTCGGCGAGGAAGGCTGCGTCGCGAAGGTCGCGGAAGAGGATACCGAGAGTGTCGAAGGTCGGCGCGAGGTGAAAGCCGCCGGACCAGAGCGTTTCGTCGTTGAGGGCGCGTGAGGTGCGGTACCCGGCGAGACTGCAGAGTGCTGAGGGGACGCGAACTGAGCCTCCGGTGTCGGTACCGATTGCGACGAGGGCTGAGCCTTCCTGAATGCTGGCCGCCGCGCCGCTAGAGGAGCCTCCGGTGAGCAGGTCTGCGTCACGGGGTTGGAGGCAGTCGCCGTAGTCAGCGTTTTCTCCGGTGATGCCGTATGCAAGTTGATGGAGGTGGGTTTTGCCTGGAATGATGGCGCCGGCGTCCAGAAGACGCTGCGCAATCCACGAGTTTTTCTGAGCCGGGTGGTTGTGTTCGGCGTAGAAGCGTGAGCCGCAGGTTGTGACCGTGCCTGCAATGTCGAAGCAATCTTTGACGGAGACGGGGATACCGTAGAGCGGTGGGCGCTTTTCCGCGTAGAGGCCTCGGAGTTGTGCGGCGCGCTGCAGGGATTGTTGCGTGAGGAGCGTGATGTAGGTGTTGTGAGTGGCATTTTGGTTCGCTTGGGCCGTGGCTCTTTGGCCGGTAGCGAGAGGATCGATTTGGGTAGCGAGGGCTTGAAGAGGCGATGGCATAGTCGGCAGGATTAGTTTAGCGGTGTGGTGAGAGAAACGGGTTTCTCCATTCGCTGCTCACAAAGCGGTGAGTATCTTCGGTCGAAATGACAACTTCTGTGGTTATGCGAAAACGGAGCAACTGTAGAAAGGGTTATTGCAGGAGTGAGAGGATGCCGGTAAGGGGGATTCGAACCCATGTGGGGCGGTTGTTGAGCTCGTAAAGAAGCTCGTAGAGGGATTTTTCCAGCAGATAGGCCTTGAGAAGCAGTTGCGACTGGGCCGGCTTCGGGATGAGGTCCGGGTTGGCTGCTCCGATTGTGTTTTCGTAGGCGCGGAGGAATTCCGCGGAGACAGCGTTCTGCCAGAGCGTGGCCCAGTGTTCGAGGTTTTTCGCATCGTCCGGGCGCCGCTGAGCGAAGGTGTTGAGCGCGGCGTAAGCGGCGTAGCTGAAGGACCGCAACATACCAGCTACGTCTTTGAGCGGAGACTGCTTGGCGCGGCGTTGCTCGAGGCTGCGGGCTGGTTCACCCTCGAAGTCGAGGATGATGTAGTCGCTGTGAGAGCGAAGGACCTGGCCGAGATGGTAGTCACCGTGGATGCGAATGCGCTGGCCTGCGTCGGCGGGTGTCGCTGAGGCAATAGCACGTGCTCGCGCGAACAGTTCGATGCGTCGGCTGAGGATTAGGGCGGCATTGTCGGCAGTGGTGTCGGAGAGGTGGGACATGCCACGCTTGAGGGCGTCGAGCGTGAGGGAAAGTTGTGCGTCGATGCGGTCGGCATTGGCAACGAGGTCGGCAGTGATGACGGATTCGGCGAGGAAGGCCGGATTACTGGTTGGCGTGGCGAGGGCGAGATGCATTTCAGCTGTGCGGCGGCCGAGAAGGGCAGCGGCATCGAGCGAGAGAGCGGCGTGCTCTCGGGACTCCTTGAAAGAGTTTTCCGAGAGCGGCACGCTGAAATCCTGCGGCAACGGCAGTGTTGCAACGCCTTCGTAAAAGCGGGACAGCTCGTCGAGCGTCCACTGCCAGCCATCACCTTCGTTTTCGACTAAACCCTGCAGCATGGCGATTGTGGTTGGTTCTTGATCTTTCAATTTGAGGGTTATTTCACCGAGAAATGGCGCGATGCGTGGGAAGTGTGCGGTTTCCGTGAGGAAGCGCCCAATTTCAGTATCGGGATTTTCTCCAGGTTGGAGACGGCGGAAGAGTTTGAGGATGAGTTTTGTACCGTAAAGGATCGAAGTGTTTGATTGTTCGGCCGATCCTGTTCGACCGGAAAGCGGTTCCAGCCCGCGGGCTTCAGTGAAGACACTACTCCTGCGGCCGACGAGAGCGCCGTTGGTTGTGAGAACTTCGCCGTTGGTCTCGATCAAGTTGAGGATGGCCTGTCGCGCATCCTCGCGCGCAACTGCGTCGTGGAGGATTGCGGGACCAGCGGCGGTCGTTACAGTCGCTATGATGCTGCCCGGGTTAGAGGCGCGGATCGTTTCTGCTTCTTCGCCGGTAGTGATGGTGAGGGCGAGCTGATAGCTTTCCTTGCTGTTGTCTTCATAGGTGAGCTGAAGGAAGAAGACGACCGTGTTTAGGTCGGGCAGCTTCGCCGAATTGAGGATTTCGATTGACTCGATTGTGCGAGACTTCGCGCCAAACCAGCGCTGCTGCGGAAGGTAGGTCATCAGGAGATCCTGCAGCAGAGATACGCCGGGATTTGTTAGGAGACCTTCGATGCCGTGTGTGAGCAGGTTGAGAATGGGTTCGTTTTCGTAGTCTAAGGGGACTTTTGCAGGCTCGGAGATCTCGGGAGCAGGTTGAAGTTCGAACCAGAGGAATGAGTAGGGCGCGAGCGTGAGCGGATAGGGTTGAGCTGTGATTTGAGGGAACATCACATAACCAAGCATTTCGACAGGGATACGACCAGCGAATCTTGCGAGGTCGAGCGAGACGGGTTGTGAGAAGCGCGAAAGGTTCGCGATGCAGAGAACAGTTTCGCTGTTGCCGTCTTCTTCGTACTGGCGCAGATAGGCGAGGATTTTTCGGTTGTCGGGGTTGAGGAACTCCTGCGTACCGCGGCCAAAGACGTGAAAGAGCTTGCGCAGGGCGATCATGTTGCGTGTCCAGTGCAGAAGCGAGGACTGATCGGACTGCTGTGCCTCTACGTTGATGGCCTGGTAGCCCCAGATGGGGTCCATGATGACGGGAAAGTAGAGTTTTGCCGGAACGGCGGTGGAGAACCCGGCGTTGCGGTCGGGGTTCCATTGCATGGGCGTGCGGACGCCGTTGCGGTCGCCGAGATAAATATTATCGCCCATGCCGATCTCATCGCCGTAGTAGAGGATGGGGGTGCCAGGGAAGCTGAGGAGGAGGGAGTTGAGAAGCTCGATGCGGCGGCGATTGTTGTCGACGAGTGGTGCGAGGCGGCGACGGATGCCTACGTTGATGCGCATGCGCGGGTCGGCCGAATAGGCGAAGTACATATAGTCGCGCTCGTCGTTGGTGACCATCTCGAGAGTGAGTTCGTCGTGATTGCGGAGAAATAGGCCCCACTGGCAGAGATCGGGAATCGCCGGGGTCTGCGCCATGATGTCGGTGATGGGCAGGCGATCTTCCTGGCGGAGGGCCATGTAGATGCGCGGCATCAGCGGAAAGTGAAAGGCCATGTGGCACTCATCGCCGTCGCCGAAGTACGGGCGGACGTCAGCAGGCCACATGTTGGCTTCGGCGAGGATAAGACGACCTTCGTATTCGGCATCAAGCGCGGCGCGGATCTCTTTAATTTTCTGGTGGGTTTCGGGGACGTTCTCGCAACTCGTGCCGTCGCGTTCGACCAGATAAGGAATCGCGTCGAGACGAAGCGCGTCGACTCCCATATCGAGCCAGAAGCGCATCGCCTTGAGCACTTCTTCCATCACGCGGGGATTGTCGAAGTTGAGATCGGGCTGATGTGAGAAAAACCTGTGCCAGTAGTACTGTTTCGCAACGTCGTCCCAGGTCCAGTTAGACTTTTCAGTGTCAGTGAAGATGATGCGGACACCTTCGAAGAGCTTATCGGTATCGCTCCAGACATACATGTCGCGCTCGAGTGAGGCTTTTGGGGCGAGGCGCGCGGCCTTGAACCACGGGTGCTGATCGCTGGTGTGGTTGATGACCAGCTCGATCATCACCTGCATCCCGCGCTGGTGTGCGGCATCGAGAAACTGCTTGAAGTCGTCGAGAGTGCCGTAACTTGGGTTGACGTCGGTGTAGTTGGCGATGTCGTAGCCGTCGTCGCGCAGGGGTGAAGGAAAGAACGGCAGCAGCCAGAGGCAGGTGACGCCGAGATCCTGGAGGTAGTCGAGTTTGGAGAGTAGCCCAGGAAAGTCGCCGATACCGTCTGCGTTCGAGTCCATGAAGGCGCGGACGTGGATTTCGTAGATGATCGCGTCTTTGTACCAGAGTGGATCGGTGGCGCTACCGGCTTTCTTCACTCGCTGTCCTCCAGCCTGAGGGTTTCTGGGACGGGGCCTGGTTGGGTTGCATCGAGTGTAGTCTCACTGTGTGGCGAACGAATTAGCCGGAAGATGTGCGCGGGCATAACGTCTGGACGTAACGCGACGTAGTTACTGCGATCGTGCCAGTTGTAGCGGGTACCGGTAAGGAGATCTTCAATCTCGAAGTTCACGTCGTGCGGAATGGCGAGCTGCTTGAGATCGAGATCGATCCAACCGGCCTGTTCGTTGCGAGGGTCGAGGTTGATGGCGACGAGAATCGTGTTGGCTCCGCTTGATTTGCTATAGCAGAGAATGTTCGGGTTATCGACGGGATGGAAGTAAAGCGAATCGTTCCTATGGAGGGCTGGGTTTTCGTGGCGGATACGGTTGATCAGCGAGACGAGGGGTGAGAGGCTGTGCGGGGCCGAACGATCCCAGCGGCGAATCTGGTATTTTTCGCTATTAAGATACTCTTCACTTCCCTGCCTGATGGGAATGTTCTCGCAAAGTTCAAAGGCCGGACCATAGATGCCGTAGTTCGCTCCGAGTGTGGCTGCGAGGATTAGGCGTTGCATGAAGGCCGGCCGGCCCCCGTTTTGAAGCGTAGCGTGAAGAATGTCCGGTGTGTTAGGCCAGAGGTTGGGGCGGAAGAAATCCGAGATGGGCGGTTTGGTGATTTCTTCGAAGTACTCCTGCAGTTCGTCCCTGGTGTTGCGCCAAGTGAAGTAAGTGTATGACTGAGTGAATCCTTCTTTTGCAAGCTGGTACATAATGTGTGGGCGAGTGAAGGCTTCGGAGAGGAAGATGACGTCGGGATATTTTTTGTGAATCTCGGTGATGCACCACTCCCAGAAAGCGAGGGCTTTGGTGTGGGGATTGTCGACCCGGAAGATGCGCACGTTGCGACGAATCCAATATGTGAAAACATCGCGAAGGGCTTCCCATAAGCCGCGCCAGTCGGAGGACTCGAAATTGAGAGGATAGATGTCCTGATATTTTTTGGGTGGATTTTCTGCATATTGGATGGAGCCATCCGGACGAATGATGAACCAGTCAGGGTGTTCGATGACCCAAGGATGGTCAGGCGAGCATTGAAAGGCGACGTCGAGTGCAAGTTCCATTCCCTGATCGCGAACGGCAGCAACCAGTGTGTCGAAGTCGCGGAGGGTACCCAGTTGCGGGTTGATGGATTTGTGGCCTCCCTCTTTGGAGCCAATAGCCCAGGGACTGCCGGGATCGTCTGGAGTTGAGGTGACGCTGTTGTTGGGGCCTTTGCGGAATGCTTTGCCGATGGGATGGATGGGAGGAAGATACAGAACGTCGAAGCCCATGGCAGCGATAGCCGGTAGCATGGACTTGAGGTCGGCGAAGGTGCCGTGCCGCGTTGGATCAGGGGAGTTGGAACGCGGGAAGACCTCGTACCACGTGGAGAAACGGGCTCGTTCGCGGTCGACCCAGAGATGTAACTCCTGCGGGTAGCGGGTGGCGAAGGTGAAATCCGGATAGTGCCTGGCGAGCGCCAGAATCTCGTCGGTCAGCGGGAACTCGTAGATTGCGACGTTGCTTTCGGCCAGGCGATTGAGATTGACTGCTGCGTCGGCAAGAAGTCCACCATCCGGTCCTTTGGCACGTTGAGCGATTTGCTGGAGCAGCAAAGCCCCAGAGAGAAAGGCCAGGTGGATGTCCTGGGGAGCAGTGATATCGGTCTTGCCAATACCGGGCTGAGCGGCTAACCGTTTTCGCAGGTCGGCGACCCATGTATCGAAATGATCGACCCATGCTTCCAGCGTGTAGAGCCAGTCACCGAGCTTGTCAACGACAAATCTGGCATGCCAGAGATCGTTGGTGAGGGCGATGAGAGGTGTGGAACGCCAGCTATCTTCGCTGGAGTGTCTGTACTTCACTCGTCCGGCGACGTGGTCATGGCCGTCGCCAAAGACCGCCGCGGTAACCGTGACGACATCGCCGAGAATTCGCTTTGCCGGGTAACGGCCGCCATCGACCTGGGGTTGAACCTCTTCGATTACGATGCGTCTACGGCCTTCAACTGGTTTCATATCACCGGGATCTTCGAAATTTTCGTCTGATTACCGCGTTAAATTTCTGAGGATGTTCTCTTCATGAAACTAAAGGAGATACCACTCTAGTGGATGCAACAGCCGGGCAGATGTTTGCTCGCCCTGGGAGTCTAGGTTGAAAGAAGCGGAGCAACACCTCTAAAACCTGCAAGATTATGCAGTAGCCACTGCCAAGGGTTTGGATGAGACTTAGTGGGAAATTTTGACATGACGAACGGATAAAAATTTCGATGTTGCAAGAAAAAGCGCATTCTTGCCGAGAATATTTACAGGCTGTTAGTTTTTTAAAGACGGAAGCCGAACGGCAACCTATCTCCCTATAGGCTTCCGTTCGGCCTCGTTGAACTAACCTTACGAAGTTCGAGCTCATGATGGACTGGATGTGCTGATCGCGTCCTCAGGATTCGGATTAATCTGTCTCAGGATTTCTCAGGACTGTTATGTCTCTTGCAGTGAGGCACTTCTACCGATTTGGTCCATTCGATCTTGACGTCGGGCAACGCCTCGTTCGGCGCGATGGCACGAAGATTGCCCTTCCTCCTAAGGCGTTCGAGGTGCTGTTTTACCTGATTAAGAACCCGCAAAGGCTGGTCACCAAGGAAGAACTTTTAGGCGAGGTTTGGCCCGACAGTTTTGTCGAAGAAGGGAACCTGACCCAGAATATTTTTCTGCTTCGGAAAGCGCTGTCGGTCAGGAAGAACGATTTCCGCTACATTGTGACTATTCCGGGACGCGGGTACCAGTTTGCAGCCTCGGTTGAGTTGATCGAGCAATCTCCAGAAATTGACGCCGAGCCTTTTGTCGAACAGGCTCCGTCAGAGACTTTTTCTGCGTCTGCGAATTCGATAGAGCCCCGGCCTGAGGTGACCGTTTCTGACGATGCTTTTGGAGTTGTTCCTGAACCAGACGTCATCGAAGCTGCCGCGTTGTCCAATGTGGCGATCCCGACCGACTCCCTTCGCGTGGTGACGAGGCATACGGCCCGGTGGATCGGCGGTGGTGTGCTCTTACTGCTCGGACTCGGGATTTTCTTTTTTTGGTGGAAGAACCATTGGCAGCCCCAGGGGAACCAAGCTGTAGTTCTAGCCGACTTTGAGAACGTCACCGGGGATAGCAGCTTCGATCTTGTACTTAAGAAGGCGCTGGAGATCGATCTTGCGCAATCTCCGTATCTCGACATGATGAGCGAACAGGAGGCAATGGAGATGCTGCGGCTGATGGGCCGCGACCCGGATGCGACCGTTACGCCTGACGTTGCGAAAGAGGTATGCATGCGCGACAACCGGCAGGTCATGGTGTCAGGGTCAATCGCCAATCTCGGTCACCAGTACCTGCTGGCTCTGGAAGCGGTCGATTGCGTTTCTGGCAAAAAACTTATCGAGGCAAAGGCTGAGGCAGCGAGCAAGGAGAAGGTGCTCGCAGCGCTCGACTCTATCGCCGACAAACTGCGTTCGGGTCTGGGTGAGTCAACAAAGTCAGTCCAGCGGTTTGAGGTGCCGATTGCGCAAGCGACAACGTCTTCGCTCGAGGCACTCAAGGCCTACTCGATCGGCGAGGACATGCTGGGCAGAGCCAACAAAGACGAGACGGAGACACTGCCGCTCTTTCAACGAGCCATCGAGTTGGATCCAGACTTTGCCATGGCTTATGCAGCCGTCGCAACCGACTACTACAACCTGAATGAGCCAAAGCTTGCCGCGCCGTATTACCAGAAGGCGTTCGACCTGAGTGGACGAGTGAGTGAGAAGGAAAGGGTCTACATCCGCGCACACTACTACGCCGATAGCCAGAACGACCTGCAGCAGGGCATCAAGGAGTACCAGCTCTGGGCGGAGACCTATCCCCGCGATTGGGGTTCATGGCTGAACATTGCGAAGCTATATACACTGACCGGGCAATATTCGGCAGCAATTAATGCCGGGGAACAGGCTTTGCGACTGGATGCCAGCCGGGGAATCAACCACACCGTGCTGGCCCGTGCCTATCTGCGGGCCAACCGCTATGCCGATGCCAAATCGACGGTACAACGTGCCATCAAGATGGGCAAAGAGTCTTACGAACTGCATTCCCTTCTCTATCAACTTGCGTTCCTCGAAAATGACCATACTGCGATGGGAGCCGAGCTTGCCTGGAGCCGGGCCAAGCCAGCCGAATGGCGCCTGCTCGATCTGCAGGCAACTGCCGCGGCCACTGAGGGAAAATGCAGGCAGGCTGAACAACTCTTTCGCCGCGCCTATGGGATTGTGCAACACGAAAATTTAGCCGAGACCGCCGACGCGGTTCTGCTGGATCAGGCCTCTGCGGAGATCGCTTGCGGCATGTCGCTTCCGGGTCGCACAACGCTCGGGCAGGTGAGAAAAGAGAATACTGACAATCCTGATTTTGCCTTCCTCGCAGCGCAGCTTGGGGATGTTTCGTTCGCCGAACGAATGCTGGGACGGTACTCAAATGATGAGCATCCTGGCACACTGGTGAAGTATGCGTATGCTCCGCGACTGCGCGCGGAGGTCGCGCTGCAGCGAAACAAACCTCTGGACGCGATTGCCGCTCTGGAACCCGCTGCTCCATATGAACTGGCTGGAGGACTTGTGGCGTTTGCCCAACGGGCTGAAGCCTACCGCAAAGCCGGTCAGAATGAGAACGCCGCCACTGAGTACAGAAACATCCTCGCCCACAGGGGAATGAATCCCCTCTCTCCTCTGTATCCACTCGCAAACCTGGGTTTGGGCCGCGCGGAAGCATACACAGGCAACGTTCAGGAAAGCCGAGCGGAGTATGAGAAGTTCTTCACGCTTTGGAAAGATGCCGACAAGGATCTTCCGTTGTTGCAGATGGCGCGAAAAGAATATGCAGCACTTGGCCGGTAACCGGCCGCGGTTTCCGCGGATTCGAGTGCGCGGTAACTTCTGGTTTATCAGCTTGTGACGATCATCCTGCTAGACTGAAATTCTTCGTTTAAGCACACGACCCTGGAGCATTGCCTTGCCGGATGAGATCTCCCCTAAGCCCGATTCGACCACAACCACTACAGTTACGCCCTTGGAGCCTTCGTTGCGAGTGGCTGCCCTGACGAATAAAAAGGCCGGGCGCAATCAGGGAGGAAACAGCACGAGCAGTGTTTCTGGCGGCGGAAAGAGCATCAGTTATGCTGATGCAGGCGTCGACATTAGTTCGGCGGAGAAGAGCAAACAGCGCATCAAGATGATGGCGCGAAAGACCTTCAACAAACAGGTGTTGAGTGAGATTGGCGGCTTCGGAGGATTGTTTGCGCTCGATCTCGAGAAATTTCCCAATCCTGTTCTTGTCTCTTCCGCGGATGGCGTAGGTACGAAGCTGAAAGTTGCGTTCGATCTGGGAATTCATCATACGGTAGGTCAGGACCTGGTGAATCACTGTGTCAATGACATTGCGGTTCAGGGGGCAACACCACTGTTTTTTCTCGATTATCTGGCGACCGGAAAACTTGAAAATGAGATCGTCGAAACTGTTGTGCAGGGTCTGAGCGAGGCTTGCCGCGCTAACGGGTGCGCCCTGATCGGGGGCGAGACAGCGCAGATGCCCGGGTTTTACGACGAGGGGGAGTATGATCTGGCCGGCACGATCATCGGTGCTGTGAGCCGCGACAAGATCATTACCGGAGACACGATTCAGGTGGGCGATGTACTGGTCGGTTTGCCTTCCAATGGGTTGCATACGAACGGCTACTCGCTAGCGCGGAAACTCTTGTTCGAGGTTGCGAAATATGGGCCTGACCAGTATGTGAATGAGTTGAAGGACAAGACCGGAGCAGCTTTGATGCGAACACATCGCAGCTATCTCTCTGTGATCAAAAAGTTGACCCAAGCCGAAGTTGTAAGCGGCATGGCGCACATCACCGGGGGCGGGATTACTGAGAATTTACCGCGGATTCTGCCGAAGGGAATGGGTGCGGTAGTCGATCGCGCCTCTTGGACGGTGCCACCGCTGTTTACCCATCTGCAGCAGCTTGGGAACGTGGAAGAGGATGAGATGCTGCGGACGTTCAATATGGGGATTGGATTGATTGCGGTGATTCCGGCCGAAAAGATTAAAAAGGCAAAGGCTATTCTGAATCGTGCGAATGAGCGGCACTGTCTGATTGGTCGCGTGGTGCGCGGGGAGCGGAAGGTTAGCTACGCCTGAGGCGATGCTGGTGCCAGTCGGATATTTTTGCGGATCGCGGTTAGAAGCGCTCCAAGCAAGAGCGCACCTGCCGCGTCGACGAAGACAGATGCATCGAGTGCCGTTTTGACGCCTGTTCCCCACGTCATGCCCAGGGCGAAGAGCGCGAATAGAATTGCTGAGCCGTAAGCGGTCCACTCCAATTTGAAACCGAGAAGAAATGCGACAGCAAAGAGCGCCTCAAGGATGGTTGCGATCCAGGAGATGATGGGAATGAGTACTGCGGGTGCGTACCTGTTGAGGACGCCGGTGTAATGGACGAAGTGTGACCAATCTCCCCACGCGACGTTGTGTGCACCGTGCGGCCCCCAAAAGCCGAGACGATCGGCGATTGCCGATAGCAAGGTTGCGCTGAATGCGAAACGCGCGGTCCAGATTGCATAACGAACTACAGGTATCGTTCTCATCGAATGCAACCACTATTTGTCTTTGTGGAGTTTGCCGGCGCTGATGGCGAGATCTTCCTTTACGTTGGGGTCGTAGTCTTTGAGCTCGGCGAGAAGGCCTTCGTCCGAGAGGTCGAGAGGGTGCGAGTTGTCCCAGTCTTGCTTGAGGGTCTTATGAATGCGGCTGATGATAGCAGGGTCGTCGACTTCGATGGCTAGTTCGCGCCGGCTGTCGAAGCTGCCCGGGGCAAGATTGATGGAGCCGATGATGGCGCGTGCGTTGTCAGCGAGGATGAGTTTGGCGTGAAGTTTGATTCCCTTAAGTTTGTGAATCTTCGCTCCGATGTCCTGCAAGGAGCGCAGACCACTAACGCCTTCGATGAGTTTTTCTTTTTTCAGTTTATGCGGTGGGCGGGCCATGATGTGGATCTTGACGCCGCGGCTGTGGGCGCGGATTAGGTGCTCGATAATAACAGGGTCCTGGTATCGCTCGTTCTGCAGCCATAGGGAATGGGTGGCGCTGTCGATGAGCCGGCCGAGGCGCTGGCGACCATTGCCGATACACCAGATGAGGTGCTTGTCTTGTCCAGCATCGAATTTGTCGCGCTTCCAATCGGCGTCGAAACACTGAGCAACCTCGTCGACCTCGTGTTTATGGGTGGTGGCGATCGCATAGTCGCGGGTAGTGGTGAGGTTTTCGGTCTCCCAGTTGAGAGATTGGACAAAGGCGACAGTGTCGTCGATGACCATGGATTTTTCATGCGTCAGGTCAAAGGCGGGGTTGCTGTCGGCAACCTTGACCCCCGCGAAAGTAAGGGTCTTGCGGCAGGGTGCATTCTCTTCTTTTCCGTCGCGGCGGGCGGGGTTGAGCATTACACGCACGTCGACTCCACGTTTGTGGGCATCAATAACTGCCTGTAAAAGTGATGGATCAGAAAAGACGAACATTTTGATGCGAATCGATTTTTTCGCGCCTGCGATGGCATCGAGGATAGGCTGACCGGAATCTTCGGGAAGAACGATGATGGAACGAGACATGAGTTTCCTTCGGTGAGGCCCGGCGTTGCGACAACTCAAGTGAGCTTAGCCACAGTTTCTGTGACAACTTTATCTGAACGGGCGTCGAATTGGGTACGGTGCAGTTCGGCATAGAGGCCGTTGCGGGCCATAAGCTGGTCGTGAGTTCCATTTTCTGCGACGACACCGTCTTTGATAACAGCGATTTGGTCCGCGTCTCGAATGGTGCTAAGACGGTGAGCGATTGCAATGACTGTTTTACCCTTCATTAATTTTTCGAGGGCATCGATGACAAGTTTTTCTGATTCGCTGTCGAGCGCTGCGGTGGGCTCGTCAAGAAGAAGGATGGGACTGTTGCGCACCATAACGCGCGCGATGCCGATGCGCTGGCGTTGGCCTCCAGAGAGAGTGAGGCCACGATCCCCCACCGGAGTGTCATAACCGAGAGGCATCGCCATGATGAAGTCGTGCGCATTAGCGAGTTTGGCAGCAGCGATAACCTCTTCCTTCGTTGCGCCGGGGCGGCCGAAGGCGATGTTCTCGAAGATGGTCCCACGGAAGAGAACCGTATCCTGCAGGACATAGCCGATCTGGTCGCGCAGGTTTTTGAGCTTGTATTTGCGGATGTCCTGGCCGTCGACACGAACCGTGCCGGATTGCGGGTCATAGAAGCGCGGAATAAGACTGACAACTGTTGATTTGCCGCTACCGGTGGGACCGACGATGCCGACGAACTGCCCCGGCTCGATGATGAGATTGAGATCAGTGAGGATGGGGTTGGCGGAATCGTAGGCGAAGGTGATGTGGTCGAACTCGATTGCGCCTTTGAGACCTTCGGGCTCGAGGGCGTCGGGGTCCTCGGGGATGATGGTATCGGTGTCGAGTATTTCGCGGACGCGCTCGGCACCAACTGTAGCCTGAGCGACAGCGTTTGTGGTTGTCGCGAGATCTTTGACCGGCTTGAAGAATTTGGCGAGATACGCGAGATAGACCGTGAGTTCGCCAACGGTCATCGAGTGGGCGAGGATCAAAACGGCTCCGCGCCAGAGCACGATAGCGGTGCAGACGGCGACGACGATGTTGACGACAGGCGAAAGGAGCGCCTTAATGCTGCGAGCCTTGAGAGCCGCGGTTACAGTGGCTTCACTCACCTCGTAAAGTAGGTTTTCTTCAGTCTTCTCCTGACCGAATGCTTTGACGACCTGCATCGATTCGAGTCCCTGCTGGGCGACAGCGACGATCTTGCTTTGTTCTTTACGCACTTCCTTGGTCGCACCCTTGACCGACTTTTTGAATCTTGCGACAAAGAGAAGCAGGAATGGCGTGACAGCAATGGCGATAAGGGTGAAGTCCCAGTTGAGCCAGAACATGAGGCCGAGCATGCAAACGATGGTGAGAAGATCGACCATAATGCTCAGCGTGGATGAAGAAGCAAAACCCTGGATGGTCTGGATGTCGGTGGTAAGGGTGCTGAGAATCGTGCCGGTATCGTGCGTACCGTAGTAGCCGAGCGAAAGCCGCTGCAGATGGTGATACATCCGCATGCGGAGGTCGTGCGCTACCCACTGGCCGACGTTCTCGGTGTAGTAGTTGTCGATGTAAGAAGCAACTGCTCCAATAACCGCGATCGCCACAAAGGCCGAAGCTGCGATTACGGCAACATGAAGCCTGGCGGCGTCGTCGGGTAATGGGCCGATTAGACTTTCGAGCCAATGAGGAAGTCTGTGGTGCCCGACTACGCTGTCGATGATGATCTTGAGAGGCCATGGAGTTGCCAGGCTCATCGCCGTCTCGACCAGCATGGCGAGGAAGATGAACGCCAGAGTGCCGCGGTAGGGCCGAATTAGACCGCCGATGAAACGAAGCATGGGCTATGTCTCGCGCGCTTGTGATTCAAACATCTTAGCGATAGATGATCTTAGCGATAGATAATCGTATCGGAACGGTCGGGTGCGGGTCACCCCCCATTTCAACGCGAAAGAATATAAAGCGGAGAGCGATGCCGTCGGTTCGGCATGGCTGTGTTCTTATAGAAGGCACTATTCCCTTGGAAGGATCTTGTGAGGATGCGCGCTCGTTCTGGTAGTTCATTGCGGAATCGTTGTGGGTATATTCTAGTTGTTTTAGCGATCGTCACCAGCGGTTCTAGCGCGCAGACAACGGCGCCGAAAAGTTCTGCGCAGAGCTCGATGGATCGCGATCTGATGGAGGTTACCGTTCCTCAACTCGAGGAGATGTACCGGAACCACAAGTACACTGTCACCGAAGTAGTCCAGTGGTATGTGACGCGCATTACTAAGTACAACGGAATCTATCGCGCATTGCAGAATCTCGACCTCAAAGGGGCCCTGGCTACAGCGGAACGTGAGGATGCGGAGGCAGCGGCGGGAGGCGCGAACTTTCATCGCGCCCCATTATGGGGTGTTCCGATTGTGACGAAGGCGAACACCAGCATCAAAGGGCTGATCACGACCGATGGATGGAAGGGCTACATGATTCCGGGGCACGAACTGATCGCTCCGAAAGATGCGACGATCGTGGCCAGGCTGCGTGCTGCAGGTGCTGTGATTATCGGGCAGACGAATATGCCCGACTTTGCAGCGAGCGACACGAATCGCAGTACGGCGTACGGGCGGACGGGGAATGCTTATGATGTGCGGTTCAGCCCCGGGGGGTCTTCGGGTGGCACTGTGACGGCGGTGACAGCGAATATGGCTGTGCTGGGCAATGGGACAGATACCGGGAACTCGATCCGGATGCCTTCGGCAACGAGTTCGGTGGTTGGAATTTTTCCCACACGGGGCCTCGTGAGTATTGCTGGAATCGCCCCGCTTGACTGGCTGTTGGATAATACCGGACCGATTGCACGGAATGTGAGGGATGCAGTGATTGCACTGGATGCGATGGTGGGCGAGGATCCGGCTGATCCGCGCACTCTTGGTTCTTCGGCCAAGGCGCAGCAGGGACCTTATATACAGTATCTGAAGGCTGATGCGCTGAAGGGTAAACGCTTTGGCGTGCCCGCGTTTGTGCTCGCGGGAGCGGGCATTCCTTTTCAGGGCATCTCCTCTTCAGCAACACCAGCAGAGGTAGCGGCAGCAACTGCGGATTCGGTTCTTCCCCTTCGCCCTGAAACTCGTGAAGCTTTTATGAAGGCGATTGAGGGACTGCGCGCAGCCGGCGCAACCGTGGTCTTTGACGACTCGATTCTTCCCGACAGCTTCGCGGTTACGGTCGCTCGCGTGGGGACGATTCCATACATTCGCGAAGGGACCGAGAAGTTTCTCGCGACGTACGGGCCGGCACAATATCATTCCGCGGCTGAGTACGAGAAGGCTGTGGGTTCTCCTCTGCCAGCGACGATCACTGGAGATTATGCAGTCGGGCGAGGCGGCAGGCCGCTCGTGCCGCAGGCTTTGGTTGAGAGCGATCCTCAGGCGGAAGCTAACTTTTTCACACCCCGGCAAAAGGCTTTGGATACCTACAATGCAACCCTGGACCGGCTGCATCTCGATGGCTATGTCTATCCCGCGGCCCAGATGCCTCCACCGGACGAAACGATGCCACAGGATGGCGGCATAAGCGGAGGGCCGCACTCTGCGACGGGCTGGGTGAACATGATCGGTGTGCCGGCTGTTGTTGTGCCGGGTGGATTCTATCCGAGTGGATTGCCGTTTGGTCTGGAGATCTCGGCACGACCGTGGCGTGATGGCGATCTGCTGGGCTGGGCCTATGCGTACGAACAGGCGACGAAACATCGCAGACCTCCTGTGCTGGTTGAGCAGGGATTGTTGCCCGACGCGCGATGATCTTTGAGTATCGCCGCTTTTATTCTGAGGAAAGGAGCTTTGGATGCATCGTATCGGCGTTCTTCTATCGGGCAGAGGCTCGAACTTTCTTGCAATTGCCAAAGCGATCAGTGAGTCCCGACTGCCTGGCGCAGAGATTGCCGTTGTGTTGTCGAACGTGGAAGGCGCGTTGGGACTCTCTGCCGCACATGCGCTGCAGCTTCCTGCGCTTGCGATTTCGTCGGCAGGACGTAAACGGGCTGAGCATGATGCCGAGATGATCGCACGATTGCATCAGCATAAGGTTGACCTCGTCTGTCTGGCTGGCTATATGCGAATTATCTCGCCGGCGTTTGTTTCGGCATTTCCGAATCGCATCCTGAATGTACATCCGTCGCTACTGCCCGCTTTTCCGGGACTCGACGCGCAGAGGCAGGCGCTTGAGTATGGCGCCAAGGTCGCTGGATGTACGGTTCACTTTGTCGACGAAGCGGTAGATCATGGCGTGATCATTCTGCAAAAAACAGTGCCAGTCAATGATGGCGATACTGCCGAGACGCTATCGGCGCGCATCCTCGAGCAGGAGCATCTTGCATATCCAGAGGCGATTGCGCGTGTGCTGAGCGGTAACTATGCAATTCAGAATCGACGTTACCTGCCGATTTCTTCCAAACCAAAATAATGCGGCTAGAGCCTGCGATGAAGATAGGTGAACCAATTCTGATTTCGTCTCTCCCGCCAATCCCGTGGAAGAACGGAGGCGGCATCACTCGCAACCTTGCCGTTGAACCGGATGGCGCAGGCTTCGATGAATTTCTCTGGCGGCTCAGCTTTGCGGAGGTAAGCTCGCCAGGAAAGTTTTCTACATTTCCCGGAGTCGACCGGACCATTCTTGTCTGGAAAGGCACCGGCCTGCATCTTCATAGGAGCGATGGAAGAGGCGTTTCGATCACTCGAGACGCGGAAGCCTACTCTTTTCGTGGAGAAGATGAGATTGAGGCGACTCTGATCGATGGGCCGACCATCGACTTCAACGTGATGGTGCGACGAGATCGCTACAAAGCTCACGTTAGCCAATATCAATCCGAGACGACAATCTCGCGGAGTGCACGGCAAGGTTTTTTCATCTGCACTCGGGGATACTTTCGCGTGCATTTCGCATTCGGCCAGGAGTACATCTTGAGGGCGGAAGAGACCCTTCCCGTATCTCATTTCGAGGGAGGAGCCATAATTTCTCCTGAGGCATACGAAGCAGCGATGATCGTTGTTCTGATCGACGCATCGAGCCCCGATGATGTAGACGATCAGGTCGATTGACCTGCCGGCGCCTGCTTTTCTGTCGCGTCGCTGAGGGTTACTTTGACATCCATCTTCTTGCGGCCGCGGAAAACGGTGAGGGTAACTTCGTCGCCGGCCCGGTGGGAGTTCATTGCTGCTGCCAGGTCCTGCGTATTGGTTATGTCCTGACCGTCCATGGCGATGATGAGATCGCCTCCAACCATCACAGGGATGTTGCCGAGATATCCCGCCCGTTGAGTGCCGCCGCGCAGGCCAGCTTTCTCAGCGGCTCCGCCGGGGAGCACACGCTGGATCAGAACGCCGTAGTCAGCGGCGAGTCCGATCTGCTCCGCGATATCGGGCCCGATCGGGAGCGTTGCGATGTCCAGCGAAGGCCGTCGCACGCGACCATACTTGGCGAAGTCGGCGATGACAGCCTTCGCAGTGTTGACTGGAATGGCAAAGCCGATGCCTGCGGATTGTTCGACGCCATTTGAAGCGATAAGCGTGGTGATGCCGATGACCTCGCCGCGCGAGTTGAGCAGCGGTCCGCCGGAGTTGCCGGGGTTAACGCTGGCGTCGGTCTGGATCGCATCTTCGATGGGATTGTTGTTGGGTCCGCGAATGGAGCGGATCGCAGAGATGATGCCGCGCGTCATGGTACCTGATAGACCAAAGGGGTTCCCAATGGCATAGACGCGTTGGCCGACGGTGAGATTGTTCGATTCCGAAAGTGTCGCGGGTTGCAGGTTCGGAGCATTGTTGATCTGCAGCAGGGCAAGATCGTGTCCGCGGTCCACCCCAACAACTGTCGCCTTGTACTTTTTCTTGTCGTAGAGGGTGACCTCAACGCGCTGGGCGTTATCAATGACGTGGTTGTTCGTTAGGATATGGCCCTGAGGGTCGAGGATGAAGCCGGAGCCCTGGCCCTGCTGAGGGACCGCCCCGTAGAAGAAATCCCAGGAGACGGCGGTGGAAGTGATGTTCACGACAGAAGGGAGAGCTTTTTTATAGACGGCAATGTTCTGTTGCTCCTCGGTGTCATAGGCAGGAGCGGCGGCGGCCTGGGTTAGTTGGAAGTTTCCCATCGGACCGCTGACGGCGGTAGTGCTCGTAGCGGGGTCGGCGGATCCCGGCGCAACGCGATGCAGCCAAGCAGGAGTATCCTTCGACGCGCCGACATGGGTCGTCAAATAGTAGAAAGCCGAAAGAATAAGAAGGACAAGCAGAACGGGACGCAATTTCATCGGGTACACGACCTAGTCTTTTTCCAATCGCAGCGATGCTGCTGACAATACGATTGTACCGAGCTATCCGTTCCGAAGTCTGGCGATGAGCCATAAGCTGTACCCTATCAACATTTTTGGGTTTTCAAGGTGGCTCAGGCTGCTGCCTTCAGAATCGGCCAAAGGTGGTCAACCGCCCATTCCAGTTCCTTTAACGGGCCGTCGTTGGTCAAGACGTAATCGCATAAGCTGCTTTTCTGTTCATCGGGGATTTGCTGGGCGAGACGGCGGCGAGCCTCGGTTTCGAGCTGCTCTCTTCGCACCTCAGATATCTGCTGGCCCTCAGCCGAACGAGCCACGAATCGGGCGATTTTGACTTCCTCCGGTGCCGTCACAAGGATGACGCGGTCGAAGCGTGTGTACCAAGGTTTGCTGCCGGTCTCGTTTGTACCGGCGAAGCGGGTTTCAAAGATCAACGCGGACTCGACCATAATGACAGCACGTGGATCTCGCGCACCGATAGTTTCCGCCAACTCGGTCTGACGGGCGATCACTGCCGGATGCACAATCGCATTCAATTCTTCGACGCGACCGTCAGCAAAGGCGATCTTTGCAAGCGCGCCGCGATCGAGTCGGCCATCGGGCGAGACCACCGATCTGCCGAAATGATCGGCTATGGCAGCGTAAACAGCCTCTCCAGGCTCCATCAGTGCTCGCCCTATCGTGTCAGACTGCAGGATGTGCGCTCCATGCGCGGCAAACAGTCCAGCGGCGGTCGATTTTCCGCTTCCGAGACCGCCGGTAAGGCCGACGCGCAGCATCGAGTTACTTCTTCTCCCGGGAGATGTCGTGCCGGTGCTTAGCCGCGGTCAGCGTATTCTGCATCAGCATCGCAATCGTCAGCGCTCCGACGCCACCGGGCACGGGGGTGTAAGCCCCGGCACTGGCGAACGCTGCTGGATCTATGTCTCCCACCACGACCGAGCCGCGTTTGGCCAGGGTTGCGGCACGTGCAGCGTCGCCTGGAAAGAATCTCTCGACTTCGCCGGGGTCGGTGATGCGATTGATTCCCACATCGATCAGGGTTGCACCCGGCTTTACCATCTCCGGTGTCACGAACCCCGGACGACCGATGGCTGCTATCAAAAGGTCCGCATCACGGGTGAACTTTGCAAGATTGGCGGTCTTGCTGTGGCAGATGGTTACGGTGGCCGAGGCGTTGAGTAGCATCATCGCCGCGGGCTTGCCTACGATGTCGGACCGACCGACGACTACGGCGTTCTGTCCGGCAATAGGAAGATCGCTTCGGCGCAGAATTTCCATGATTCCCGCAGGCGTACAGGGCGCAAGCGCAGGTTGTCCACTCTGCAGCCGACCAACGTTGACTGGATGAAAACCATCGACATCCTTGTCCGGCGAGACGGCATCGAGCAAACGCTTTGTGTCTACGTGGCTCGGCAACGGGAGTTGAATCAGAATGCCATCGATATCTTCGCGGGCGTTCAGGTCGGCAATCAGCGCCAGCATGTCGGAGGTTGTAATGGTAGCGGGTGGCGTGATCAGTTCGCTAAAGATGCCAAGTTCACCACAGGTCTTTACCTTGCTGCGAACATAGATCTGCGACGCCGGAACCTCGCCGACGAGCACGACCGCCAGGCCAGGAGTGATTCCGCGAGACTTAAGATCTTGAACTTCTCTCGCGACTTCGGCCTTGATCGCGCCGGCAATGGCGATGCCGTCTAAAACGTGAGGAGTTTTGGTCATCTTTTCCATGGTATCGTGGCCTCGGGCCAGTTTTGCTTCGGGGCCGCTAAGATAGAGTCATGAGCGGACAAGCATCCATTGCAGAAAGTTTGCGCTGGGTAGTCTGCCCGGTCTGCCGCCAACCTCTGGGTCTTGAAACAGAGACCCTAAGATGTAAGGTCTGCGGTCGGCGCTATCTGGTTATCGACGGCATTCCCGTACTGCTGGCAGACCGCGCGACGTAATCCACTTCGGCCCACTTGATCGAAACAAATTTGTAACGGCCCTGGACCCCTCTCGCATTCTTGTGCAAAGACTCTCAGCAGGTCTCTATGTTATGAAACGTTTGATGAAGACAAATTAGACTTCCATTACTCGTTTCGCGTCTAACAAATTTTACTGTCACGGTCGGACATTACTTCAAACGGGAGCGGCCAATGGCAAAGGCTAGTTCTGTCCAAGTTGAACGGTTCTCTGAAGCCGATCTCAACGGCCTACGTGAGGACCTAATGAAGTCGGGCCTCGATTCCTGGCAGGCCGCCGATCTCATTAGCAGTTTCCTTGCTGCGCGTGGCTATGGCGTCTCAATGCAGGATGCGCGGTCCGCAGCTTTTCGTATGGAATCGATCAGTTGCTCGACGCGGTGTTTGCAGGAAGAATTGGAAAAGATTGCCCAAGTGATGTAAGTATCTCTGTCCCATAAAAGAGATATTTCTTCCGATTGCAAGGTAGGTCAGGCTACCCTCCCCGGATTGATGGCACCCAAAAGATTTGTAAAATTTATGCGGCCTGGGCCCGGCATCGTACGTCTTATGACCTGTGCGGCACAAAGGCCGCGCGGCTGGTGCGAGTTGAAACTGTTTGCGAATAGACCGGAAGCCATACGGATTGTGTCCGAGACAACTGTACCCACCCGGTGAAGACGCTGTTTTGCTGGAGGGCTCCATGAGCATCTCTCTCTGCCGCTTTTTCTCGTATCTGCTCCTTTGTATACCACTCGCAGTGCATGCTTCCTCTGCCAATACGCAGGCCTCCCGGCAGACCCAGCAGCCTTCCTCCACATCGCCAACACCCACTGTTTCTCAGAATCCACCTAAGACCTACGACCAGATTGTTCGGCTGAGCCTGGTCGAAGGTGATGTACGCATCTCCCGCGGCAAGGACGCTGAACACGCCTCCGGCGGAGATTGGGGACAGGCCTCTGCCGGTGTTCCGGTTGAAACGGGCTTCAGCCTCGTCACGGGGAAAGGCCGCACTGAGATCGAATTTGAAGATGCCTCCACGGTTTATCTCGGCGAAAATTCCGTGATGGTCTTTAACCAGCTCACGGCCACGGATGGTATTCCACGCATGGATGTGACCTTGGTGAGTGGTGTCGCGACTCTGCACCTGCAGCCTGAGTTTCCGGGAGAACTGTTCATCTTTCGATCTCCAGTCGGTAGAATTCTAGTGCGATATCCCGATAAAAATTTTTTGCGGGTTAACAGTTACCTTGACGCCATGGCGCTGACTCCCCAGGAAGATGCAGCCTTTCATTTCGATCTGGTAACAGAAAAGACAGCAAAAGGACAAACCACCATCTATAAACGTGACGGGCAGGTCATCCCTGCGACTCCAGAATCCCCGAATGAGTTCGCCGACTGGGATGCATGGACAGCCGAACGCATCGCTACAAGAGACATAGCAATCTCCGCCATGATGAAAGAGGCTGGTTTGACGGCGCCGATCCCTGGCTTGGCGGAGATCAAAGACCAAGGAACCTTTTTCGCCTGCGCTCCTTATGGAACGTGCTGGCAGCCAACGGGAGGTTGGAACCAACAAAAGGCGACGCAGCTGATCGATGCCCAGGAACCTGCCGCTCCTTCGCGGCAACAGTCATCGCCTTATACCGTTTCTGTGAAGGACCTGCAGTCCGGAAGCTCTTCCCCCATTTTGCGCACCGAATATGAAGCACCCTTTCCTTGTTCGCCGAACCAGATTCGCCGGGTTATCGCGCGCGATCCTGTGACCGGTAAGGAGAGAGTCGTACGTACCGAGATCAATCAGATGCAGTCGCCTTATTACTGGGCCGTATGCCATACAGGCTCATGGATCCATCACGGTCAAGGCTATGCGTGGGTGGCGGGCACAAAGAGGCACCATATCTGTCCTGTCCATTGGGTGAAGTATGGCGGCACGAAGGGCTACGTGCCGATTCATCCGCATGACGTCGCAGGCAAGCCTCCGATCAACATCCAACACGGTGTCTTTGAAACGACGGGGCGAAGAGGCGAGTCCGTTCAGCATGTCGCGTTCAATGCAAGCATTTCCGTTAAATTGCTTGACGGCGCACCGAAGGAATTTTTAAGACCGTATTTTCCGACGCTTCAGCACGCAGAGACGCCTCATCTGGAAGCGCATCTAGTGAAGGACAGTTTCGCTGGCGGTAAAGCGGGCAGCGAAAAAGCAATTGGGACTCCTATCAATTTCGATCACCGTTCACAGAGTTTCCAGTTGGCCCGGCAGGTGACGCTCGGGGGTAAGAACACTATGGTGACGGAACACTTTGGCGGGAATCGCGAGGCATGGTCCGGTGCGCGTGGAGGCTCGTCCGGCAGATTTGGGGGCATCAGTTCAGGCGGTGGATCGCCCAGCCATACGTCGAACGGCGGAGGTTCTTTTCACGGGGGAAGTGGGGCCTT
>Ga0210397_10000224_pt1 | contig 42033 bp, 71 predicted proteins | sample IncBWH2OmetaG_FD_160126 | JGI IMG/M metagenome (GOLD analysis project Ga0210397, IMG submission 160126) | Forest soil microbial communities from Barre Woods Harvard Forest LTER site, Petersham, Massachusetts, United States - Inc-BW-H-2-O ...
GTGCGGCTGAGACCAAAACCGGCGCTCCACGATTATGAGTATTGACTGTGACGTGACGTTTGCGACGGCCTTGGCCGACGCGACGCGCACTCTGGAGGCGATCGGGGAGGACCCGACGACCTCGACGGCGGCGATGGAGCGCTACGCCCGCGCGTGCGCCGACGCGGCGCTGATGCGGCGGCGCTGGGTGTCGATGGGGTCGCCGACGAAGACCTCGGGGTCGACCGGGCAGCTCGTCGTGCACCCGATGGTCGAGGGTGTGCGCAAGGCCGAGCGTGAGGCCGCCGACCTCGGCGATCGTCTCGGTATGACACCCGCCTCGCGGCGGGCGATGTCGCGCCGGGTCACCGGCGGCCGTCCCCTCGGCGCCACCTCGGCGCCCGACCGCAGCTCGATCCGGCGCGTCGCATGACCAAGCTCTCGCACGCTCTCGACGACGCGCCCGTCGTCACCTTCCTGCTGCTGGCGCTGGCCCTCGTCGTGGTCATCGCGGGCGCCGTCGTGACCATCATCCGCCCGGCGTCGCTCAGCTTCCACGACTACGTCCTCGACGTGACCATTCTCGTCTCGGCGCTCGGGCTCGGGGCGGGCATCGGCCGCGGCGCCATCGCCGCCGCCAAGGTCCAGCACCCCGAGGGAGAGTCGCCGCCCGAGGTGCACGAGTGAGCGCGCTGATCGAGCTACCGGCCGCCATGGCGAGCTACGCCTGGGGCACGCGCGGCGACCATTTCGCCGAATTCTGCGCCGAGCACGTCGTGCAGTCGGTCGACATCTTCGACGGCGAGCCGCTGGCGCTGGAGGACTGGCAGGGCCGGATGATGGCCGAGGCGCTGGCCGTCGACGAGGACGGCGCGCCCTACTGGCGCTCGGTGGCCATCGTGCTACCGCGCAAGAACGGGAAAACGGCGCTGCTCGCGGCGTATGCGCTCTACTCGCTGCTGGAATTCGAGGGCTCGCCCGAGATCCTCCTGGCGGCGGCGAGCGACAAGCAGGCGGGCCGATTGTTCGACGCGGTCTGTGCCTACACGCGCCAGTCGGCGGAGCTGGCCGGGCTGGTGCACCTGCGCGAGTGGACGGGCGAGATCGCCCGCGCCGACGGACGCGGCCGGATCCTGCGCATGGCCTCCTCGCCCGAGCGCCTCCACGGCTACAACCCTAGCCTGGTGGTGGCCGACGAGGTCGCCCAATGGACGACGCCGACGCTGCGCCGGGCGTGGGCGGCGCTCACCACCGGCGGCGGCGCTCGCTCGCGGGCCCAGACCTTCACCATCTCGACGGCGGGCGAGTCGCACGAGCGCGCCACCGGGATTCTCGGCCGGATGATCGACGCCAACGAGGCGGCGGGCGACGTCGAGGCCCTCGGGGCGCTGCGGATCTCGCGCAACGGCGAGGCGCGGACCCTCATTTACAACTGGTCGGCCGAGCACATCTCCCCCGAGGCGCCCGAGGACGCCGACGCCATCCGCGCCGCCAACCCGGCGAGCTGGATCACCGGCGAGTACCTGCGCCGCCAGGCCGAAAACCCCGAGCTGATGGCGTCGGAGTATCTCCAGCTCCACGGCAACGTCTGGGCCACGGCCGAGGACGCCTGGCTGTCGATCGAGCAATGGCGTGCGCTGGCCCGGCCGCGCCCGCTGGAGGTCGGCGAGCGCGTCGCCCTCGGTTTCGACGGCGCCCGGTTCGACGACGCCACGGCCCTCGTGGCCTGCGCGCTCGACGACGGGCACTTGACCCTGCTCGACCTCTGGGAAAAGCCCCCAGGGGCCGCAGGACGCGGCTGGGAGGTGCCTGCGGACGGGGTCGACATGGCGCTGGCCGCCGCCTTTGAGCGCTACAGCGTCGTGCGCTGCTACGTCGACCCGCCGCTCTGGCAGACCGAGGTCGCCGCCTGGCAGCGCGACTACTCGGTGGTGTTCCCCTGGCAGACCAACCGGCCGACGCCGATGGCGGCCGCCGTCGAGCGCTTCCGCACCGACGTGCTGGCCGGTCGCCTCACCCACGACGACGACGAGCGCTTGACCCGGCACGTCGGCAACGCCCGCGTGCACCGCCACCGGGCCGGTTACTGGCTGGAAAAGGCCGCGCCGCACTCGCCGGACAAGATCGACGCCGCCATCGCCGCCGTCCTGGCCTATGAGGCGCGCGCCGACGAGTTGAGCACCGCCTCGACGCGCTCGCGCGTGCCGGTGAGCTGGAACTAGCCATGAGCCTGACCGCCCCTGCCCCCGGCTCGCTGCTGACCCCCGAGGGCTGGCGCGACGCCCTGCTGGCGGCCATGAGCGCCCGCCAGGGCACGATCGACCGTTGCGACGCCTACTACCGCGGCGATCACCGGATGACGTTCCAGACGTCCCAATTCCGCCAGACGTTCGGCAACCTTTTCTCGGCCTTCGCTGACAATTGGTGCGACCTGATTGTCGACGCCTCGGCCGAGCGGCTGCGCGTCGAGGGGTTCCGGTTCGGCGACAACCCGGCCGACGAGGCCGCCTGGGAGATCTGGCAGCGCAACGGCCTGGACGCCGAGTCAGACATGGCGCACACCGAGGCGATCAAGCTCGGGTGCGCCTATGCCCTGGTGGGCCCCGACGACGCCGGACTGGCGTCGATCCAATTGGAACCCGCCTCGGGCGCGATCGTTTCGGTGGACCCGGCGCAGGGCCGTCGGCGCCTGGCCGGGCTGCGGGTGTGGGCCGACGAGTGGGACGCCGAGCACTGCGTGCTCTACCTGCCCGACTCGATCACCTACTGGCGCCGCGAGGGCGGCAGCATGTCGACGCGCTGGGAGGCCGACGAGGGCGGCGGCACCAACCCGATGGGGGTGGTGCCCCTCGTGCCCCTGGCCAACGCGCCGACGCTGTCAGACCGCCTCGGGCGCTCAGACATCGAGCGCGTGATTCCGCTTCAGGACGCCGTCAACAAGCTGTGCGCCGACATGGTCATCGCCTCGGAATTCAGCGCGTACCCGCAGCGCTGGGTGACGGGCGTCGAGATCCCCACCAACCCGATCACCGGCGAGCGCATGGCCGCGCAATTCCTGGGCGGCGCCGACCGCGTCTGGGGCGTCGAGGCTACCGATGCCAAATTCGGCAATTTCGCCGTCTCGGATCTCGGCATCTACGTCAAGGCCGTGGAGATGCTGATCCAGCACGTCGCCGCGCAGACCCGCACGCCGCCGCACTACCTGCTCGGGGCCATGGGCAGCTTTCCCAGCGGCGAGTCATTGAAGGCCACCGAGACGGGGCTGGTGGCCAAGGTGCGGCGCAAGATGCTGTCCTTTGGCGAGGGGTGGGAGGAGGCCATGCGCCTCGCCTTCGCCGTCGAGGGCGAGACCGCGCGGGCCGAGATGATCGACGTTGAGACCATCTGGGCCAACCCCGAATCGCGCATCGTCGGCGAGACGGTGGACGCCGCGGTCAAGCTCCAGAGCATCGGTGTGCCCCGCCCGGCGCTCTGGGAATACATCGGCGCGTCGCCGCAGCAGATCTCGCGGTGGATGGTCGAGGGCGAGCCCAAACCGACCCCGGCGCTGCGCGAGACGGTCTCGGTCGCCGCGACGCCGCAGCAGGGCGTCGAGATAGCCACGGGCGAGCCCGTCACCGGAGCCGCCCCCAGCGGCGCGCCGTCGGCCCCGCCGGGTCGCGGCGCGCCGCCTCCGGTGGCCCCGGCCAAATCTTGAGCTTTGCCGCGCATCGGGCGCGGCAAGAACCAAACCATCCAAGGGGGTGGCGTAGTGAGGGCAGTACGCCGAATCACAGCGACGGTGATGGGGCTGGCCGTCGTGTTCGCATTGAGTGCTGGAGTGGCCAGCGCTCAGACCAGCACCCAGTCCGCAGCACAGAGCATCACCAAGGCCCATGCGGCCAACGCGCTGCGTGGGCCTCGTGGCCCGCGTGGTTTCCGGGGGCCCGCTGGGCCTCGGGGACCTGCTGGCCCTGCCGGGCCTGCCGGTCCGACCGGCGCCACCGGCGCCACCGGCGCCGACGGTCCCGCTGGCCCCGCAGGCGCAACAGGGCCGCAGGGTCCTGCCGGTGCGTCGGGCGACACCAACACCAAGGAATTCACGTTCCGCGGTGACATCTCGACGCCGACCACCCAGGTGACGGCGCTCGACGGTGTGAAGCTCAACGCCGATTGCAGTGCGCTCGGGCGGGTCACGCTGACCGCCGTGGCGACCAACGTGGCCCCGGGCGTGCTCACTGAGCGCGACGGCACTGCGTTCGGCATCGTCACCCGGTTCGGCGAGGCCAACACGACGGCGCGGGTGCTCATCTCTCCGGTCAGCTCCGCCAGTTCGCGGGCTGATGTCGAGGTGCATTACGTGAGCAACGCAGGGCAGGACACCACCATCAACGTGGCGGCGGTGGACCTGGCCGACGGTCCCAACGGGCTCGGCACCGCGTGTGTCGTGTACGGGACGGCCACGACGTTCTAACCCGGCAGTAACCGCGGGGCGGGCCCCCTCCTGACCTTTCTGGGGGCCCGCCTCACCTACTGGAGGACATCTCAGTGACTGACGACACCGGCACCTCGGGCGCGACGCCCGAGAGCGGCCACGACCCCGCTGGCAGCGCGACGCGCGGCGGGCAGGAAACGACCTCGGGCGCGACGCCCGCGGCGGGCAGCACAGAGGGCGCGACGCCCGACACGTCACTCGCCGATGCGGGACGTGCGGCACTCGACAAGGAACGCAACGCCCGGCGCGACGCCGAGCGCAAGGCGTCGGAGTACCGCCGTCGGATCGACGAGCTGGAGGACGCTGGAAAGCCCGAGCTGGAGCGCGCCACCGCGGCCGCCCAGCGGGCCCAGACCGAGGCACAGACCCACGCGCAGCGCGTCGCCGAGCTGGAAAAGCAGCTTGCCGATCGCGACGCGGCCGACCTTCGACGGAAGGTCGCCGCGGAGGTCGGTCTCCCCGCGGAGATGGCCGATCGGCTGCACGGTGACGATCTGCGCGCACTGCGCGCCGACGCCACCAAGCTCGCCGAGACCATCGCTGGCGGGCGACCCGTGGGTGACATCGGCATCGGTAAGGGCAACGCGGCAGGCGGACGCCAGGGGCGTGTGGACATGAACCAGCTAATCCGTGAGGCGGCTGGTCGCGGGTAGGTCGCGCGACGCACCCACCCGCCAGGCGTCTCACTCGCGCCCTGGAGGGCTCTAACCCCATGCCGTACAACAACATCATTTCGCGCGGTGACGCCACCGCGCTAATCCCCGAGGACGTCGCCTCAGACATCATTAAGCGCCTGCCCGAGCAGTCGGCGGCGCTGGCGATGTTCCGTCACACCACCATGGCCCGCGCGCAGCAGCGCATGCCGGTGATGGCGGCCCTGCCCGTCGCCTACTTCGTGAACGGTGACACTGGTCTGAAGCAGACCAGCGAGGCGGGATGGACGAACAAGTACCTCAACGCCGAGGAGATCGCCTGCATCGTGCCGGTCCCCGAGGCCGTGCTCGACGATACGGCCTTTGACATCTGGGCCGAGACCCGCCCCTTCATCGTCGAGGCCGTCGGTCGCGCGCTGGACGCCGCGATCTTCTTTGGTGTCAACAAGCCCGCGAGCTGGCCCAACGCCATCGCCGCCGACGCGGTGACGGCGGGTAACGTCGTCGTCGAGGGCACCGCCGACATCCAAAACGGCGGAATCATGGGCGATATCTCCGACCTGGCCGCCAAGGTCGAGGCCATGGGGTACGACGCCAACGGCATCGCGGCGAATCGCACCTTCCGCGGCAAGCTGCGCGGAGCGCGGTCGACCACCGGCGAGCAGCTCGGTGGCGTCGAGTCGGGCACCGAGGTGCAGGCCGCCACCAATTCGGTGTACGGCATCCCGATTACCTACCCCCTGCGTGGTCTGTGGCCGACGGGCGCCAGTGCCGTCGAGATGTTCCTGGGTGACTTCACCGAGGGCATCGTCGCCATCCGCCAGGACCTGACCTGGAAGATCCTCGACCAAGCCGTGATTCAGGACGGCACCGGGGCCATTCAATACAACCTGGCGCAGCAGGATTCGGTGGCGCTGCGCGTCGTCGCTCGCTTCGCCTGGCAGGTCCGCGGGACGCCCGAGCCCGAGAACATCGCCAACGCCTACCCGTTCGGCGTCATGCACACGGCCTAGAGGAGACCGACATGGCAAAAGACACCAAGGACACCACCACCACCGGCAACGGTGACCCCGAGGCCCCGGCCAACCCCGTCGCGACGACGCTGGAGGAGGCCAACGACGCCGGTTACCTGGGCCAGCCGCCCGACTCTCGGCCCAATGACGAGTACACCGTCGAGGGGGTCATCGCGGCCGCCGAGGCGCACGCCAAGGAGGTGCCCCAGTCCGTCGAGGATGAGGGCTCGGGCACGCCCGCGTCGAGCAGCAAGTCGACGTCGAGTAAATCGTCGTCATGACCGATTGGCTGGCAGACGCCACCGCTCTCGGAGTGTGGCCGCAGGCCGTTGGCGGCTACAGCTCTGACGGCGACGCCTACACGGTGGCGGGCGTCGCGCGGCCCGCACCGACCGGCAAGCCCGTGCTTACCGCGCTCAGCCCGACCGAGTTTGTGATCGGGTCGCCGAGCGTGACGCTGCACTGTACGGGTTCTGGCTTCACCCGCGATTGCTTTATCGCCTTCGCGGGGCAGGCCGAGCGCACGGACTTTCACAACGACAAGGACGTGTCGACGGTGATTGATTCGTCGGTGTGGACGGGCCCGGACACGGTCAACGTGTCGGTGGTCAGCCAGTCGCGTGGCGGCTCACAACCGCAGGAATTCTCAATCGTCGCCTCGTGACGTTCTACCAGTGACCCTCGACACCGACGAGGAGGCCCGCGCCGCGGAGTACCGGGCGCAGCAGATCCGGCGAGCGGACTACCAGGCACAGCTCTGGAATTCGCTCGCCGGGTCCCAGGCGGCCCGTGACGCGCTCTACGCCGCTTGGCAGCCGCTGATCGACTACCTGGCCGAGCGCGACATGGAGGTCGACTCCGAGGCGGAGATCGACCCCATCGGGATCTCGGACACGGTCAACGTGGGGAGGACCACCGAGTGAGCATCACCGACGCCACCGCGCCGACCGTCGCCGACGTCGCCGCCATCATCCGCGCCCGCACCAAGGACAGCTCGGGCAACGAGGTGGGGACGTTCACCGCCGACACGCGGCCCACCGACCTCCAGGCCCAGGAGGCGATCGACCATCAGGTGATCCTGCTGCACACCCGCGTCGGCAACATCGGGCCCGACTGCGCCGACGTCGCCCGGCTGTGCGCCGCCTACGGCGCCGCGGCCGAGATCGAGCTTTCCTACTTCCCCGAGCAGGCCCGCACCGACCGCTCGCCGTACACCAACCTGGTGGCGCGGTATGACGAATACGCCACCGGCCTGGTGAGCTGCGTCGAGGGCAACCTGCCGTCGGAGCCCGACGACGAGGGCGACATCGTCAGCGGCGTGCGCTTTGGCACGCTGGACGCCGTCTCGGGCACCGTCGCGGGCTACTACACCGGCCGGTTCTGGCCGCCGCTCGGACCTCCCCCACCGGCCCCGGCGCCCACCGACGACAATGTCGACTAGCGGGCCCCACGTCAGCATCGAGGCGCCCGACGCCGAGGCACTGGCGCAACGGCTGCAACGGTTCGCCGCGTCGGTGTCTGACGCCCGCCCGGCTTTCGAGGCGATGCTCCCCTATCTCAACCGGGGCGAGGAGCAGGCCTGGAGCACGTCGGGCGCCGCCCTGGGCACGCACTGGCCCCCGGCGGCCGACCCCGAGCGCAAGGTCGATCCGCGCATGCTGGTGGCCACCGGCGCGCTGCGCGCCTCGCTGGCCGGGCAGACGGGCGAGTCTGAGCGCGTCGCCACGAGCACCGAGTTGCGTTTCGGCACTCGCGTGCCCTATGCCCGCTTTCACGAGGACGGCACCAGCCGCATGCCCGCCCGGCCGTTCCTGGGCGTGCCCGACTCGATGTCGCGCGAGCTGGTGGCGATCATGGACCGCTACACCGTCGGGCAGGCCGGGCCGTGAGTGCCACCGCGCAACGCGCCGAGGTCGGGCCGATGGTCACCGGCGGCGACGTCGAGGCCGCGGTCATGGTCACCCTGCGCGACTGGCTGCCCGCCTACCTGGGCGAGGGTGAGCGCCTGCACGGCCTGCCGCCTGGTGACACCCCGGCGCCCCGGGGATGGGCGATCACCGGGCGCGACCTACAAAAGCTCAACACCGACCAGCTCCCCTGCGTCGTGGTCATGGCCGCGGGCATCACCTCGCCGCCGATCAAGGAGGGCGCGCCGGGGCGCTATACGGCGATCTGGGGCGTCGATATCGGGACCGTGTTCTCGGCCGCCTGGGGCCGCTCGTCGCGGCGGCACTGTCAGCTCTACGCCCGCGCCATCCAATTGTGCCTGGAGCAGCGCACGCTGGACCTGCCGGGCGCCGTGGTCAATTGGCGCGGCGAGGTGTACGACGAGCTGGATTTCGAGTCGAGCCGGTCCTACTCGGCCAGCGTCGTGAGTTTCAACGTCGAGGCGCGCGAGGTGGCATGGGCTGCTGGTGGCCCGCCGCCCGACGCGCCACCGCCCACCGACCCCACGGTGCCGTTTGACCCGTGGGTGTCGGTGGTCGAGACCGACGTCACCGTCGAGAACACCCTCGTCGACCAGCCACTACCCGACTAACCGGGAGGACATGATGAGCAGACCTGGCGTCGAGGTTTCCTCGGCGGCGTCGGCCCCACCCGTGGGCGTCCCCACCGACACAAGCGTGGCGTTTGTGATCGGCGAGGCCCAGATGGGGCCGACTGACGCGCCGACGCGCCTCACCTCACTGGACGACTTCACCACCACCTACGGCGCGCGCATCACCGGCGTGGAGTCATACGACGCGCTGGACACCTATTTCCACGAGGGCGGGGCGACGGCCTATTTCCTGCGCCTCGCCGACGGTGCCTTGCCCGCCTCGGGCGACGCCGCCGCCATCGTGGCGGGGAACACCCTTGGCGCGGCCAGCGCGGGCGCCTGGGGTAACGGCCTCAAGCTCGACGTGGTCCCCACGCCGGGCGGGAGCACGCAGAGCAACGGCAAATCCAGCAAGGCCAAGTCGGGCAACGGCAACGGCAACGGCGCGCCGACGCGCTCGGCGCTGCTGACCTTCCCCGACGACCAGGCGGGCGCGGCGACGTTCATGGCCACGGTGTCACTCGGCGGCAAGGCGGTGCAGACCTCACAGCCGATGGTGACGCGGCGCGACCTGTCGCAATTTCTCGACAGCGCCTCCTATCTGACGATCCAGGGCCCCGACAACGACGACCCGATCGCCGCCGGGTCGGTCACCCTGGCGGGCGGCGATGACGGGACGGTGCCGGTCACCGACGCCAGCGCGCTCGCCGCCGCCCTGGCGGTGCTCAACCCCGAGCTGGGCCCCGGCCAGGTGTTGGCGCCGGGCCGCTCGACGAGCGACGATCACGCCGCGCTGCTCGCGCACGCGGCCGCCACCAACCGCTATGCGATCCTCGACGGCGGGGCGCACGACGACGCGCTCGCCATGGCCTCGGCGGCGGCGCTGCTGCGCGGGGCCGCAGAGGACCGCTACGGCATGCTGTGGGCCCCGTGGGCGGTCATTCCGGGCCTCGCCCCTGGAACCAGTCGCACGGTGCCCTGGAGCCCCGTACAGGCCGCCCTGTGCGCTCGCAACGACCTGGCCGGTAACCCCAACCAGGCGGCCGCGGGCTCGTGGGGGCAAACGCAATGGGTCACCGACCTGGCCCAGCGCTTCACCCCCGACGAGTGCGAGACGCTGCTCTACGCCGGGGTGGACACCGCGCGGTCGGTGTACGGCACGATCGAGGCCTACGCCTTCCGGTCGCTGTCGGATCCGTCCGGGCCCAATCAGGAATGGGTCCAGGCCAATTTCGGGCGGCTGGCCATGGCCATCGTGGCCGAGGGCGAGGCCACGGGAGAGGACTTCGTTTTCTCCCAGATCGACGGCCGCGGCCTGGACATCGCCGCGTTCGGCGGCGCCCTGGCCGGGGACCTCATCTCGTTCTACAACGCCGGGGCGCTCTACGGCGAGGACCCCACCGAGGCCTTTGTGGTCAACGTCGGGCCCGCTGTGAACACCCTGCCCAAGCTCGCCGACGGGGTCTTGTCGGCGGTCGTCTCGGTGCGCATGTCGCCGCACGCCGAGCTGGTGCAAATCCAGATCGTCAAGCAGCCGATCACCGTGTCACTGGTCTAGGAGGTGTGAGCAATGCGTGAGGACCAATTCAACGTGACGGTGTCAATCGACGGCATCGGCAACCTGGGGACGTTCGACAAGTTCACCGGGGGGTCGATCGACTCCGACGAGCAGAAATACAGCCCCGGCGGGATGGCCCCGCCGATCTCGCTGGGCGGCGCGGTGACCATGTCCAACGTGATCGTGTCGCGCCTGGTCGACCTGGTGCGCGACTGGGACATGATGCACAAGCTGCTGTCGCTGGTGGGGGTCGCCACCATCACCGCCGCCAAGCAGCCGCTGGATATCAACAAGGTCCCCTACGGCCGCCCGCTGGTGTACCAGGGCACGATCAAGCAGGTGACGGTGCCCGATCACGACTCGACGTCGTCTAACCCGGCCGTCTTCGATATCGAATTCGTGCCGACCGGGACGGTGGGCTGATGGGGATCCGCGACGCCGTGGCGGCAGCCAGCGGTGACACCGTCGCCTTCGACGCCATCGACGGCCAAGAGGAGGACACGAGCCCGGCGCAATCCGCACCGGCGCCGGGCTCTGTTCTGGGTGAGCTGCGGGCCCGCGCCGCGCAGCTCGCCGCCCAGCAGACGGTCGATCTGGAGGTGCCCGGTTACTCCGGGGTCCTGGTGGCGCGCTACGGCGCGGTGTCGATCAGCCGTATCTACGCGCAGAACCCCGAGCAGCTCATCCCCAAATGGACGGTGGCGGCCGACACCCTCGGCCGTGCCCTGGTCGGGCTCTACGGCCGCAACGCCGACGGCTACCCCGAGCCGCTCCAGCTCGACGTGCCGACCCGCTTTGACGACGAGCTGGTCGCGCTGCTGGACCTGCACCCCACCGAGCGCAGCGTGCGCGCCGTCCTGGTGGCGCTGTGCGGCGGCGGCGAGCTGGGCGAGTCGCGGCTCTGGGCGCATTACATGCAGTACCAGGGCTGGCTGATGGCCGGGGGCGAGGGCGAGGAGGCCCCGGCGCTGGAGGTCGTCGAGGCCGTCGTGGGGGAATTCCGGGGCCGCTGATCGAGGCGTGCGCCGTCGCCGCGCTGTGCGGCGTGCCGGTGGCGCGGATCGTCGAGGGCGATCCGATCGAGCGCGCCGTCTGGATCAGGGTCACCACCCGCGCCGCCGAGCTGCGCGTGCAGATGATGCGAGCCCAGGCCTCACATACCGCCGAGCAGGTGTCACTGCTCTTTAGACGCCATGGCTGAGGGCAATCTCGACATCATCATCCGCGTGCAGGGCGGGCAGGCCTCGGCGGTCGAGATCCGCGAGGTCGGCAAGGCCACCGCCCAGGTCGGCACCAACGCGCAGGAGTCGGCGAAAAAGACCTCCGGGCTGCGCTCGGCCATGACCGGCCTCGCCACCGGGTTCGCCGTTTACAAGGGGTACCAGTTCATAAAGTCGGCGGTCAACGAAACGGTGAGCCTGGCCAAGGCCACCGCCTCGCTGCAACGCATCACCGGCATGGACACCAGCACCGCCTCGGGCTGGGTCGGCGTCGCCAAGGAGCGCGGCATCCAGTCCAAGCAGCTCAACCAGGGATTCATCACCCTGGCCAAAAACATCGAGTCAGCCGCGGGCGGCTCTAAGACCTCGGCCAAGGCCTTCGCCCAGCTCGGCCTCGACGCCGCCAACCTCAAGGTGCAGGACTCGAAAACCCAGCTCGGGATGCTGGCGGATTCGTTCAAGGCGCTACCGGCGGGCGTGGATAAGGCGTCACTGGCGCAAAAGCTGTTTGGGCGCCAGGCGCAGACGCTGCTGCCGCTGCTCAACATGGGGGCCAAGGGGCTCAACGAGCAGGTGGGAGCCGAGGCCAAGCACATCGGCATGACCGGCAAGGCGGCCAAGCAGTCGATGGAGCTGGCCCGCCAGCAGCGCGAGCTGAACGCCACCATGCTCGGGCTCAAGGTGTCGATCGCCACCGCGCTGCTGCCGATCATGACGGCGCTGGCGAAGGCGTTCCTACCGATCATCCAGGCGTTCACCAAGCTGATGACGCAGTCGCCGATCTTCCGGTTTGCGGTCATCACCTTGACGGCGGCCATCCTCGCCTATGTCGGCGCGGTCAACCTGGCCAAGCTCGCCGATATCGAATTCATCGCCACCGCCGCGCCGTGGCTGGCGCTGGCGGTCGCCATCGGCGCCGCGCTGGTGCTGCTCTACAAGCACAGCGCGGCGTTTCGCGACGTGCTCAATGCGGTGAAAAACGCCGGGATCGCGGCCATGAACTGGATCAAGAACGCGGCTATTGACGTGTTCCATTGGGTGTCAAAGAACTGGCCGACGCTGCTGGCGATCCTCACCGGGCCGATCGGCCTGGCGGCCAAGGCGATCATTGACAATTGGGGCTCGATCAAGGGCGCCGCCCGCTCGGCCTGGGACGTTCTCAAGAGCGTGGGCAATTGGATCGGCGGCGCGTTCACCGACGCCTGGAACGGCTGCGCCGACGCCGTCCGCTCGGTGGCCCACGCCATCGGCAGCGTCGTCTCGACCGCGGGCAAGATCGCCTCGCTGCCCGGTAAGGCGCTCAGCTTCCTGGGCAGCGTGGGCAGCTCGGCGCTCAGTGTCATACCGCACGCCATGGGCGGCACCGTCTCGGCCGGGGGCGAGCTGGCCCTCGTCGGCGAGCGCGGCCCCGAGATCGTGGCCCTGCCCGGCGGCTCGACGGTGATCCCCAATCATCGCCTGGGCGCGGCCGGTGGCGGCGCCGTGCACGTCACCGTTCCGGTGTACCTCGACCGGCGCCAGGTCGGCCTGGCCATGGGTGACTACGTCGCTGACAAGCAGGCGGCGCGGTGATGGTGACCAAGGCCAAGCCCAAGCCCAAGCCTCACGCCAAGGCCAAGCCCAAGCCCAAGCCGCTGACCGCCGAGCAGAAGGCGATCCGCGAGCTGTACCCGCACGAGCGCTCGGCCTACAAGGCCATCCCGCCCGACAAGCGCGGGCCCGGCAAGCTCGCGCCTGGGCACTCGGTGATCCTGCAAGCGTGGGGGGTGTCGCTTCAGGTGACCGCCCAGCTCGGGGTCAACGGCGCGCACCTCACCGGCGGCTACGGCAATTGGACGCAGGTCCTGGTGCCGCGCGCCGACCCGCTCACGCAATGGTCGGGGCGCAACCTCTACACCATGGACCTCGACCTGGTGCTCGACGGCTACCGCCAGGGCCGCTCGGTCGAGCCGCAGATCAAGGCGCTGGAGGCGCTGGCCACCCGCGACCCGGCGATGTTGACACCGCCCGCGCTGCGCATCTATGGCGCCGTGCCCCACCCAGGGCTCAAGTGGGTGATTGCCGGGATCGACTACACCAACACCCCGGCGACGCTGCGCAAGTACCCCAGCGGCGAGCGGCTGCGCGAGTCGGTGACGGTGCACCTGATGGAGTACCGCGAGGAGACGACGCTGGTCAGTCTGCCGCGCGCCGCGGCCACCCCGGCACCGCCGACCAAGTACAAGATCAAGCGCGGCGATGACCTGAAAAAGATTGCCGCCCGGCGCCTGGGCAAGTCCAGCCGCTGGCCGGACATCGTCAAGCTCAACAAGGGCCTGCGCGGCCCCAAGCTCGCGGCCAGCATGGTCGGTAAGACGATCAAGGTTCCGGCGAAGTAGATGGCCACCAAGGGCCAGACCGTCACCGTCAAGGTCCGGTCGCGCCACCTGCCCGCGGCGCTGGCCACGGCGCGCCCGCCCGCGGCCGACCTCGACGTCGCGAACCTCACCCTTCAGGGCAAGGGGGTGTCGGCCAAGCTCAAGCAGGCGATCACCGACGGGTCGATCGAGCAGACGATCCAGGGCGCCTCGACGCTGACCCTCACCGTCGCCGACTGGGCCGGGGGCCTGCTGCGCTCGGCGCTGCTGGCGGGCGGCGTGACCCTCACCTTTGACGGCTTGAGCTTCACCATGGTCAAGATCTCCAAGAGCGACACGGCGCTGACTCTCACCTTTGAGGAGACGGCGGCCAACCTGCTGCGCCAGTACAGCTCGCCGAAAAAGGCCGACCGCGCCACCACCACCCGCGCCCAATTCGTGCGCTCGCTGGTACAGGAGGTGACGCAGGCGCGGATCCCCTTCCGCTGCCCGGAGGTCAATAAGCGCCAGGCGGTGGCCACCAAATGACGCTGACCTGTAAGCACGTCCCCGCCAACGCGCAGCAGATCCCCAATCTCAAGCTGCTGGTGGCGCTGGCCAAGCAGATGGGGGCCAACCAGTCACAGATGGCCGGGGCGATGGCGACGATGATCCAAGAGTCAAACGCCGTCAATCTGAGCGGCGGCGACCGTGACTCGGCCGGGCTGTTTCAGCAGCGGCCGTCGATGGGCTGGGGCAGCTACGCGCAGGTGACCAACCCCACCTATGCGATCAACAAATTCCTCAGCAAGTACATGCCGCTGGTCAAGCGCGGCGTGGCCATCTTCGCGGCGTCTGACCAGGTCCAGGGCTCGGCCTTCCCGCAGGCCCCGGCGCAATGGTATGACGAGAGCTGGGCCAACGTCACCCAGCTTACGTCGGGTAAGGACTTCATCGACGCCACCAGTCTCGGCGGGTCGACCAGCTCGACGACCACCCGCGTGCAGCCCTACGAATTCTCGCGCGGCAACGCGGGCCAGCGCGAGACCTCCTGGGACTGCATCGGCCGCCTGGCCGACGAGGTGAGCTGGGATCGGTTCATGCGCGGCGGGGCGCTCTGGTTCGTGTCCGAGAACTACCTCAAGTCCCAGCCGCCGCGGTTCACCTTCTCGGTCGGCGCCCGCGGGGTGACGGCGATCAATTTCGACTCTGACTCGCGGCGCAACGCCGCCGAGGCCACCGTCACCGCGCTGGCCAAGCGCTGGTCGGTGCTGCCCGGCGACGTCGTCACCGTCTCGGGCGAGGGGCCCGGCGATGGGCTCTGGCTGGTCTCAGACGCCCGGCGCACCCTCTGGGACGACACGACCGAGATCACCCTCAAGCGGCCGGTGGCGCCCAAGCTGGAACCCGCCAACACGACGACCACCGTCACCGTCGGGGGCCTGCCGAGCCTCGGCGGCTCGTCGGCGAGCGGCGCGCCCAAGCTCGCCCAGGACTTCTACGCGGCCTGTAAGGCGATCTCAGACCGGGGGTTGCCCTACGTGTACGGCGGCGGCCACGGCGCCGTCGGCGTCGCCTCGGGCGGTGGCTTTGACTGCTCGGGCTCGGTGTGCGCGGCGCTCGGCGCGGTCAAGCTCGGCTACCAGCTCGGCGGCCCGTGCGCGGTCTCGGGGACGATGGCCACCTCGTGGGGCGTCGCGGGACCCGGCAAATACTTCACCGTCTGGGCCAACCCCGAGCACGTCTGGGTCCAATTTCACGGGTTCCCCAATTGGCGCTTTGACACCTCGCCCCACGGCGATGGCCCCCCCGGCCCGCGCCTGCGCAAGTCGGCGCGCTCGACGGCGGGATTCACTCCCAAGCACTGGCCGGGTCTGTAATGCCCCAGCTCGATCAGCTATTCGCCAAGATGGGCACGCCGCCGTTCTCGGGCCCGCAGTGCTGGGAGGGCACCGTGGTGGCCACCGACGGCTCGGGGACCTACATCGTGCTGGAGACCTTCGACGGTCGCCTGCGCTGGGGGCCCTGTCAGCCCCCAGGAGCCTCCGTAACGGTCGGCCAGCGCGTTTCCGTCGCCATGTCCCAGGACGGTGTCCTATGGCTGCTCGGGGGCGCAGGTGGCGGCGGAGCGCCCGGGCCGCCAGGGCCCGAGGGCCCGATGGGGCCGAAAGGCGACACCGGACCGACCGGCGCCACCGGCGCGCCGGGCGCCGCGGGCCCGACGGGGCCGCAGGGCGGCAAGGGTGACAAGGGCGACACCGGCGCCGCCGGGCCGACGGGGGCGACGGGCCCAACCGGACCGACGGGCCCCCAGGGCGTCAAGGGTGATACCGGCGCCACCGGCGCGACCGGCGCGCCCGGCAAGGACGGCGTGGGCTATGAGGCTTCGCCCGTCGGGGCGGTGCTCACCTTCCCCGGTAAGAACCTGCCCGTCGGCTACGTGCTCGCCGACGGGCACACCTACGCCAAGGGCACCTATCCCCAGGGCTATGACTTCGCCGTTGCCGAGGTCGCGGCCGGTAACCCGCTCTGGACCGTCAACGCCGCCGCCCAGACGTTCACCGTGCCCGACCTGCGCGATCGGTTCCTGTACTCCTCGTCGTCGGCGGCGCTCGGCTCGGCCGGTGGTGAGGCGGCCCATACGCTGGTCAATGGTGAGATGCCCGCGCACGCGCACAGCGGCGCGACGACGGGCGGCACCACCGGCGCAGACTCGCCCGATCACGCGCATACGCCGTCCGGCTACGGCAATTTCATAGCGACGAACACGGGCGGGACTTACACCGGGTTCGCGGGCGGTGGCGCGGGCGGCGTGGTCAGCACCGGAGCGGCCAGCGGCGTCACCGGGGGCACCGCGGGGGCGAACGTTCGCCACGCCCATAGCGTGCCCGCGCTTGGGATCTACAGCGACGGCGGCGGCGGTGCGCACAACAACATGCCGCCCTATGTCGTGCTCGCCTTCATCGTCAAGGTGTGGGGCGTCGTCAACAACGGGTCGACGCTGGTCGGCCCGCCCGGCGCTCGCGGCAACACGACCTATCTCTACACCGGCGTGGGCACGCCCCCGGCGGGCACGTTCCCGGGAGAGATCGACGGCGACTGGGCGGTGCGCAAGGGCGACGGGGAGAATTTCCAGCGCCAGGCGGGCGCGTGGGTGGACCTCGGGTTTACCAACCGCTCGACGGCGGCGGTCAACATGACGCGGGCGTACCGAACTGCTGCGTTCACAGTGGCATCGCAGACATGGCAGGCGATCCCACTCGACACGATCGCCTACGACCCAGGTGGCTATTTCAACAAGACGACGGGCAAGTACGTCGCGCCCACCACTGGGACATACCTGTGCACCGGAGCAGTAATGTTTGCGCCCGGAACCACCGGAGCCATTGCCGGGCTGTCGATCAACGGGGGTCTACCGTCGATGCGCGGCGGCGCGGCGGTGAACGTCCCATCTCCGCTGGGCATCGAAGCACCTACGGTCACGGACATCGTTTTCTGCAATGCGGGCGACACGATCGCGCTGGCGTGCTTCCCGGGTGGCGCGGATGCTCTGTACGTCGGGAATGCCGCCACGACGTACCTGTCGGTCGTGCAGATCGCGGCCGGGCCGGGGCCGCAGGGGCAGCGCGGCTCTAATTGGTTCACCTACACCGGCGCGGGGACGCCGCCAGCGGGAACGTTCCTCAACGAGACCGATGGCGACATGGCGACGCGCAGCTCGGACGGCGAGGTCTTCCGGCGCATCAGCGGCGCCTGGTCAGATCAGGGGTGGAAGGTCGCGACGGGGTCGAACACGATGGATACGTGGCACCTGGTGGGCACGGCGGGCGAACCTGCGTTCCAGAATGGATATGTGAACTACGGCGGCGGCTTCGCTGCGTGTGGCTTTCGGCGGTTCCCCGACGGCAAGGTCAAGCTCAAGGGGCTGGTCAATGGACCGGGCGCGTCGGCGGTGATCTTCACTCTGCCGCCCGGCTACCGGCCGCCGGGCGAGACCAAGCTCAACGTGGTGCAGACCAATAGCGTGGTCGGGCGCGTCGATGTTGCGGCCACCGGCGAAGTGGGCGTGTCGGTAGGCACGTCGGGCTGGGTGTCGCTGGACAACATCGAATTCGATACCAACGCCGTCTCGGTAATGAGCGCGGGGGCGATGGGACCACCGGGACCGGGCAGCGGCGCGTACAGCGTGCAGCGCACCTGGATCGGCTATCCCGGCGCGTCGGTCGAGTCGTACACCGCGACGTTCACGACGTCGCAAAGTCCGCTGTCGCTGAGCATTACGCCGAGCGTCCCTATCTGGTGGGAGGTCTACGGAAAATTCGGGCTCGTGACCAGGGTCGATGCCGCCTACAACTACGCGACCGCCTACCTGATCCTTAACCCGGTCGATCAGGACGGGATCAACCAGGGGATTCACTACATCACGCAGCACTCACAGGTTCAGACCATCGAGGGCTATGAGGTCAAGCGCATGTTTCGCCTCGCTGCTGGCACCACCTACACCGTCACCTGGATTTTCAACCCGAGCGCGGGCTCGTGGAACTACTACCAGGGCCGCTCTCAGACCTATCTCGATGCGAAAGCGTGGGCGCAATGAGTGCATACGTCGTTTTTCAGATCACCAGCGTTGTGCCGGATGGCGCGCTGCCCAACCCGGCGGTATTGACCGCGTGGCTCGTCGAGGCCGACGACGAACCCAGCGCCGTGACGATGATCGTCGAGCTGGGGATCGTCACCAGCGGCACCGTGCACGCGCTCGCGATCGCAGAGACACAGAGCTTTGACATCGCGACCAATCCCGACGTGACACCGGCCGACGATCCCCTCGTGCCCAAGTAGATGGCCGTCGAGATCCCCCATTTCACCCTGCCGTTTAGCTTCGTCTCCGATGGCACCGGCGGCCTCGTGGCCGGTGTCGCCGAGCAGGAGTCGGTGGCCGAGATCGAGTCGTGCGCGGAGGCGATCCTGCGCACCGTCCAGGGCCAGCGCACGACGCTGCCGGACTTCGGGCGCCCCGAGCTGGAATTCAACACCGACCCCGAGCTGGTGCGCGCGACGCTGGCCGCCGCGCTGCTGGAGTGGGAGCCGCGCGTGCAGGCCCTGGTAACCGCCTGGCCTGACGCGGCCGACGAGTCGGTGCAGGTGATCCGGGCGCTGGTGGCGCCCGCCGACTCCGAGGAGGGCGACCAATCATGAGCTGGATTGACCCGCTGACCGGCCTGCCCGTGCCCGGCGAGCCCGACGAGGTCGAGAACCCCAATGCGCAGCTCGCCGCCGACGAGGGCGGCTACAACGCGCCCGACGTCGAGACCGACCAGGACGCCATCACCGAGCAGGTCTTTTCGGACCTGGCGGCCAACGTGCCGGGCTGGCAGGCGCACGACGGCAACCTCGACACCTGGATCGTCGAGGCCTTCGCCGAGGTCGGCGCCGAGATCCGCGCGCTCGCCGCCGACGTTCCCGCCTCGATCTTCACCACCTACGGCGAGGTGGTGCTCGGCATCCCGCCGCAGCTCGCCGTCGCCGCCAGCGGCCTGGCCACCATCACCGCCACCGACGCCCAGGGCTATACCCTCGACGTCGGCGCCACCTTCGCGCTGGCGCGCTCGGGCGACGACCTGGTGGCCTTCGCCACGCTGCAAGAGGTGACCATCGACGTCGGCGACGTCTCGGTCGACAACGTCCCGTTCGCCGCGGTGCTCACCGGCGCCGACGCCAACGGCCTGTCGGGCACCGCGCAGATGCTCGACCCGATCACCTGGGTGGCGTCGGTCGACGTGCCCCAGGCGACCTCGGCGGGCGCCGACGCCGAGACCCCCGAGGCCTATCTGGACCGCCTCACCAATCTGTTGCGGATGGTGGCGCTGCGGCCGATCCTGCCCCAGGACTTCGCCATCTTGGCCTTGCAGGTCGAGGGCGTCGGGCGCGCGGTGGCCATGAATCTCTACAACCCGGCCGACGGGACCTGGACCAACGCCCGCACGGTGACCCTGATCCTCACTGACGACCAGGGCAACCCGTGCACCGCCGCGGTCAAGGCCACCGTGGCCGCGCAGCTTGAGGGGCTGCGCGAGGTCAATTGGGTGATTCACATCATTGACCCGACCTATGAGGCGGTGGCGGTCACTTTCGACGTGGTCGCCTACGCCGGGCAGGACGCCTCGGCGGTGCTGGCCACCTGCCAGGCCAACCTCACCGCCTACCTGCAACCGGCCATGTTCCGCCTCGGGGCGCTGTCGCCCGCCATCGCTGGGGGCGAGGTCATCCCGCCGCCGACCACCGGCCAGCCCGCCCGCCGCCAATTCGTCTACGTCAACGAGCTGGTGTCACTGCTCGACCGTTCGCTCGGGGTCGACCGGGTGGTGTCGGTCAAGCTCAACGGCGCCGCCGCCGACCTCCAGCTCACCAACCCCTATACGTTGCCGACGCCGGGCACGATGACCGGCACCGTCGAGGGCGCGTCATGAGCACCAGCGAGCCCTCGGGCATGACCACCGTCGGCTCAGACCTCTATGCGGCGCTGGAGCCGATGGCCTACGCCGACGCCGCCCTCGGCTGGCCGCTGGCCCGCTACCTCTCCTCGATCGGGCTGATCCTGGAGGACACCGCGGCGCTGGTGCGCGTCGACGACCAGGGCAACGACGGCTGGTCGGCCTTCGCCGACCCGCAGCGCTGCCCTGACAGCTACCTCTACACGCTGGCGCAATGGGCGGGCGTGCGCTACCCGCGGCGCATGTCACTGACCGACCTGCGGGCGCTGATCGGCCCGCACGCGCCGGGGCTGTGGCGTGGCACCAAATCGGCGATCTTGGCCGCGGTGCAGCGCTGGCTGACGCCCGGCGGCGTGCTCTATTTCGAGGAGCGCGCCGACGGTGACCCGTACAAGCTGCGGATCTTCTCTTACACCTTCGACACCCTCGACCAGGCCGCGATCGAGGCCGAGCTGTTCAACGTCATCCCGGCCGGATTGATCCTCGACTATGAGGTGCGCGAGGGCCAGACCTATGGCCAGCTTCGCGACTCGATGGCCACCTATGCCGACGTCAAGGCGACCTATCCCACGTATGCCGACGTGGTCGGCTCGCTGCCGCCATGACCTCAGACGATCCGGGCCGCGCTCCACGGTGGTGGGGGTGGATCCGGCGCGTCGTCACCTTTGTTTTAGGCGTGTGGGTGATTGTCGATTCGCTGGTCGAGAAAAACGTGCCCAGTGTCGGAAAGCTGATCGTTGGCCTGGTGATGATCGGCGTGCTGCCGCTCGACGACCTGCTCATGGTCGCTCGCCGAACCGCCAGGTCGATTCGGCGACGTGAGGAGGACTGACCCTTGACCATCACCATGTATGACTCGATCGACCTGTCGCAATTCCCCGCCGACCCCGAGGCGGTGGCCGGTTACGTCGGCGGCAATTGGCCCACCTACAACGCGGTGTGCGCCAAATTCCCCCACGCACATCACCTCTCGATCGCGGTCAACAAGTCACAGCGGGCGCGCTGCTTTGACATCGAGCCGGGCAACGCCGTGCCCTCGGACGGCCCGGCCTGGTTTCACAACTACGGCGACGACTCCGAGGGGCCCATCGTCATCTACTGCGGCGCCTCGGCCGCCCAGCAGGTGATAAACGCCATGAGCAGCGGCGGGATCGACCGCGGCCGCTATCTGCTCTGGTCGGCGCACTACACCTACAAGGAGCACATCTGCGGGCCGCCGTGCGGCTATCCCCAGGCCGACGGCACGCAATGGACCGACAAGGCCATGGGGCGCAACCTCGACCAGTCGCTGGTCAACGACGTGTTTTTCCAGCGTGCGCCTGCGCCGTCGCCGACGCCCGACGACGGCGCCGAGTTGTTCTCGGTGCTCAAGGCCGACGGGCGCCTGGAGGTGTTCACCCAGAAGACCTCGGGCGAGGTGCTGCACGCCTACCAGTCGGCGCCCAATGCGGGCTGGTCGGGGTCTGAGCCCGGCCGGGCCGCCAAGTGGTACTCACTCGGCAATCCAGGGAGCTGACCGTGCCCACCACCCCCAACCTCGCCCTGCCCTACCCCGTCGAGGCCAACCCGGCCGACGTCCCCGTCGATATCGAGGCGCTGGCCATGGCCATGGACGCCTACGGCCTCAGCTTCGCCACCCCCGGCGACCTGAAGCTCTCGGCGGCTATCGCCGCCCCGACGGGGTGGCTGGTCTGCGATGGGCGCGCCGTCTCGCGCGGCACCTACAGCGCGCTGTTTGCCGCCATCGGCACCAGCTACGGCGCCGGGGACGGCTCGGCGACGTTCAACCTGCCCGACTTCCGCGGCCGGACGCCGCTGGGGACCGCCACCGCGCACCCGCTCGGCTCGACCGGCGGCGAGGAGACCCATACGCTCGCCGTGGGCGAGATGCCCGCCCACGCGCACGGCATCGCCGCCGCCGTGACCAACGTCGGCACGGCGGCCGCCTCGATCGGCATCGGCGCCTCCTATGGCCCCGTCCTGATTCACGGCAACGCGGGCCAGGGAACCGCGACGTGGGGCACGGGCGGTAACCAGGGCGGCTACCAGAGCGACCCGACCCACGCGCACGGGATCAACGACCCCGGCCACGCCCACGGCATGAGCAACACAGGCGGCGGCGGCGGCCATAACAACATGCCGCCGTTCGTGACCGTCAACGTGCTGGTCAAGACCTGAGCCGCACCCGTAAACTCGACGGCGCACCGTGGCTCTCCCAGCCATAGCCATGGGGCGGTTCTCGGTGGGCATGTCCGAGGGCCGCCCCTGCGGCGTTCTCAGCCCGAAATCGGGCCAGGTGAGTTAGCAGTCGCGCGCCGCCGCGCAGGGCCGCAGCGGGGCGCACAGAGGCCTCAGCGGCCCGATTTGAGCTATCGGTGGCGTTGCAGGTTGCGCTGCCACTCGCGGCGCAGGGCGGCCTGGACCTCGACCGGCGCGTGCGAGCCGCCCTCGGAGATCTCGCGGGTCAGCCGCACGCGCTGCGCCGGGTTGAGTTTGGCCAGGGCCGTCTCGACGGCCCGGCCTAATTCGGGTTTGTCGAGGATGGCGTGCCCCATGGCGGTGAGCCGGTGGCGGCCGTCGTCGGCGCGCTCCAGCCACCCGTAGCGCCGCATCCAGGCCATGCGCGAGCCGACGCCCGAGTGCTTGACGGTGTCGACGTCCTCCCCCATCTGCAAGCGCACGTCGAGGTTGGACGTCCAGCCGTTCTCGTCGGCGAGGTCGTCGACGATCGCCAGCAGCTCGGTATCCGAGATGCCCCAGACGGTGAGGTCCAGGGCCGACTGCTTGAACGTCTTTCGGTTGCTCCCGCCATCTGCGCTCATGACTCGGGCGTGGTCTCAGTCTGAGCCATCGCCTCGTGAGTGAGGCGATACACCTTGAGGTTGCCCTGGCGCCGGGCCAGGCGAAGCACGTTGCGCTGGCGCAGCACCTCAAAGGCCAGGGCGGTGATGCTGGAATTGTGGCCCGTCACCGACCGCACCTGGACCTGCGTCACGTCGTCGCGTTCGCTGGCGATCTGCCGCACGGCGGCCTCGATCTCGTCGACGCGGGCTTCGCTGATCGGAGGCCGTCTGCCCTTGCCTTGCCGCTGCGGCGGTGAGTCGAGGTCGTCGCGATCGCGATTTCTGGGCCCCTGGGGATTGCCCAGCGGTTTGCCCTCCAGGGCCAGGATCGCCTTTTCGTAGCGTCTGACCTGCGGGGTGATTTCGTCCATTTGCACTTGCAGCTCGTCGCGCTGCGCGGTGAGTGCTGCCAGGCGCTCACGCAGGGGAGCGGTGGCGGCGTCGTCGGGGTCAACGGCCGCGTGGCCGTTGCTGCCGTGGTCGGGCATGTCGTGCAGATCCTCCTGGTCGATGGTCGGCGACGCGGTCGGCGTCGCTGAGATGGTGCTGGGCTCTCCCAAGGCCATACCTCCTCAGATGATGATGATTGCGGGGTGTGCGCGCTACACGCTACCTCGGGGACCGGCGGCGCGCGGCGTTGAGCCTTTCGCAAGGTCTGATTGGTGAAATGTTGTGCAAAAGTTTATAAGAGGTTGCCATCGTGTAGGCGGATCGGTTTCGGTACGCGTGCAGGGCTCTCGGCTTCGTCATCCGGGGCCCGTTTCGTTGATCTGCGAGCGGTGTGGGAAGGGTGACGGTGCGGGGATTCAGCAACCGGGGGCCACCGACGTGACGTAGTGCCCGTGGGACCGGGTCGGCGCCGCGTGGTCTGCCCACCGGCGTAAGCCGTCGAGGAGAGAGTCTCATATGTGGACGCTGGTGGTCACGGGGGTGGCGCTCAGCGCCGCGCTCGGGGTCCTGGCCTGGGTGCGGTTTCACCGTGTCAAGGTGACGCGGCTGTCACCTGCCCAAGAGGAGGCCGAGGCCGCGGAGCATTGCCGACCCCTGGCCAACGTCACCGTGCTGCATCGAGACGACGACCAGGGGCGTGAGGGGGGGTGAAAAATTTTCTGAGGCGGGGTTTCCCCTTCACCCGTAACGATCTCTGTCAACGGACAACGGCGCATGCGGCACGGTGCGGCGCTTGTGCGGTGGCCCGGTGCGCGGCACGGTGTGAGCCATGCCCGCCGCCGCCACCGCAATGAGTGATTTTCGCGAGATCGTCGGGCACAACATCGTCCTGGCGCGCACCGAGCGCAAACTGTCACAGAATCGGCTCGCGCAGATCCTGGGGATCGACCGCCGCCAGCTCTCCGAATGGGAGCGCGGGATCCGCGAGCCGAACCATGTCAATTTGCAACGGATCGCCGTTGCGCTGGGCAAGCCGTTTCCCTGGTTCTACGAGGTGCGCTGATGCGCGCCTCACGCGGCGACTGTCACTTTTGCGCTCAGCCGGTGCTCAGCATTGAGACGGCGGCGTGGCCCGTCGTCGGCTGGGAGGCCGAGCGCGGCCGCGGCGGCGCAAACCAGATCATCGGCCGCGAGCGCGTGCTCGACGGCCGCATCGCGCACGCCGCGTGCGCCAAGCGCGCCGCCGAGCGCAGCCGCCGGGGGATTGCGCACGCCCAGGAGTCGCTGATATGACCGGGGAGATCGTCGCCGCTGCCGTCGTGCACCCGGCTACCGGCGAGGTGCTCGACGTCCTGGGGGGCGGCGGCGATCAGCTCGCCGAGTGGCACGACCAGCTCGCGGCGATCAAGCGCGCCGCCGACGCCGCCTTGCACCTCGTCGACGGCGAGCTGCGCAAACGGATGGGCGAGCGCACGCTCTGGCCGACCGGCACCTGGGAGGTCGGCATCGAGGGCGCCAACGAGTCGGTCTGGGACGCCGACGAGCTGGAGGTCGTGCTGCGCCACCTCGTCGAGACCGGCGCCGTGCAGGCCGGGGCGGTCACCGAGGTGATCCGCCACCAGACGGTCGTCTCGCGCTCGGAGGCCGGACGGTTGGCCAAGCAACTAACCGGGAGGGCGCGCGACGCCGTCGAGGCCTGCCGCACCTGGCAACGCAAACCGGGGCGCATCGTCGTCAAGCGGTCCGTGGCTCTCCCCTCGGGAGAGGACGGCACGACATGAGCAACGGCACAGACCTGGAACTACGGCACGTCGGGGCCACGCTATTCGCCGGGGCCTCGCCCGCCGAGGTCATCGCGGCCGCCACCGAGGCCGCCAACGAGCTGCACTCGGTGATCGAGCAGCGCAAGCTCTACACCCGCATTGGGGCCTCGGAGCACGTCCGCGTCGAGGGCTGGCAGACCGTCGGGGTGATGACCGGGGTCTTTGCCGTCAAGGACGGCGGCGTGAACCAGCTTCCCTGGCCGGTCGTCCCCGGCGCCGGGCTCACCGCCCCGCCCGAGCCCGGCCGCGAGCCGCGCCGCTCGGCGCCCGAGTGGCCCGCCTGGCGCGCAGGCGCCGACGCTTTCGACGCCTGGGCTGAGCAGCAGGCGCTGGTGCATGCTCGCGACAAGGGCCTGGCCTTCGGGTTCACCGTCGCCTATCGCGCCGTCAAGGACGGCCGCGAGGTGGGCTGGGGTGAGGGCCGCTGCACGCGCGCCGAGACCAATTGGCGCGGCCGCGATGACTATTCGCTGGCGTCGATGGCCCAGACCCGCGGCCAGTCGCGCGCCCTGCGCCAGCCGCTCGGCTTTGTCGTGTCTCTCGCGGGGTATGCGACGACCCCGGCGGAGGAGGTCGGCGACGGTGGCGCGGGGGTTGACCAGCCCGCGCCACCCGCCGACGCCGTCGCGGTTCTCGACGAGGCGGCGACGCGCGAGACGGCGGCGGCGCTCCAGCGCGTCTGGCCGAACCTCGACGCGCACAAATTCATGGCCGTTTTAGCCAATCGCCTGGACGGTGTCGTGCCCGAGGCCGCAGGAGTCGCGCTGCGGGCCTGGGCCTGGTGGTCGGGCCGGACCGACGAGCCCGCCATCCCCGCGGCGCAGGAGCCGCCAGACGAGCCCACAGACCCCGCTGCCGAGGAGACCCCAGCATGAGCACCCGACTAACGCCGGTCGGCGTCGCTGACCGCGAGATCAAGCGCTTGCGTGAGCGCGAAAGCAAGCTCCAGTCCCAGCTCACCGAGGTACACGGCCGTATCCAGCAATGGCAGATGGTCAAGGCCGAGCTGGCCGAGGACGCCGAGCCCGAGCCCGAGCCCGCGGAGGTGGCGGCATGAGCCCCAACTATGAGTCGCTGCGCGGCGAGACCGGCGGCATGCCCCCCGACGGCGTCCACGACGCCTACCTCGATCGCGCCGCGCTCGTCGACACCCGCAACGGCGAGGCGCTGGTCACCGAGTGGCGCACCGTCTCAGACCCGCTCTATATGTGGGCGACCTGGTTTCGCTTTGAGGGCCAGGGCCTGCGCTTTACCCTCGATTTTCTCGACGCCATCGGCATCGACCGCTCGGGGCTGGCCGACGTCTCGGGCTCGCGCCTGGAGGACGCCCTCGACGCCCGCATCGGCCTGGTCTTCGCCGTGCGCACCAAGCGCTGGGGCACCGACGGCGGCGGCGTCAACGTCGACGTGATCGAGTCGGGCAACGGCTCAGACCCGGCCGCGGATCCGGCGCAGGAGTCGCTCGACCTGCCGCACGAGCCGGTCGAGGCCGAGCCCGTCGGCGTCGTGGGCGACGACGACGACGAAATCCCGTTTTAGGCCGTCGTCGGCTCTGCCGTGGATCCGTGCTCCCAGTGTGGAGATGTCGGCCCGACCGCATACAGCGACGCCGCCTCGGCGGTGCTCTGTGAGCGCTGCTACGGCACCCAGCCGTCGGCGCGCTACCAGCGCCCCACCCAGCCCGTCCGGCGCCTCGCGGCCGTCAAGCGGCCCGAGCCCGACGCATACCAGCGCCTGGTCGATGACGTCTGGGCGTGGATGGAGGCCGACGGCTACTGCCAGTCGATGGGGACCTCGCCGACGGTGCTGGTGGGCCGCTGCCCACGCTGCGCCGAGCCGATGGCCGCTCGGTTCATGCGCCGCCCCACGGCCGAGGTGCGCCTCGTCTGCGCTGGCGGCTGCGACGAGGACGCCATCGCTGCCGTCCTGGGGCGCAGCAATGGATAGAGACGAGCTGGACCGCCTCCGCGGCGAACCGGCCAAACCCAGGCCCAAGGGGACCTTGCCCTACCTCGGCGACGACCTCGACGCCGACGGCCTGCGCGACTGGCTGTCGATGGCGTTCCGGCCGCCGTCGGGCTGGCGCGTTCACAGCTTTGAGCGCACCGGCCGCAACAAGGCCGACCCGTGCACGCTGACCATCACCAGCGGCCGCGAGCACCGCACGTATCGGTTTGACCAGCAGCGTGAGCTGTACCAGATGCCCCGCGTCGCGGTGCTCGCGGTGAGCGACGGCACGTTGCGCATGCCGCACCTGACCGGGACCGAGGTCGAGGACGTCTGGGCGGCGCTGTGCCGCCTCGGGGCGGTGCTGTCTGAGTACGACGTGCGCCACGAGACCGGCAAGTGGCTGGAGCAGCTCGTTACCGCCTCGACGCCGCTGCGTGGCTACACCCTGGTGCCCGACCATCGGCACGACGCGCTGATGGCGATCCGCGGCGCGGGCGAATTCGTCAAGTCCGACGCCATGGCGATGTTGCGGCCGGGCGACAACGGCGACTCGGCCTGGCGCCAGCGCCCGCTGCGGTTCGTCGACAAGCAGACCGACGAGCAATGGGTGCGGGCGGCCGAGGCCATCACCTTCGTGCGCTACGTCGTCGGCGCCGAGCCGCTGGCGCCCAGCACCTTCCGGGCCCGGCTGGCCGAGGTCGGCGTCGAGGCTAAGCGCTTTGAGGACTACCGGCCGCCGCACCCCAAGGCCCTGCTGTACCGGCTGACCGAGGAGCAAACCGAGCACCTGTCGGAGAAAGCGGAGGGCGAGAAATGACCGTCTCCCGCCCTCCCGCCCAATCCCGTCCTATTAACGCGACAGACCTGTCGCATGTACTCGCGCACGTTAACTCCGTAGGGATGCGGCGGGAGGGCGGGAGGACATGAGCCTGGGCGCTGGGGACCTGATGGCGGCGCTCGCCGAGCTGCACGACCGCTTTGGCTGCGAGCGCTCGACGGCCGCGTTCCGGCTCGCTGACGGCGAGCTGATGACGGTGTCGCTCGACGAGCACTCCAATCTGGAGATCACCCGAGAGAGCGACGGCACGATCGTGCTCTACAACCCGAGCGGGCGGCATCGGTGAGGCCCGCCTACGCCGGACTGCGCGCTCGGGCCAAGGTCGCGATCCGTGGCAACCCGATCGTGCTCGGGCGCAAATACTGCGCCGACTGCGGGCGCTGGCGCCTGCTGCTCGACTTCTCGCCCCAGGTCCGCGGCAGTGCCCAATACTCGCCCTACTGCCGGGTGTGCACAGCGCGCAGGCACCGCCGCAGCTATCACGCCCCGCACCCGGCGGAGTGGTGGGCACTGCGCCGCGAGTACGCCCGCATCTACTCCCAGGCCAAGCGCCGCGAGGCGGGGATCCCGGCGCGCCAATGGCGGCGGGCGACCGTCGTGGACAAGATCGAGATGGTCGGCCTGCGGCCCGAGCCGCTGCTGGCGGTGATCGCACAGCTCGATCTCTCCGACATCGAGGTGGCCCGCCTGGCCAGGGTGACGCCGCGCTCGATCTACCGGCTGCGCGTCGGCGAGTCGCGCCACGTCCGCCTCGATGTCGCCGACAAGCTCGCGCACGCCCTCGGCGTGCCGCTGGAGCTGATTTACGGCGGCACGCCAGCGCGGTCTCTGAGGCGCCCGTGAGCCTCGCTACGGCCCTGGCCGCGCTCGTCCTGGGGGTTGCGCCCCGAGCGCCCGCGCCGACGCCCAACGCCGCGCTGGCGTCCTGGTATGACGACGCCGGGCAGACGGCCTCGGGCGCTCACTACGGCTACGGCTACGCCTCGCTGATGTTCGGCAGTCGGTGGGGCCATCGCGTGCGGTTCTGCCACGCCGGGCGCTGCGTCGTCGGGCGCCTGGACGATCACGGGCCCTACGTCGGCGGCCGACTGTTCGATCTCAACGCGGCGCTGCGCGCGGCGCTGGCCTGCCCCGATCTGTGCTGGCTGCGCTGGGGCGATCGCTGGCCAACGCCGCCGCTCGGGGCCCGTCTGGTGTTCCGGCGATGACGGCGACGACCTGCAATGTGCGCTTTGTCGTGCTGGGCCGCCCGCAGCAAAAGGGGTCCAAGCAGGTGATGCCCGTCAAGGGCCCGCGGCGCTTCATCGTCCGGGAGAGCAACGCCAAGGCGCGGCCGTGGGCCAACACCGTCAGCGCCGTGGCCCGCGAGCACTGGCACGGCGACCTGGTCATGGGCCCGGTGGTCGTCTCGGTCGCCTTCTACTTCGCCCGGCCCAAGGGCCACTACGGCACCGGGCGCAACGCGCTGGCGCTGCGGCCCTCGGCGCCCACGCAGATGATCGTTATGCCCGACGTCGACAAGCTCGCCCGCTGCGCGCTGGACGCCCTGACGGGGATCGTCTTTCGCGACGACGCGCAGATCGTGACCCTGCACGTCGGCAAGCGCTACGGCGAGCCCGAGCGCGCCGAGATCCTGGTGCGGGAGCTGGTCGACGGTGTCTGACAGACCAACCAAACAGGAGGTCCGTATGTCTGTATCGCAGGACGCCCGCGAGTTTGGGCTACATCTCAAGCAGGGCGGCTGGCGGCTCGGGCTGCTTGTCGCGCGCAACGTCGAAAAAGGCAAGGGCACCGGGGGCGATTCGAAACGCCACCGTAACGATCGTTACGGTGGCGGCAAGGTCAGCGCGCAGGAATTTGCACGCGAGTCGGTCTATGGAACGGCGCCGCGCGTGCTCCGACACCTCGCCGCGTGGGAGCGCGCCGCCGACGAGGGCCTCGTGCCCCACGCGGCCGACCTGATGCCCGACACCGATGCGGCTATCGACGTCGAGGCGTTGCCGCCGTGGACCGACTACTACGACGCCAGCGACGCGGGCGGCCGTCCCCGCGACAGCAAACCGGCCGACGCCGTGGCCATCATTGAACGCCAGTCGGTGGAAAGCCGCGGGGAGATCGTCGCCCAGCTACTCACCGACCCCGAGACCCGCGAGGCGGTCGTCGACCATGTGCGCGGTGCCGCTGCGGTCGAGTCGATGCACCACACGATCCAGACCAAGCGCGCGCCCGTCGGGCAGCCCGAGCTGGTGATGCCGCCGTCGCCCGAATTCGCCTCGGCGTTCTGGCGGGCGGCCGGTGCCGTGCATACCGCGCACGCCGAGCTGATGCGCTGGGGCGTGCGTGACCTGGAGGCGGACCACCACACGCGGGAGGCGGCCGAGTCGCTGCGGTCCCAGGCCGCCGAGGTTGGGCACGCGGTGGCGGACTTTGTCGTGGACAACATTCCGACCGAGGACGTGGCATGAGCAACGCCTTTGCACCCATCGCAGAAGTGGCCTTAATGCGAGTGCTCGACGGGGGGAGGCCGGTTACTCCGCGGGCGGTACACGAGCAGCTAGAGAGCGATGTCGACCTCCTGCTCGCCTTGCGAGATGCGTTCAACACCGCGCAGGGGTGGCAGGCCTTGCAGGTGCAGGCCGTGGCGGCCGCGTGCAAGGAGTACGGCGACGCCGTGGACACCGGCCGAGACGCTGAGCACGTCGCCGAGCACAACCGCACGACGATGGCGCGGCGCCTGGCCATGAAAGAAAAGATCCGCGCCGATCTCGACCGGAGCATCCGCGGCGATCTGGCCGCTCTATCGCAACTAACCCTCGACGACGACCTAGATGGGCTCGCCCTGGCCGAGACCGTGGCCGTCGAGGCCCAGGCCGACTAGGGATCCCCCGATGTTTGACGCAGACCGCGCCCGCGAGCTGGCCCAGATCCGGCGGCCGTGCCCCTGGTGCGGGCGCGTGCTGCGGCCGTGCAATCTGCCCAAGCACATCGAGCTGGAGCACTATCACCAGCTCACCATCGACGAGGTGCTCGACGAGATCGAGCGTCAAGGCCGGGTGTGGGCGTCGTGAGCGCCCGGCCGACGCCGCAGGCCGAGGCGGCCATCCGGCGCGTGCTCAGACGCGCCGGACGGCGGCTGCTCTCAGATCAGCTCGCGCAGCTCGACCGCGACGCGGTCGGCGACCGAGGCGCGGCCCCGCGCGACGTAGGCCGCCTCGACCGCGGCACCGATGATCTCGCGGCGCTCGGCGAGGGTGAGCCGGTCCCAGTCGGCCGCCGCGCTGATCGAGATGCCGCTCGCCACCGTCGCTAGCCGCGCCGCCTCGGCCAGGGCCTTGTCGCGGTGAACGCGCAGCAGCTCGACGGCCTCCTGTGCGGCGGCCTCGCCCTCGGCGTCGACGAGCATCAGACGCCGCAGCGCGGTGTCGAGCTTGGCCTGGGCGGCCTCGACCTTGGCGGCGGCGGCGCGGGCACGCTCGTTGGCCGAGGTCGTCTCCTCGATCCCGGCGGCGTAGGCGCGCACCCGGTCGACGATGTAGGCCTCGACGGCGTCGGCGGAGATCGTCACCGGCGCCGAGCATTCGCCGGGCATGCCGCACTTGTAGAACGCATACCGCCGGGTGGTGTCGCCCCAGCGCGCCGTCTGCCCACCGGCCACCATCCTGGCCCCGCACGAGGCGCAGCGCAGGACACCGAGGCGGGCGAGCAGGCGCTCGGACTTCGGGGCCCGGCCGCCGGTGGTGCGCATGCGCTGGACGGCGTCCCAGACGTAGCGCTCGACGATCGCCTCGCACGCGGTGGGGTTGACCGTCTCGCCGTGGCGCAGCTCGCCGACGTAGAGCGGCGAGCGCAGCAGGATCTGCACCGAGCGGTAGCTCAGCTCGTGGCCGTGCTCGGCGAGCAGCTCACGCACCTTGGCGTAGGGCTGGCCCGCGGCGCGCAGCGCGAAGGCCTCGGCGATGGTCTCGCGCAGATCGTCGACGACCTCGGCGCGGCCGTCGGCGCCGCGCACGTAGCCCAGCGGCAGGGTGGGATAGGGCACGATCCCGTCGAGGACCCGGCGGCGCACCGAGGCGCCCGAGCGCTCGCGGGCGGTGCGGGCGGTGTGCTCGGCCATGGCGCCGAGCAGTGTGGCATTGAGCCACTCGGCAGCGGTGCCGTTGGTGATGGCGCCCGAGTCAAGGGCGACGACCTGGCCGCCCGCGGCCTCGACGCGCTGCACCACCTCGGCCTGCGTCGCCAGCGAGCGAAACAGGCGGTCAAAGTAGGCGGCCATGATGACGTCGGCCTCGCCGTTCTCGACCATGGCGACGGCCTCGGAGAGACCGGGCCGCTTGTCCAGGGCGCGGCCGCCGGACACATCCATCTCCTCATAGACCTTGAGCAGGGCGCCGCCGTTGCGGTCGCACTCGGCCTTGATCCGGTCGGTCTGCTGGCCGGGGGAGGCGAACGAATCGCCCTCGCGGTCGCCGACCTCGGAGACTCGGACAAGGCCGACGATGCGCTGGGCGCTGGTGGTGGGGGACATGACGGGGTCCTTTCGGGGGGAGGAATTCATGCCTCACAGTCTACTACCTTTCCAGACGCGCGTCGACACTGGCGTCTAAGAAAGTAGTATGAGCCCCGCCTTGCCCCTGCTTGCCCCAGCGGCGTAAACTCTACACAGTCGGATCGGGAGAGTCGAGGTCGGGAGGTTGCCGGTGGAGAGCAGCGAGCGCGAGCGTGGGACGTTCTATGCCACCCTGCGGGTCGAACTGGAGGACGACACCGAGGCGGTGGCGCGTGAATTCTGGGGGGCGCTGGTCGACTATCCAATCGACCTCGGCGGCTATATCGCCACCGTCGTCGCGGTGACGCCCGAGGTGGTGCCATGAGCTTTACCAATGACCTGATCGCGCGCCTGTTGAGGCGCGAGGATGAGCTGCGGGCCGAGCTTGACCGGGTGATGGCGGCGCGCGCCGCTCTCGGCCCGCGTGCCGCTGTCGCCGAGGCGCTCAAGGCCCACGATGCGAGTCACGCTCTGGCGCGCTCGGCGGGGGCCTTCGAGGAGCCCGCCGAGGTGCTCGTGCTCGTGCTCGACGGCCTCGACACGGCGGCCAAGCTGGCCGTGCGCCTCGGCAATCCGCGGGGCCCGGTGACGCGGTGCCTGCGCGCCCTGCGCCGCGAGGGCCTCGTCGAGCTGGATGCGGCCAATCACTGGCGCCCGACCGAGCTGGCGCGGCAGCTCGATCTGGAGTCGGCGCCGTCTCGCTGGGCCCAGGCCGCCATGAGATGACCGGCCACTACTTCGGCCCCGACGGCGAGCCGATCGGGATGTGGGACTGGTGCAGGCTCATGCGCGACGAGGCCAGCCATCGCGTGGCGCTGACCGAGCTGCCCGGCGGCGTCGAGGTCTCGACGGTGTGGCTCGGGCTCGATCACAATTTCGGGGCGGGGCCGCCGCTGATCTATGAGTCGATGGTGTTCGGCGGGCCGCTCGATCACGTCCAGCAGCGCTACCCCAACCGGGTGGCGGCGCTGGCCGGGCACGATCAGCTCGTCGCCGCGGCGCGCGACGCCGCCGTCGGGGCGCCGCGGTGAGCGACGTCGACGATGGGATTCTCGTCGCGCTCCAGGCCGAGCTGGCCGAGTTGCGCGCCCAGCGCAAGGTCATCGACGAGCGGATCGCCCGCTGCGAGGCGGCCGTGTCGGCGCTCAACGGCGATTTTCACCGCCTCGGCGGGCGGCGCTCGGCGACGGCCGGGCACGCCATCCTGGCGGCGCTGTCGACGTTCAAGGGGCCGGTGCGCACCGAGGACCTGCTCGACCAGGAAGGGCTCGGCCACTACTCGCGCAGCACCCTGCGCGGCGCGCTGTCTGAGCTGCATCGGTCGGGCCGTCTGGTGCCGGTCGAGCGCACGCCTCGGGGCTACATCTGGGAGCCGCCGCGGTGAGCGGCTCGCCGAGCTGGTCGTTGTTCGTCGACTTCGCCCGGTCGCGCCCGGCGAGCGTGCGCGAGCTGATGCGCGCCTGGCCGCCGCTGTGCACCGTGCGGACCCGGCCGCATGTCACGCTGCTGGTGCCCGCGCCGGGCGTCGACGGCCGCGTTGAGAGCTACACCGAGGACGGGCGCCTAGGGGTGGTGGCGCCGATCACCATCCCGCACCCCGAGCACGGCTACGGGATGGGGCGCCCGGGGATGCTGGCCAAGGGGATGTGCGCCCCGACCGATCTCGTGCTCGTCGACGAGCCGATCTGGACCCGCGCCGACGTGGCGCGGGCCCTGGAGCAGGACACGCGGCCACCGGCGCGAAAAGGGCGCTAGCGGTCTCTGAGCGGCCGTCTGCGGCGCTCCCCGCGATTCTGCGGGTGCTAGGTCATCTGGGAGGATCAGCGCCGCAGACGGCCGGAGAATGGCTCAGAGCGCTTGGTGCTCATATCACGCAGTTATCGAGCGTCCGAGTCGTCAAGCGGTTCGTCGCCTGCCGCTGGTTCCAGCTTGGCCCATAGTTCGTCGGTGATCTCGTGAGTGGCCCAAAACGCATCTGCTTCGGCCTCTGACGCGAACACGGGAATCTCGCTCGGATCGGTGATCGGGATCTTGTCGTCGGTAGTCATAAGACGGGATTACCGGGCGTCGGCGAGCTGGCGCGCCAGAGCGACGATGGCGGGCAGCGCGTCGAGGTTGCGATAGTGGCCGAGCAGGAGCTGGGCTCGGCTGGCCAGGCTCGCGGTGTGGGCATTGGGCCGCGCCGCGCGCGCTGAGCTGATGCGACGCAGCTCGGCGTGGCAATCGTCGATCAGCTTGTCGCGCTGATCGCTGAGCGTGTCGAGCAGATCGAGGTCGATCGCCGCGAGCACGGCGAGCGCCTTGTCGCGAGCGATCGCCGCCTCGTGCTCGTTGGGCGAGGCCGCTAGGGCCACCAGCTTGGTGAGCCGCGCGCCGGTGTCGCGCCAGTCGCTCATGGCGCATCGTCCTGCGTCAGTGAGTCGAGCAGTAGGCGGTCGCCGAGATCGCCGATCGGATCGGTGCTGTGCAGCGCGCCGGTCGTATCGAGCGTGACCGTGCGCTCGTGCTGGCGCACGACGTCGATCGGGGCGGGCGACCCGATCGGGCCGCTCAGCTCGGCGCGCAGCTCGCCATGCACGACGACATCGCGGTGCAGGCGCCCGCGGCCGCCGGGCAGCGGCTCGACGCGGTAGACGATCTCGCTGCGGTCGCTCATGGCGTCGACCGATTGCTGCGCTCGTGGATGACCTGGCCGCCGCGGTACTCCTGCACGTAGGCGTAGCTGCCCCAGCGATCGGCCAGGGCGATGGCCTCGGCGCGGCTGGTGCGGTAGAAGCGACTCGGCGTCGGCTCGACGCCGGGCGCGGTCGAGACCGACAAGGTGGTGATGACGTAGAGCGCGGTTCCGTCGTCGTCGTCGTGTTCGTCGGGCGTCGCCTCGGCGCGATCCAGGCGCCGGGCGATCAGGTTGTCGACCTGCTTGCGGGGGTTCATGCTGCGGCCTTGCGACGGCCGGGGGAGCGGTCGGCGGTGGCGTTCCAGGCCTCGATATCGCGCTCGCGCCAGAGACGGCCGCTCACGCTGCCGTCGCCGTTGTGGGTGACGGCGGCCGGGCGCGGAAAGTCGCGGCGGCCGTTGACGAGCTGGTTGACGCGGTAGCGCGTGACGCCGAGGATCTTGGCGACCTCGGCGGTGCTGAGCAGATTCTGGGTCATGGCGATGGTTCCTCGGTGATGGTGGGTAGGGTTACGGCGTTCCCTTCGGGGGGAATACGGGTCAAGGGCGAGCCCGACGGTCCTGCGCCGGGCTCGCCCGTCCTGTGTCATGCGGCCGGGGCGGCGGTGCGTGGGCGGCTCATGAACCAGATGAGCGCAAAGAACACGAACCCGACGAACCCGATAAACAGGATCACCAGCACGGCGATCCCGCCACCGGCGGCGGCGGCGTTGCTGCAATCGGTCCGGGTGAGCACGCCTGCGGCGCCCTTGACGCAATTGCCGACCTGGTCGCCTGCGCTACCGGCGGCGCTGGACGCCCAGACGATGATCGCCAGGCACCAGGCCCAGAGGACGTAGGTCATCTTGCGGATACGGCGGAGCTTGCTGAACATGGGTGTGTATCTCCAATTGTGTAGGTTTGAAATGGCGGGTGACTCCCGCTCGCGGCCCTCGTCTCTCCCAAGGCACAGGAGGCGAGGGCCGCGGCCGAGCGACTAGGCCTGGGGTGAGCCGACCGGGCGCCAGCCCTCGGCCTTGGGGCGGTCGGTGCGGATGATGATCGTGCGCACCTGGCTGGCGCCGCCGAGGCCGCGGGCACCGGCGGGCGCCCAATGGATGGCGGCGGCCGGGGCGACCTCCTCGATCTCGACCTCGGCAAACCCGCGCTTGCCCAGGGTGGTGGCGCGCTTGGGGCGCACCGGCAGCCAGACGTTTTCGCTGTCCGAGCGCCAGCGCTGGCCGTAGCGGGTGGTGACCTCGCGGGCATCCTCGACGATCGAGCCGTCGGTGCGCGTCAGCACCGTGCGGGCGAAGGTCCAGGTGTCGCCGTGCTCGGCGAGCGTGGCCTGGGTGCGCTTGAGCTGGGCGGTCATGCCCGAGGCCCATTGGCTGAGAAAGCCATCGGTGTCGCAGCGCTCGAAAGACTCGGCGGCGTCGCGGTCGTGCTGGGCGGCCTGGGCGCGGAGCTGGTCGGCGCTGTCCGAGCTGGCGACGGCCTCGACGCGGTCGATGCGGTGATGGCGCGTCAGCCGGTAAGCCACCTCGGTGGCGGCGTCGCGCTCGTTGTCGGCCTGCTTGGTGTCGCTCATCTGCTCGCCGGTCGGCATGTAGGTGTGGTGCACGGTGAAGTAGGGCATGTCGGGTTCCTTTCGGGGGGTGGCTGCTGCTTGGTACTAAATATACACGGGTGGCTAGGGTTGGTTACGCGCTGGTCAGCGCGCTGACATCTCGGCCGCCACGGTGCGCTCGATCTCGCGCAGGGCGCGAGCCCAGGCGGTGACCGACCGCATGGCGGTCTCGCCGCGGTAGCTCTCGCGCCGGTAGCGCGCCATCCTCGGCGCCGAGATCCGGTCGTAGGCCTCCAGGCACTGCTGGGGCGTGGCGTCCAGCTCGCCCAGGCCCATGCCGTAGCCGAACATCTTGGCCAGCTTGCGGGCGGCGTCGCGCTGGCGGCGCACGCGCACCAGCTCGCTGTAGCGCTGGCCGTTGCCGTAGTCGTGACCGAGGTCGCGGCGCGCGTCGTCGTACAGGCCGAGCACCGACAGCTCGGCGTCGAGGCGCTGGGCCTGGGTCACCAGCTCGTCGCGGGTGGGGTAGGGCTGGGTGGTCATGGTGGTGGTTCCTTTCGGGGGATTGGTGGGGTTGCGCTTGTTGGACGTCCTGGCTGCGCGGCGTTCCTGGGCGGTCGAGCGCCCGGCGCTGTAGTGGCGAGGGCAGGTCGTCCAGGCCTTGGCGGGGGTGCGCGTGCACTCGCCGAATGAGCAGATCTGGCGAGGCATGGCTAGAGGCCGAGCGCGCGGCGCTCGACGGCCCAGAAACGGTCGATGGGTTTGGCGAGCTGCGCCTCGTCGAGGTCGCTGGCGCACAGCGCGTTGACCAGCTCGCGGCCGGTGCGCAGGTGCAGGGCGATCGTGCCCTCGGTGGCGTCGCCGTTGCGGCCGGTCAGCTCGCGGCGCTCGATCCGGCGCAGCACCGAGGCGAGGTTGCGGCTCGTGCGGTTGAGCTTGGCGATGGTCTGGTCGGTGGTCATGGTCGTGGGTTCCTTTCGGGGGGTTAGAGGTGCATCGGCTGGGCCGAGGTCAGCTCGACCTTGCCGTCGTCGATGCGGGTGACGGTGACCGGCGCCCGGCTGGCGAGCCCGATCAGCTCGGCCGTGGTCGGCTGGTCGAGGATCACCGAGTAACCGCGGCCGCGATTCTCGCGGCGCTCGGCCTCGACGTTGAGCGCGGTGGCGACCGCGTGCTGGCGGTCGTAACGCGCGACGGCGCGCTGCGGCAGCGGGCCGCCGGTGTGCGTGCTCTGCACGCTGTGCAGCTCGGCGCGGTTGTGGGCGAGCATCAGCTCGGCCAGGGTGTGCAGCTCGGTGGGGGTGAAGTCGTTGAGGGAGATCATGGCTGGGTCCTTTCGGGGGGTGGTGGCCGGTGGCCGGTGCTAATGACTGTATCGACAAATATACACGGTCGTTTAGCGTTGGTTACGCGATCGGTCAGCACTCTGACAACGCATCGAGCCCGCCGGTGGGCGGGCTCGATGGCGCTGGGCTAGGCGGGGTCGTCGACGTAGGCGGTGATGCTCGCCCGCGAGCGGTGATAGGTGACGACGGCGGGGCCGTGGATGGCGTTCTCGGCCTTGCTGCTGGCCGGGTTCCAGGCGGTGTCGCCCTTGGCCAGCTCGACGCGGGCGATGGTCCAGCCCTCGCCCGCGTCGGTCCAGGTGAGGTCGGCGTTGGTGTAGTGCATGGGTTCCTTTCGGGGGGTGAGCAGGCGCCGCGGGTGCGGCGCCTGCGGTGTTGGCTAGAGACTGGGGACGGCCCAGACGGCGTCGCGGCTGACGGCCTTGGTGGTCATCTGCACGTAGGTGGCGGCCTTCTCGGCCAGCGGGAGCGCGTCGTGCGCGCGGGCGGCGTCGAGCTTGGCCTCGTCGCGGTCGGCGCGGTTGCGGGCGTCGGTGGCCCATTGGCGGAGCTGCTCCGCGGTCCAGACGATCGTCCGCTGGCTGTAGTTGTTGGGCTGGTCGGCGACGGCGCGGTATTCGGCGGGCAGCTCGGCCCAGACGACCCACTTGTCGTCACCGTCGAGGTGGTCGGTGGCCAGGCCCAGGCGCTCGACGATGGTGGCCTCGGCCTCATAGCGCTCGGCCATCTTGCGCGAGCTGGCGGCGTCGCGCATGAGGCGCGCCTCGTGCGAGATGGCGGCCAGCTCCCAGGCCTGCTTGACGGCGCTCGGGGTGGTGTACTCGGCGGTCACGCGCTTGGGGCCGACCTTGGTCACGCGGGCCACGCGGTTGCGGCCGCGGCTGTAGATGACGACGAGCTGGCCCACCTCGGGCGACTCGACCTTGTCGGTGAGGTCGGCGCTGGCGACGACGGCGGCGGGGAGATCGGTGATTGCGGTCATGGTGGGTTCCTTTCGGGGGGGTGGTTGCTTGCTGGTACTAAATATACACGGTCGGATAGGGTTGGTTACACCTAGGCCAGGAGATCTGGCCTAGGTGCAGGCTCGATCAGCGCGCCTCGATGGTGCGCACCGGGCGGCCGTTGAGCAGCAGCACCCACGCGCCACGCGCGCCAGCGCTGTCGGGCCCGCAGTAGCTGGCCGACCGCACCTCATAGGCGCCGGGGCCGAAATCGGCGACCGCGCGCTCGGCGGCGGTGCGGATGCCCTGCGGCGCCTTGCGAAAGCCGCGGCGAGTGGTGGTGCGATGGGTGGAGGTCATGAGACCTACCTTTCTGCGGCGGGCGCCGCGTGGGGGGAAATTCGCTCTGCTCTCTCTATCGACATATAGTACACGACTGTTTAGGGTTGTGGGCGAAGAATTCCGTAAGAGCGCGCCGGTCGCTCTGCTTGCCTGCGGCGATCGACGCGCCTCGACTCCTGCACCGCCGATCCGAGCACGGCTACACGTCGGATCCGACCCGCGCGCTCGGCGACGCGGGCGAAGCTGTGCCCGTCGAGGCCCAGGCCGAGCTGACGGCGCGCGTGCACCGATCCGAGCGCCAGGCGCAGCTCGACGAGTGGGCGCGGCGCAAGGCGGCGATACAGCGCGAGATCGACTGGCTGACGTCCCAGCGCTTCCGCCGCGACGTGCGCTCAGACCTGCGCGCGCTGCAACGCCAGGTCGATCGCCTCGACGCGCGCTTGCACTAGGGCTACTCTGTGCGGCAGCCCGACGGCATCGGCCCTAACAGATAGCGCCCATCGCGTTGTCTCGCCGAGCACCGATAGCGCCGTGGGTTGGGGTGCGCCGTCGTCGGGTTTTTCCACTACCCGATGGGGGTCTAAATGAGCACGTCCGAGCCTGGCGTCGACGTACCGACGCAGCCCGAGCCCGAGTCGCCGACCGAGCCGACGACGCCCGATCAACCGGCGCCCGTCGAGCCCGAGCCCGAACCGGCGCGCCGTGGCGCTGATGATGATGACGACGACGACGGCGAGGCCTCGCCGTAGCGATGGCGCTGTCGTCCAAGCAGCGCGCCAAGCTGCCCAAGTCCGCGTTCGCCTACCCGGCCAAGCGGGCCTATCCGGTGCCGACGGTGGCGCAGGCCAAGCGTGCCGGGATCTCTGAGAAACAACGCCTGGGCCTACACCGCAACGCGCTGGCCCGCGCCGCGCAGTCGGGCACGACGGGCAGCTATGGCCACGTTGCCAAGCACGTCGCCCGGCGCTCGGGCGGCAAGGTCACGCCCAAGGGCAAGCGGTAGGAGATCTCCAGGCGATGGCCGAGAACGGCAAATTGCCCGCCTCGGAGCTGTCGCCGATCGCGCAGGGCGAGCTGCGCAACGACTGCGCCGCGGCCTGGAACGCGCTCAACGTCGAGGCACGTTCGCTCGGCTGCGAGATCGTGCCGACCGGCAGTAAGTCCAGCTATCGGTCCTATGCCCAGCAGGTCGAGCTGTACGAGGTCTATCTCAACGGCGGCAACCTGGCCGCCAAGCCGGGCACGTCAAACCATGGATGGGGAACGGCGGTCGACGTAGCGACGCAGGACATGCGGTCGATGATCGACCGCATCGGGGCCAAATACGGCTACTCGAAAAGCTGGAGCGATGCGCCATCGGAGTGGTGGCACATCGTCTACCAGGCCGGGCACTACGCCGGGCCAGACCCTGGGCCATACGGCTCGGCTATTCCCGAACCACCGGAGGACACAGTGTCGATATTCGCGGTCGTAAAGAAGGATGGGCGCATCGAGGTGTTCGCCCAGAAGTCCGACGGCTCGGTGATGCACGCCTATCAGGTCGCCGAAAACGGTGGCTGGGCTGGGTCTGAGAAGGGCAAGGCCGCGCAATGGTACGGCCTCGGGAACCCCGGCAAGTGAGGCACGACCCGCTGTATCTGCTCGCCTACGTGATCGTGTTCCTGGTGCTCGTCTACGTGCTGCTGCGCGTGGCCGGTGCGGTGTCGTAATTGCGCTCGTCTGGTCTGGGTGCTGGCTGAGGTCGTCGTGCTGCTGATCGTGTTGCGCATCGTGGGCGTGCTGTGAGCGACTGGACCATCGTGGGCGTGCGCATGCTCACCCAACATGCGACCGGCATCGAGCGCCCGGCGCTGGTGATGCGTGATCCGGTGCGCGACGTCGAGTCGCTCGTGGTCGTCGTCGACTCGATCCGCGTCGACGAGCTGGCGCTCCTCGCTGGCTTTCAGTACGGCGACGAATGAGATGGCGATGGTTCCGCTGTTTGCGAATGGGACGGGTGCGCAGGCCGAGCGTCTGCGCCGCGTGCTGCGACGGCTCACCGGCCGCGACATCTCACTGGCCGAGGACACGACGGCCACGCTTGTCGAGGCGCTGGAATCCATCGCGGCTCGACTCCAGGCGCTGGAGCATGCGACGTCGGCGCGCGTGCAGGCCGGTCAATCTCAAGTAGATCAGTGATGTTAGTGCGAGTGTGTGCGACGCCGGGCTGCGGTGTCGTCACCCAGCGCACCCATTGCGCTGAGCACGAGCACGCCCGGTATTCGCGCAGCGCATGGCAGCGCGTGCGGGCCGACGCGCTGCGTGCGGCCCGCCATCGCTGCCAGCGCTGCGGCTCGCGCGACGCGCTCGTCGTGCACCACCGCGGGCCATCGGCAGCGCCCACGTTGGTGGTCGTGCTGTGCCGACGCTGCCACGTCGATGAGCATGCCATCGACCATGGCCGACGGCCTGGCGATGCGCGCGTCGGCGGCCGCGGCACCACCGGGGTGGGGGGGCATCGCTGACGCGAGCGGTTGCTCGCGGGAG
>Ga0210397_10000225_pt1 | contig 42026 bp, 54 predicted proteins | sample IncBWH2OmetaG_FD_160126 | JGI IMG/M metagenome (GOLD analysis project Ga0210397, IMG submission 160126) | Forest soil microbial communities from Barre Woods Harvard Forest LTER site, Petersham, Massachusetts, United States - Inc-BW-H-2-O ...
ACATCTTCATTCGTGACGTTTTCGTTTCCTAACCGCGCCGCGCCTGGTTTTGATCTTAGGTACTCGGGCACTTCCTGAATTGCCATGCTTTCCTTTTTTTGTATTGCTTTCATGTTTTCCTCGTTTCGTTTTTAGTTTTATTGGTACCCTTACTCGTCCTGTGCTTCCGATTGCTCCGCACCACCTCGCAATCTGATCGAGGTCTTCAAAAACACCGCCGTCCCCGGCAGCGGCGGCTGGCCCGCTACTAGGCGCTCCTTGTTTAGCGCGTTCATTGTTTGCCATGAGAGAGTAAGTAAGTTTTGCAGTTTCTCCTTCTTGACTGCCAACAACAACGAAGCTTGATCTATTACCGAGCTGTAAGGCTCCGTCTGCTGGAAGCACGATAGGCCGCTCTCCAACGTTATCTTTGTTAGGCCGGAAGCTTCGAAGTTCTCGACCAAAAGCTGTGAGAGGGCTTCTAACTCGATGTTCGCCTTGCTGATTACTTCCTCTAAGTTCTTTTTCGTCTGCCGCACCGAGCTGAACATCTTCACTAATTCCGAAGTTTCTAGCTGCAGGCATTTGCTCTTGTATTCTTCCACTTTCTGTTGGAAGCTCGGCTCCTGTTCGAACGCCGGCAGCTTGCCCTTCAACTTGTCGTATTTGCCCATCGCTCCCCCTTGGAATGGATTGTGAAATCCGTCCATCTTTTTCAATTTCCAGCTTTATTTCCATGCATGCGCGACACGTCAGGAAGTGCGTTACCGCGCCCGATTCCCACTTGCCTGCTTCGTCGTACTTTTCGTGAAACGTTACGGCGTGGCCAAAGCGCTGCATCTGTTCGATAATGAATTGCACGTTGCGCAGCTCATCGGGGCCGTGCAGTGGCGTCGTGCCTAGCTTGAAGATGTTCACCCAGTACTCCATTTCACGCCTGCTTATCCCAAATGTTACCGAGAATTTCTTTTTGCTTTTCTGAAAGGTTGCGTCGTCGCGTCCACTGATCGCTAACCGATTCGAAAAATTGTTGCTCCCATTCTGTAAGCTGATCGATATTCATGCCGGTCATAATATAATCAATCGCTTTATCGGTCATCTCTTCTTGCTTCATATGCCATCCTGCTCAGTAAAAGATTCTCGGAATGCTTGCTCTGGACTCATGCCATCATCAAAGCACTCGCGCCAGTAGTCCGCCGTTCTGTCAATAACATGCTCGGCTTCTGACATGGCGAACGAAGCAACTTGATTAAGCCATAGGCCGAAGCGTTCTTCCACGCGATCCTGCACGGTTCGATGTCGCGTCACAATTCCTCCTCTTTCAACTTGAGCCATACGTACTGCTTAGAGATGCTGAACCCCTGCATCTCTAATTGGCGCGCTATCTCGGAGTACGAACAACCGAGCTTGCGTAGCTTTACCGCCTGCTTGCGCACTGCGGGCCATAGCTTTACTTTTGGTTCCACAGTCGCTCCAATTCACGCAAGGATTTAATTTCATCGCGCATTACGTCGAGTGTACGTATTTGGATCGAACGATCTTCTTGTTCGTAACTCAGGATGGCGCGCGAGAGTTGTTTTGAGCAATCGGCTTCGTATCGGTCACGCTCCGAACGTTCACGCAACGCGCGTAGCCTCTGACGAGCCTCGCTATTTAACACCTTGAAATCATCAGTCCTGTGCATCGTTAAGCTCCTTTCGCCATTCTTGACAAGTAAGGTCAGCTACGTTTTTCTTTTCGCGTAACGCCTTGAAGATTACATGGTCAATCGTGTGCTGGCCTTTTGGCCCGGTAGCCAGCACGTCGATATACGTGACTTGGTTTACTTGCCCAGGCCGGTGGCAGCGGTCCTCGGATTGGAGACGCATCCCCAACGCGAAGTCGTTACTCAGATAGATTGCTTCGCTCGCCGCTACGAGGTTCAGGCCGTGGCCTCCGGCGTGAGGTTGAGCAATCAAGACGTAAGTCGCCCCACCGTAATCCGTAAGAGCATTGTCAGAAAAATATTTTACAGCAATATCTCGCTCAATTTTTGCCTGTCCTCCGTAAAGTTCAAAGGTATAGCGAACTTTCCCTGATTTTTCATTGTAAGAGCGAAGCGCTTCTGCAAGCCGTTCTCGCTCGCGCCGCCAACGGCACCATACGATTACGGCTTTTGCTGTGCATTCTTCGGTTAGGTACTCTACGGCCCAGCGGAGTTTTTCGTCGGACAAATCCTGCATAGACGGACTGAAAATAGGCAAATCGAGATCATTTGGATCTTGTGGAGTTGGACCGTTGCCTAATATGCCACTTGTTAACTGCGCGAGCCGCATTAAACGAACTGCCGCGTTTGGCTCCATGCGCTTTTCGCTAGCCGCGCCAAGCGAAATGAGCGCATCTCTCTTTAGCTCCTGGTAACGCTTCCAACTTTCTACGGAAAGCGCTACTTCGCGCTCGGTGTATAGCTTCGCCGGCAAGTCAAGGCAATCTTTCTTCTCGCGCCTTAGCACAAAGGGAGAAATTCTTTGTGCTAATTCACCCAGGTTCTTATACTCGACGACTTGCTGAAAGCTGCGGCCTGCGAACTTCTGCGTGCGCATCGTGCAGTACGAGTAGCGAAAGTTGTAAAAGTTCTTGAAATACTCGCCTAGAATCTTTTCGTCTAGAATTTGCATTTGACTCCAAAGATCGAGCGGCGAATTTGTTACCGGCGTGCCATTGAGCAGAACGCAGCGCGCGCAATGCTTTCTCAAACGAAGAACAGCTTTCGTTTGAGAAGCGGAGCGGTTCTTAACGTAGCTGGATTCGTCTAAAATGAGAAGCGCTTTAAGACTCGCGATCTTTTCCGTAAGAGTTCCGAGGTGCGCGGCGCTACGTAACCACTCGTAATTCGTTACAACCCAATCGAGATTTGGTTGCGGCGTTTCGTAGCGATCCTCCCAAACTTCTTTGAAATCTTTACGGAATTCATAAACACGATTGCGCATCCAGCTATGCTTCTTAATCTCGCCAATCTCTTTATCGAGCCATACGCAGCGAACGCTAGCGGGCGCGACGATCACTACGGTATCGATCTTCCCTTGTTCTGCTAGGATGCAGGCGGCGTCGATCACTTGCTTCGACTTTCCTGCGCCCATCTCATCGAAAAGCGCGAATGCTTCATGCTCTACCAATGCTTTAATTCCTACGCGCTGGTGCTCGAACGGCAGCGTCTTAAAAGCGTATTCGATGATCATAGGCTCAGTTTTCATGGCAGCTCTGCAACCCAGCGCTCGATTAGCGGTACGCCGAACAAGATCAGCCATAGGCATAGCGCGCAGAAGAGCATTAAGATGCTAATCGAGATCGTAAAAGCTTGTTTGTCTGTAAGCATCGTCCACCTTTTAAACATATTTACGCTTCTTTCTGTTTGTTGTCAAGTATTATTTAGAACATTCTCCTCATTCTTTCGACCAGCTCCGCGAATGTCAGCTCCGGCCCATCTGTCCAACTTGCCGCTTCGCGCGCCAGGAACAAATATCCGTTCTTAGTAGTAGCGTTCCAGACGCAGTACCAAGCGTTTAAGCGTTTCGCCATCTCGAATTGTAGCGGCATAAAGACGCCTTGCTTCGCGCTGCCCGTGTGCGGGCGTCCGATGAGCTTCACCTCGCACCACGTTGTATGGTTATCGCTATCGTAGCGCGTGACGCTGAAGTCCGGGACTCCCGCCGTCATCGGGTTAATATGCTTAATGACTACCGCGTCCGGTAGCGCTTGGCGCAGCGCGCGCAGTAGGCGTTGCGTAAATTGAGATTCGGTCATTCAATCCGCCTGTATTTGGTGCTCGCAAAGCGATCTATAATCAGCCATTGGTGCATCCGGCCAAAGCTTTTTAACGTCTTCTTCGTGAATTAGATAAAGTATTTCATCGTACGGCCCGATTCCCCACCGCTTTACTCTTACAATTTTTCCAATTGTTTCTTGCCATCGATTCAATTTATCGCCAAATTGATAATAATGGCAGGAATAATCAACTGGCGCGATTCGCACTGGCTGCCATTCGCTCATCTTATCCTCCGGTAAGAGCTATTCGCTCCGTAAAGAAACAGCAGATCGTCAAGAAACCTATTCCATGCCGCTTTTGTTACCGAGATATATTCATTGTTTGTTAACCGTAAAGTTAGGTGCGCGTGACTAGAGCGATGCTCGAAATTAGCGGCACTCATTTCTTGCCGTACGTTGCCGCGCTTATACAGTTCGGTCATGATGGTACGCGCTCCTCGGCGGATGCAGATTTACGTTCGGCCCTACGGCGTAGCAACCGGCGCAGGCAGGCGAGCCGCAGGCAGCCAGGTCGCTTTGGCGTTCGATCCTAGTAGGTCGAAGCTCGGAAACGAGGTAAACTACGATTTCCGGCTTATTGGCCCGCAAATCGGCCAGGAAAGCCTCCCGTTGGGTCTTTGGCCAGCACTTTGGCGGCGTGTAGAGCACCTTTTCGCCATCTAGGGCAAGTACGCAGCCTGCGGCGCGGGCGCTTAGGACTAGCTCTTTCGCTGTCATAGTTCCTCGATGTAATGCTCACAGATAAAGCGCAGCTTGCTATCGCCACGAATGCGCTTCGAATCGGCAAGGCAAACTTCGTAGAATTTATACGAATCGCAGCCTACTTTGCGAAACGCCGCAGGGTTATACTTCTTCGCGAGTTTTACGCGAATGCGCGCGCCGGCCCAGCTTGCCCACGCCGTTAAGCTTTGCTCTTCTTGCTCCGTGTGCGCTTCGCGGTTCATCTTCGCTATTTTTACCGTGCGCCAATCGGTCATTTAAATAGTACCTCTTGGCGTAAACGGTTCGCAGCGATCTCGCAGTAGCGTTCGTTTTTCTCGATGCCAATAGCTTCTCGGCCCATTTCTTTGGCGGCAACAAGCGTTGTGCCGGAGCCGCAGAAAGGGTCAATCGTTAATTCTCCCACTGGGCATCCTGCACCCATAAGCCACTTCCAAAGATTTAACGGCTTTGCACTGGGATGTCCGGTATTTTGACCGTTCGCATTGGCGCTAAATTCCTTTGCGTCAAACGGCATTGGATTTTCTCCGTAAATCAATATCGGCTCCCAATGAGAAAAGCGCTGCGCGCCAACAGCTCTTTGCACTGATCCTGGCCTAAACCAGCAAGCTGTCCAAAGTGGATTAGGATAAATCCATTGATTAGAATTTCCTGGAGTTACCATTACAATCTTCGCCAGCTTCCTAGCAACGCTTAACCATTCAAGCGATGGAACGTAATTGTCCCAATCCGCCACACCAACGCCGTATGGCGGATCGGTTAAAACAAGATCGCAATTCGGCATCTCCGGCAACAGCTCAAAGCAATCACCGCAGTAAAGCGTCAAGCCGGATTCGCGATAATAAGGCTCAGGCAGCAACGGCCTTCGCCTCCTCGCGCGTCTTGACGTACTTAATAAATCCCTGCTTCGCCATAACTGAAAGCGAAGCGCGTACCGTATTCTTCGGAGTTTTCCCTTCTGTTGCACCGGTCACGTTGCGATAAATCTTCGACCAAAGCTCATCGAAGGTAATTGCACCTTCCGCGACGATGGTTCTATACGCCAATGCCGCGAAGCTCTTCTTTTCGGGATTGGAGTATGCTTCATGCTTCTTACTCGTCGCTTCATAACGCACAACAAGCAAGCCTTTTACTTTTGCAACTTTCTTCTCACTTTTTGCCATTGTTTCTCCTTTTTCGTTTGATTTGATCCAACTCTCTACATCCTTCACTTCCGGGTGCGGCACCACTTGCGCATCATAACACCAATGCTCTTGTTTTGCGCCGCAATCAACAAGCGTCGAACCGGCGCAGTGCCTAACAACAACGCCGCGTATGCCCGTGGTGTGCGTTAAGATCAGCTCGAACGCAGCGCCTGCGGCGAGCGTCTTTAACAGCACTTCGCCCGGCTCGCAGCCCATCATTGCGCGGCCTCCATTAACTCAATTAACTTATCGGCTTGCGCGTTGCGGAATTTTTGACGAGCAGCAGCAGCAGCAGCAGCATCAGCATAAGCAGCATCAGCAGCATCAGCATAAGCATAAGCAGCATCAGCAGCATAAGCAGCATAAGCAGCATAAGCAGCATCAGCAGCAGCAGCAGCAGCAGCATAAGCAGCATAAGCAGCATAAGCAGCATAAGCAGCATCTCTTAATTTAGGCCAATCGATGTTATCTACTTCTTTGTTAATTATTTTCTGATACGCATCAGCTACATTCTGAATTGCTTTTTTCGATTTACTGAACTGGATTACTCCGTACTGCGGATCAATGAGCAACCATACTGCGAACTGCGGCCATACCATCGAAAGATCGGCACCGACGCGCGGCGCTTCGAGAAATTGTTCGGGCCACAATTTCGCGCGACCATTCGATAACGATTCGAAGATATTATCTTCAATCTTCGCTAAAATACGCGGGATGCCTAGCTCAGTTTCATACGCAGAGTGTTTATTGGAATGTACCGTGCAACCGACGGCACAGCCCTTACCGTTTTGCCAATAGATACCATGCACGATTTCATCGGCAGCGGCGTGCGCTCTAATGCGCGCCAGGTACTTCTCTTTAATTTCTGGATCGCCATGAAACGCTCTAAGGCTTGTTTCAAAGATCATTGTGTTACCTCCTTTTCGATTCGCGCGACTCTATGCCGCGCTTCGATAGCCCGTTCAACTCTCTCACGAAACTTCTCAAACTCTTCGCAGCGCTTCTTATTTGCTTCTAGAATCGCTATTGCGTCTTGCGCGCATTGCATTAGGTGGGACATTACTCAGCCTCCTGTTTTGCATCTAGATTGGAGATTAATTTGTTAAGAAGATCGCGAGCCATCGTTTCCGGCATGATTAGTTCTGGGCCTGTCTCACCAACGAAAGCTACAAACTTAATGCGTACCTTGCCATTAAGTACTGCGACTTCAATGTCCATGATATTTGTCATTGATTCAATTCCTCACTTTCTAGAATTGACTTTACGCTTATTGCGGTTTGTTGTCAAGCATAATTTTAGCCTTTGTTTATGCGGCGATTATACTTCCTCCGTATCGTCTCCTGGCTCGCGTACAGAAGCGCTGAACGCATCACGCACACCAATGCCTTCCCATGAAGCTTTATGATCATGCCCGGTGGTGAATTTCTTGAAGCCGCGCTTGCGTAATTGCTTCGAGAGGGACTGCGATTGCATTGGACGCTTGTTCTTATTTTCCTCACACCACTTCAAGTACTCCGCATAAATTGCCGCGTGCGTTGCTTCATAACCAGAACCAAGCACACAGCGTTCGGACCAAAAGTCAGCAAGCCAATCCATTTCTTGCGCCAGCGCTTCGCGCGCTTTAAGTATTTCTTCAGGAGGCGCAAGTGTGCCATTTGCGTACCAATCGGCAGCGTAACGGACTGCTTTTGCTAAAATGCCTTCCATCTCGCCTAACAGTTTCCAATGCAACATGCCGTCTTGCTTCGCCTCTGGTATGCGGTAGTTAAATGAAATGTAGTGCAGGCGGTCGTAGAGAGCGCGCGCTACTTCATCGATATGCGGCACGTCGTTAACAAGCAGAAATATCTTACACACGGGCAGGAACTGAAACTCGGGAGAGTAGAGAAATCTCGCTTTCATCCAATCTTCGCCGGTGAATTGTTTTATTTTACCACCATCGAGGCGGTACTTTTCACCTGGGTTAACTTCACTTGCCACCACCATACGTGCTCCGGCAAGTCCCGCTATATCAGGATCAGCGCCTGAAGCATTGCGCGATTGCTGCAAGAAAGTTTCAAACCGCGCAGTTTGTGCGTAATTCTCGGCGCGCATGCCTAATAGCGTTTGCAGCGCGCGCGCAAAAGTGCTTTTGCCGTTCTTGCCGGTACCATAAAGAATGAAAAACGCACGCGCTGCCGTCTCTCCCGTTAAGCAATAACCAATAACACGCCACAGATACTCAATCATTTCTTCGCTGCCCAGCATTATATCTTCCAGGAACTGATCGAAAATCGGGCAAGCCGCTTCAGGCAGATAGCTCCATTCAACGCCGCGCGTCAGATACTCTTGCCTCACTCCTTCACGCAATGCGCTGGTACGCAGATCGATGACCCCATTTTTGCACGCTAACAGGTGTGGATGCTGATCGAGATCGTGCGAGTTAACGTTTAAACGGTAGCGTGCCCAGCGCTCAATGTTACGCTGCCTGCCAATGCAATCGGACTCCTTGGCCCATTGCCGCAACTCTTTATAATCCGTATTCGCGCGCCACTCCTCCCACAGCGCGTCGCTCACAAGCCGCGTTTTGCGCAGAATCTCAAGGTCCGCACCTCTGCGCCAGTAAACACCGTTCCACTCCAGCCACGTATTCCAATCCTGCACCCAACTGAACGAATTACCGGACATCTTGATAAATGCGTCGGTGTTTGTGCCGTCCGAGAGACGGCGCGGCCCTACTCCATTCGGATGCGTTGGGTCGTACAGCGTTTGTTTCTTCTTGCGTATTTCCTCGAACGCTTTTGCAATTGTACGCTTACCATATGTTCCGAACGTCCCATCATGCGCATCCCACTTCTGGCGGTATAACGCCGAGGGGCGGAATAAGTGTTCCGTGCGTGCAGCATCAAGGCGCGTGTAGCGTCCTAAAATGATACAAAGATTAAAGTCGGCGCTGGAGGGTGATTTATCTTTCTTTAGAAATTCTATATTGCCTTGCATCAGTTCAGTGAAATGCTTTTCATTGCGCGCCATAATTGCCAGTAGATCATGATCGGGGATGTTTTGCACTGCGGTGAAAAGCGCATCTGGCGGCGTTGCTTCTTTTGGATTTTCTTCCTGCGGCTTTCCAAAAATGGACTCGTATAGCGCACAAACTTCTTTTTGACGTTGCTCAATTCTTAAAGTTTTTGAAACCACGCGGCCAGTGAAACAGAAGTACCGTTTCTCGAAGTACATCTCTACATCCGACTTCTTGCCGCTCTTTGGAATCTTTGCTTTTACAATAATATGCGCGCCGGTGCCGCTTGGCGAGCTTTCGGTGTAAGAGTTTATTTCGTTAATTAAAGCGGTAGAGGCTGGAGTAAATTCACCTGTTTCAGCGTCACGACAATTGTCTAGATCAATACCCATGTAAGGATCGAAAGAGCTGAATACGAAGCCTATGCCGTTAAGTTTTTCGTCTTCGTTATGCGTGAGGTAGCGTTGCACAGCTTGGCCAAGAGACCCCCACGTAGCGCTGTCAGTTGTGCTTGCTGCGCGCCCTGTGTTTGGGTCCACCGGAGCCTTGTCGCCTACGCCGCGCGGCCCCCAACACACCCATTGACGCAGTTCCGCTAACTCGCGCGGAATTTGTTTGAAGTCCGTTTCTACTAGTGGTTTGTATGACTTAGGTGGTTTTTTAGGCATGGTGCGTAGTAGGCGTAGTAGCCAACATAAACCCCCCTATAAGAAAATATATGAAATACTTTATATACGCTACTACGCCTACTACGCAAAGTAAAGTTTTTTCTTTACTTGTGTGCTTGTTTACTTGTACCGTTGCACCTATGCAGCGCAACCTAAACGACGTTCGGCTTCGACACCCCCTGGCCGCGTCACTTGTGCTGCTGACCTGCGCGCAGCCCGGCATGATAAAATTCCGCTCATCCGGTGAGAGGAAAGTAGCTGGCGCTACGGCGCTGGGCTGCGCGCGAATATGACACGCAAGCAATTACGAGAAGAAAAGTTTTGTCAAGCATACGTTGTTGATTTAAATGGTACGTCTGCGGTAATTGCTGCCGGGTATACCGATAATCGTGAAAGCGCTCGCGCGATGGCTCCTCTTATTTTAGCAAAAGTTAGCGTTCAGCAACGCATCGAAGAACTTTCCCGTCAGCAATGCAAGAATTTAGAAATTACAACTGAGTGGACGCTCGGCCAGATGCGTAAGCTCGCTGGTTTTGATGCGACACGATTATTCAACGAAGATGGGAATATGATTCCCATCGATCAGTGGCCCGCTGATGTGCGCGCTGCTGTGTCTGGAATTGAATTTGAAGAAGTGTACGAAGGTCGTGGAGAAGAGCGCGTTCACGTTGGACGTATTCATAAAATTAAGCTTGTCGATAAAACGAAAGCTCTTGAAATGCTCGGCAAGTATCAAAAGTTGTTTTCTGATCGAGTAGAACTAACCGGACCTGATGGCGCGCCACTAGTCGCGAGGATCGAACTTGTCGGCCCAAGCTCAAATCGTTAACGTACAACTTCCTGAAGCGCTTGGCTTCTTGCTTGAAGCGCATCGCTATAAGATCGCATATGGTGGACGTTATGGCGTCAAAAGCTGGAGCTTTGCGCGCGCTCTCATTCTTATTTGTCTTGATCCTGGTTATTTGTGGCCTGGTAGAACGAAAGGTCCGCGCATTCTTTGCGCACGCGAGACGCAGAAGTCAATTGCTGAATCTGTTCATAAGCTATTAAAGGATCAAATCGCGGAACTTGGCGTCGAGCGTAAGTTCCTTGTACAAGAAACATCGATCAGCGTTCCGCGCAACGGCGCTGAATTTATCTTTGCTGGAATTCGTCAGAACGTAACGAATATTAAATCTTATGAAGCGTGTGATATTTGCTGGGTCGAGGAAGCACAAACAGTTTCAAAGAATTCTTGGAATGTCCTCGTGCCGACAATACGAAAAGAGGGCAGTGAAATATGGGTATCTTTTAATCCCGAATTGGAAACAGACGAAACGTACCAACGATTTGTCGTTGTACCTCCAACAAACTCAAAAGTCGTCCATACAACATACCGAGACAATCCTTGGCTCTCAGCTGTTATGCGGCAGGAGATGGATGATCTAAAGCGCCGCGATCCTTCCGCGTTCGATAATGTGTATGAAGGAATGTGTAAGCAAGCCGTTGAAGGCGCAATCTATCGCGAGGAAATAACGAAAGCAGAACTAGAGGGCCGCTTTACGCGCGTACCATACGATCCAACGAAGCTAGTCGATACGTTTTGGGACTTAGGCTATGGCGACAACACAAGCATCTGGTTCGCGCAATCGTTTCCATTTGAGTTTCGTATCATCGATCATCTTAGTGGATCGCTGAAAGGCCTGAAGTGGTACGTCGAGCAACTACAAGCGAAGCAATACGTGTATGGCAAGCATGTATTGCCGCATGATGGAGCAGCACATGAACTTGGAAGTGGAAGAACAATCGAGGAGCAGCTGCGTGACTTCTACCAAGGTAAAACTCGTATTGCGCGCAAGCTCTCAGTTGTTGATGGCATTGCAGCCGTTCGAGCTATATTTCAAAAATGCTACTTTGACCGTGAAAAATGTGCCGATGGCATTCAGTCGTTACGACATTACCGTTACGAAGAAGACGAAAAGCTAGGCACGTACAAGCGCGAGCCGCTGCATGATTGGGCTTCGCACGATGCTGATGCTTTTAGAACGCTGGCCGTAGCGATCAAAGAAGAAGCGCGACCGTTGCCACAGCGCGCGCCGTATCGTCCGGCATCGAGTTGGTCATGAAATACGCAATTCTAGTTGCGTGCTTATTCGCTGCTACGTTCTTGGCAGCGCAAGAATCGCGTGGCAAAGATGGAAAGTTTCACGATCCAGAAACAGGTGAAGTACAGCCCGATACGTGTAACAATTCGTTTAAGAATACGCATCCATGCGAATGCGAGAAAACAAAAACATGCGGCATGAAGATTGAGCACGACCGAACGTGTCAGGTGTATTGCCGTAAAGATGCGTGCCGATGTTTAGCGGAGTGTTCGTAATGCCTAAAATAACAGGCTTCAAAGCCGCGCATAAAGCAGCGCAAGAAGAGTTTGCGAAGAAGCGCGCGCCAAAGAAAAAGAAAGCGAAGAAGTGATCACCAAAAAAGATATTCGCGCAATCACGAAAGACAATTTCGCAACAAATAAGATTGCTCGTGCGATTCTTATCTGCGCGCGTTCGCGGCCGCATATGTACACCGAATTTCTTCAGTACGGTGCGCTAATTACGTTTCGGCGCCGCATACTTCACAACGAAATGAGCGATAACGATAAAGAAATCATCAAGCTTGCTGAGTGGGCGATTGAAGAGTTTGGATTGCCGGAGGTAAAAGATGCCGGGACGAGCGAAGTTGTCGGACGTATTGCGAGCGTTGATGGTGCAAAACAGGGGAATGTTGCTGCCGAGAGCGGGAAGCCCGCCTCTTGGCAAGTGCATTGATTGTAAGCGCGATATTCTGGCTATGGAAATGTATGCGAGGTGCCCAAATTGCGAGCAAAGCATGATATGCGTGGATTGCGTGGACGCTCACGATCATCTGCACAATCTGATAACGAGGCCGAACAAGCGATTCGATCCTCGTTCTCTAGAGATTTCACGAAATTAAGAGAGGAACTACGCGAGACGCCGCAAGCGATGCAGGATCGCGTAATTCTCGAAGGTTTCCAAGACGATATGCGAGGCGCGCCGTTGAATCTCGAATCGCGCATCGTGATACCAACGATGTATGCCGAGCCTTCACGCTATTCGAAGGTGCTTGCTGTTGGCCCGTTGTGCGTTGAAGTGAGACCCGGTGATGTTGTGTTGTCTGGTCGGTATCCGTCTAGCGCTTGGGCGTTCGAGCACGAAGGCCGCACGCTGGTTAGCGTTAAGGAAGATGAAATTCTGGCAAAGATTGAGGTGGAATAATGAAAAGCGACGTAACAGCAACAACGCACAAAGAGCGTAGAGCACCGAAAGTTGTAAGCCATCTTGAGATTCGTCCCAATATGGACGGTGGGCATAACGTTGAGGTGCATCATACGCATTACGATTATCCTCCAAAAGTGAAAGAACATGCCGGCCCGCACGAAGCTGTTTCATTGCCGAAGGGCCACGTACTACACTCGATAGCAAAAGAAATGGGAATTCAAACAACGGGAACTGGCGCTGGCGCAGAAGAAAACGTCGATGCGAAAGAAGCAGGGGTGATGTCGTGAAGATCATCGATCTGTTTTTCGGTCATAAGCGCGTCGTTGACGATAATGGCGACTTTGTTCAGCATATTCATCGCAAGGGAGCATACGATGCCGTGGAACGAAGTAATGAAAAAGTGGAAGAGCGGAACGCTGCGTTCAGGCTCGAAGAAAGGCCCGAAGGTGAAGAGCCAAGCGCAGGCAGTAGCGATCATGCTCTCGGAGAAGCGAGCAGCGAAGAAGGGCAAGAAAGAATATAAATCGGACGTTCATGCAACAACTTACGGGAGATAAACGATGACACAGATCGTGACAACAGAAATAGCGAGTATTCAGAATGGACCGCGCGGTATTGGTGCGCGCGCCGTTGGTGGCACGTATACGCAGGATTGCCAGCAGGATTTAATCGATTCTGATTGCTTTCAAGTTGCGCCAACCGTACTAACGGGAACAACGGATGCGATACCTGGCTTTGCTTCCGGTACGCATTTCGGCGGCAATTATGTCATTGAAACTGGGCAAGCTGATGCTATTACGCTTCCTTTGCCTACGGATGAATTAGATGACAATTTAACGATTGCCATTTATTCCAATACTGCGTTTGCGCATACTGTAACGCTGCCTTCAGCGCTATTTGCTTCCGGCGCAGCGCTTCACGGTCTGGCTACATTTGCTGCGTTTCGCGGCGCTGGTCTAACGTTGCGCGCGTGGAATGGTTCGTGGCAGGTTGTTAGTCAGTCTGGTATTACGTTCTCTGCCTAAAAATGCCAAACACGTACAGAGACGACGATTCGAAGAGCTTCCTTCAAGAAGCGCGAGATCGCTTTAAGTATTGCATAGAAGCGTGGCGCGATATCCGCGAACAGCACGATCTGGATATGCGCTTCCTTGCCGGCGATTCCTGGGACCCCACTGAGGCGCGCAAACGTAAAGACAAGAATATGCCGATGATTCACTTGGATGAGCTGACGCAATACATTAATCAGCTCATTAACGACGTGCGGCAGAATAAGCATGCCGTGAACGTGCTTCCGAAAGGAAGTGGCGCTAATGACAAAACAGCGGCGCTTCGCGCGGATTGGATTAGGGCGGTTGAATACATCTCGCAAGCTCAAACGGCTTATACGACGGCTTTTGAGGGAGCGGCGGGCGGTTCGTATGGGTTCTGGAAACTCGAAACGTATTACGAGAATCCGAAGAGTTTTAACCTCAGCGCTCGCATCGTTCCGGTGACGAACGCAAATACGATCATTTTCGACCCGGACTGCAAGCACTACGATTGTAGCGATGCGGAAGATTGCTGGGAAATTGATTTCATCTCGAAGGATACGTTCAAGCGCCGTTACCCGGACGCGGAGATTAAGACTTTCAGCGACGAAGTACAGAAAGTCGATCCTTACTGGATTAAGTCCGAGCAGGTACAAATCGCTTCGTGGTGGAAAGTAAAGGTCGAAAAGATTCAGCTTCATCTTGTTGATTTAGAGGACGAGCGAGAGCCTATCGTGATGCGCAGCGATCAGCTGCCAAAAGGTATGGACGAAAAGCGCATCTTGAAGTCGCGAGACTACGATGATCGCCGCATCGTGCAATACGTCTTGAACGGCGTTGAAGTGCTTGAAACGAATGATCCGCGCAAGGGAAAAGGTTGGCCAGGGCAGTGGATACCGATTATCCCGGTATGGGGCAAAGAATTGTTTGTTGACGATGGTAGCGGCTCGAAGAGAATGCTGTTCTCGCTAATAAGATTAGCGCGCGATCCGCAACGATTGCTGAATTACTACGCGGCGCAAGAGATGGCCGAAGCGAAGATGTCTCCGCGCACGCCGTATATGGCTCCGCGTGGAATGATGAGCGCTAATCATGGTGAATGGGAAGAAGTAAACGATACGCCAAAAGCGTTTATTGAATATGACGTGCCGGAAGGAATTCCTCCGGGAAGCGTAGAACCAAAGCGTGTGCCATTCGTTCCTAATTTCCAAGCATATGAAATGGCGAAAGAATCAACTTCGCGCTCGATTATGAAAGCAATGGGTATCTCGCCGCTACCCACCGACGCGCAGCGCGCGAATAATAAGTCAGGCATTGCGCTGAAAAAGATTCAAGGCGAGCGTGCGCAAGGCAGTTTTCACTTTATCGATAACTTTGATCGTTCGCTTGTGTATTGCGGTAAGCAGCTCGATGATTTATTCGATAGGATTCATGATACGGCGCGCGATATACCTGTGCGCAAAGAAGATGGCACGCACAGCATGGCTCGGATCGGAGATCAAAGTGACCCTAAAAATAAAGAATTCGCGGGCGATCACGACGTTACGATTACGACTGGTCCAAGCTTTGAGTCGCAGCGAGAGGAGGCGGCGGATTTTGCCGATACGCTTGCTCAGGTTGAGGGAGTATTTCCGCTTATCGGAGATTTGCTGGTTAAATTGCGTAACCTCGGGCCAATCGGAGACAGTATCGCTGAACGCCTCACGCCTCCGCAATTCGCTTCACAGAATGGCGAAGATGTTCCAGCTACAGCAAAGGCAGCTATAGCGCGGCTAACGCAGCAAGCGCAGCAAATGCAGCAAGTCATTGCGCAGCTAACGCAGGAAAAAGCTGCGAAGATGATCGAAAAAGACGCGCAGTACAGAATCGCAGCGCTACAAGAGAATACAAAGCTCGTTGTGGCGCAAGCTACATTGCAGCGCGATAAGGCTGAGTCGATTCTTCAAACTGAGCTGCAAAAGATTCAAACGATTTTGGGGCAGGCGCACGATCAAGCAACGCAGGCCACGGATCAACAACACGAAAAGAATTTAGCGGAGCAACAACACCAGCATGACTTGGCGTTAGCATCGCACACGGCGGCGCTTGCGCCAACAGAGCCAGCAAATACTAACGGAGCGGGAGGAGCACAATAATGGCAAGAATGAAAGATACAAAGATCGGACCTTCTGTGGCTTTCGATAAGACGCAGAAGCCGCACAAGCCGGGCAAGAACAAGAACACATATTCTTTGAATGAGAATTCAAAGAAAGAAGCTGACGAAAAGCGCGGTGGGCATATCGTTAAACTTACGAACATGCTGCATGGTAAAGACCCGTACTGCGCATCGCATAAGCTATAAAAATTCATCGGAGGAACGACGATGGCAACTGACGCTAAAGAAATAACCGTGGAATCGTCACCCACGGAGATTCTTGCCTCGATGACGCCAGTGGAGCGAAAGACCTGGCGTGAAACGGGCAACGTACCGGAACCAAAAGAAAAGGCGGCAAGTGCGGCTGCGCCACCCGCAAAAAAAGATTCTGATAAGGCGGAAGATGCGGCTGCGCCACCCGCTGCGAAAACGGAAGTTGCCGAGAAAGTAGCTGCTTCGGCGCCAGCGAAAGACGAACTTTCGGTTTCACGCGGGAAAAATGCGGCAACGCGCATCCCGGAATTGCTCTCGGAGATCAAGCGGCTAAACGCTGAGCTTGAGACTGCGCGCAAAGTTCCGGCTGCTGCTCCGGCGAAAAAAGAAGAGGCCATCGCCAAGCCTCACCGCAACGATTTAGACGAGAAAACAGGACAGCCAAGGTACGCAACGGACGATGAGTTCCTCGACGCGCGCGATAAGTATGTAGCCGATATGACTTCGAAGCAAACACGCGCGGATATTGCGAAAGAAGAGGGAGAGCGCCGCGTTGCGGAGCAGAACAGGCTTATTCGTGACAAGTATCTGAAAGCGCTAACGATTGCTCGTGAAGCGCATTCGGACTTCGATAAGGTGTGCGAGGTTGACGATAAAGGCGCATTCCAGAACGCCGAGCTTAAAAAAATTAAGGGCGGCGCGTCGCTGGATCGCTTTTGTCTCGACACGGCAAGGGGTGGAGATATTCTCTACTACCTTGCTTCGCATCCTGGAGAAGTCGAGCGCATTCAGGCTATCGATTCGCTCGATGAAATTACGGAAGCCTTGGTTGACTTAAAGAAGAAGTCTCTCGCTGAAGCGTCCGCGAAAGCAGAAGAAGTGAAAACCGAAAGCTCGCAAAAAGTAGTAACAAAAGCGCCTGCGCCGGCAGCCGATGTTGGCGGCAGGGCCACCGCTCCTCGCGATGAAGAGGAAGCGGCCCTTAATGCGGGAGAGTTTCGTCGCTATATGAAAGCAGCGAACGAAGCAGAATTCCGCACAAAAAAGAAAGCGAGCTGAAAAGTGCCGAATACATTTGCGTTTCCGCAATGGGTATCGATGGATGCCCTGCGGTTTTTGTTGAATAAACTCGAAGTTCTTTCCATTTTCAATACAGAATGGCAGAAAGAATTCGAGCGCGATTTTCCGATTGGCAGCGTCACGCAGGTGAAGATTCCGCAAGCATTCATCATTCGTGACGGCCTCGGTTACAACCCGCAAGGGATTAACCGGCTAACGACAACTATAAACTGCAACCAGATTCTTGGTGTTGACTTCGAATGGGATTCCTTCGAGCAAGCTTTGAACATGGAGCGCTCGAAAGAAGAGATTCGCAAGCAATACCTAGAACCTGCCGTTGCGCAACAGGCGCAAGAGTGGGATTCGCGCGCCGCGCAGTTCGCATATCAAAACATGAATAACGCGGTCGGGACGCTCGGAACCGATCCGAACACGGTGCAAATCTTTGCTCAGGCGCGGCAGCGGCTCTTCGAGTTGGCTTGCCCGCCAAGCGGAGAAAAGGCGCTGTGCATCCCTCCGCAAGTTTCGACTTCGATGGTGCCTGCCTTGCAGACGCTGCTTAATCCGCAAGACGATATTTCGAAGCAATTCAAAGAAGGTTCGCTCGGGAAACTGCACGGCTTCGACGTTTACGAGTGCATGTCGCTGTGGCGTCACACGGCAGGTACGGCGGCGGCGCACGCCAATACGGTGAATACAACGAACGTAAACAATGGCGGAAACCAGATTGGTTTGAACTTAACTGCCGCTGACACGTTCAACGCTGGTGATATTATCACGATTGCCAACGTAAACCAAGTCAACCCGCGCACGCGGCGTTTCCTCTCGCCAATTCTGAAGCAGTTCGTCGTTTTGCAGCCCTTAGTGGCTACTGGTGGCGGTTCTGCTTTGGACTTTGTGATTGTTTCGCCGGCGCTTTTTGGGCCAGGTTCGCAGTACCAGAACGTTGACGCACTTCCGGTAAACGGAGCGACGGTTAACGTGCTGTTCACTTCAGGGCAAACCGGCGCTCAGGCGCTCGCCATACATGGCGATGCGTTTGGCGTTGCTGGCGTGAAGCTCGAAGAGCCGAAAGCGACGGAAATGACTTCACAGGCGCGCGACCCGGAGACGAAGATGGCGCTTCGGTTTATTCGTATGTTCGATCCGGTGCAATCGAAGATGATCAATCGTTGGGATAGCGTAGGCGGCTTCGGGCAACTGTACTCCGATTCCTGCGCAGTAAGGATACTCTGTGCATAAAATCATGAAAAACAAACTGAACTACCTCAAAGCCGCACTCGTCGTTCTCGCCCTGCTGTGCGTTCCGGCTCTTTCGCAAGCGCAGCAAAACTTACTCGTTCAAACTACGCTTTCCGTCGCGCAAGCGGCTCCGGCAACACCAGGCGCTGCGCCCGTACCTTACGGCACGGTACAAATTGCGTCCTCGACGGGAATCGTGGGTTATTCGCTCAACCCAACACAAACGATCAATGCTCAGCAGTTGTGGGTTCTGTATATTGACCGCGAAGAAGAGGCTGTCATTACGGTCCAGGGCGCTGTGCTGAGCGTCATTCGCGGTTACAACTCAACCGTTGCGACCTCGCACGTTGCTGGAACGATGGTTCTATACGGCAAAGCGGCATGGTTCTATAACTACGATCCAGGCGCGATTCTTGAACAAGGTGGCACTTCTGCCGTTTCTGGCGGCACAGCTTGTGTCTTAGCAACTGTGTTCGCGCATCCTTGGGTTAATGTACGAACTGGCGAACAGTTTATTTGTTCGACGGATACGTTGTCTTGGGTGCCTGGATTCAACCAAGGTTTCGGCGCTGGTGGCAACAACGTACCTACGGCTGGGACGGAAGCCTCAGTTGCAGGTACAAACGCGGTGCTTGGCCCTGTGTTTGCCATCTCAGGTACAAATGCAATCGTGACGTTCACGCCTCCGGTTGGTTTTAATACAACGGCTGCTGGCGGTGGATGCTTCACGGTTATTCCGAAAGGCATTTTTACATGGACAGCGGCGGGGAACATTTCGGTTGCTGGTACCACAACGGCTATAACGCAGAACGTAACATTCTGTTGGAATCCGTACACTTCGAAGTGGGTTCCTAGCCGCGTATCGTAACGAGTTAGTGGACAGCGCTTCGGGCGTTGAGCGTTATCAGCGCCCAACTTTTAAGATGAGGATGCCATGCCGCAAATTACAGACGAACAAATGGTTGCGTTTCAGGAATTCATGTCGCGCTTCACGCCGCAAAAGCGCCGCGAAGGGCCGGACCCGGCGCATCGAGGAGTTATCGATCCAAACTATGTGCGTCCCGCGCCAACAGAATTCCCTAAGATGATGCACCATTCTACGGGAATGACAAAAATTGTGCAGAGCCGTAAAGAGCAAGAAGAGCTTGGCGCGCAGTGGCATACCGCGCCGGTTAAACGCATACCGGATTGGAAATCGAAATTGAACGAAGTTTATTCCGCTTCCGGTTTCCGTATTTATCAGAATCACCTTGAGTTTTTACAAGCGAACGAAGTCCCAGGAGTTGCTACGCTTCAAGATGCCGCGAAGTTTATCGATATGCTCGATAACGAGCAGCAAGAGCAGTTCTTTAAAGAAGCTGAAGATTTTCAGCCGGCAGAAGTATTCGTAGAGAAAGGCAAAAAGAAATAAATGCCCATACTTCCGCCAACGCCGCCAAATCCTCCGCCGCAACCACCAACGCCTACGACGTTTCGTGTGATTTGCACGAACGCGCTGTGGGAAATTAACGTCGTAGCGCCCGGTGAGGTGCCGGATTACTCTGAGTTGGCGTTTGCGCTGGATAAAGCCAATCAGATTGCTGATAGCTGGTCGGCGCAAAAAGTTTATATTTACGCTTCGCAGCTTATTTCCGCAGCCCCCGGCCCTCCGGTTGGTAATAGTGCCGCGTTTCTGCTTAATCCTGGCTTAGTCAATCATACGGTTGGTCCTTCCTGGGGCGGCGCGCCTACGTTTCCTGTCATTACCGAGCGTCCGGTAAGAATTAAGAACGTGAACGTCATTCTTAACAACGTGACACCAGTTGTGCGGTACCCACTTAAAAAGCGTGACTCTGATTGGTGGGCAACGAATCGTGTGCAGACGATTGCGACTTCGCTGCCAACGGATTTTTATTATCGCGTAGATTGGCCTCTTGGTTCGTTATTCTTTTGGCCTGTTCCTAATTTCGCTTGGGCATGCGAGCTGGAGATTGAAAGCGTCATTCAGGGCGGTACGACACTCGATACTGAGTTTATTGGGCCTCCAGGCTACGAGCTGGCGATGACGTTGACGCTTGCCGAATTGTTGTGCAATGCGTTTGAGAAGCAACCGCCTCCTGTACTCGTGAATTCAGGAAGAATGGCGCGCAACGTGGTCATTGGCTTAAATACAGCGCCTCCGCGAATTAGCTTAGATGATTTTGGAGATGCTTCTACCGGGAAGCCGCGCGCGACTTGGAATTATAGAACGGGGATGAGTCGATGAAAAAATTTTTATTATCCTTAATCCTTATATTTTTATCGTTAAATGAATTACAAGCACAGCAGACAAGCGCACTTTTAACGAATTTTGAAACTTACAGCATTTTTGTTGCAAGCGCTAGTTGCGGAGTTACGGCTTCTTGTGTATGGATGAAGTTGGCGACCGGAACGACTACGGCTGTTGTAACTTTATCAGGAACTTTTGCTGGGACTTTCATTGTCGAACAATCTGGAGACGGCGGCGTAACGTTTTCAACAGTTGCAACTTACACCTCAGTTCAAACAGCGCAATCTTTTACTGTAACCGGCATGACAGATTTTCGCGTGCGGTGTTCTGCATATACGAGCGGCGTAGCAGTAATTACGATTAGTTCAAGTCCTACGGGAACATTTATTGCCGGATCGTTTAATCCTGCTGCGCCGGGTCCTATTGGCATCACGACGCCATCTTCTGGAGCATTTACTACGGTTTCTGCTACTGGGGCTATCACTTCGACATTCGACGGCGTTCACGCTGGCTATGAATCGTTTGTAGGCAACACCGCGAATCAGACAGTAACTGCAAATACAGTTGGATTTATGGGACCGACATCGGCAACATTCACTGCGTACGCGCTTCAATTACCAAGTACGGGGCCGACAACCGCAGCCCCTCTTTTAAGTTGCGTTACACCCGTTGGTTCCGTTTCAGCTTGTTCCTTTGTAGCGGCAACTGGAGGTTCAACTTTTCCAGTAACTGTTAGCGGAGCAGTGAACTCTGGAGGCATCCCCTGTTTTAATTCCACTACTAATGAGCAGACCTCTGTAGCGTTGACGGCGAATGTGATTGTCAAGGGCGGAGGTGCCGGTGCATGTCCGACAAATTCTCTCGCTACGGATGATGGTACTCAGATTATTTATACGGGCACTGGTGGAATCGAATCCCCGATATTTGAAAGTACTGGTTCCACTGCTGGATTTATCGATTTTCCTCAAGGAACTACAAGCTCGGCAATTGATCCTTGTAACGTGGCAACAAGCATTTGTGAACAGGCTCCTACAGCCGTGACATCCTACCTTGTCGTTAAACCTGGAGTTGCAGCAAGTGGAGTTCTTACGAACAGCGTGGCAGCGGCTGTAGACACTCAAGGTTTTAGCGGAGATGCTGGACATTCAACAACAGTTTCTTGGTCTACAGCAACATCGCTTGGTTCTACGTCTTTGTGTTCAACTGCGCTTTGTCCGGCTGGAACATATCGCATCAGTGCTTATATTGACGTAACGACGGCCTGCACGACAACTGGAAGCTATCTCATCAACATCATCTACACTGATGATACAACAGTATCCAAGACCACGCTTATTCCTCTTGAAGGAACCGGCAGCACGTTTGCTACTGGCGTTCTGGTTCCTGTATCCACAACCGATTACGGTCAAGCTACTTTCATACTGCGCTCAACTGGTGCAGCGTCCATTAATTATTCAACCACGGCAGCAGCTTGTGGCTCCGGTGGTCCCGGTGTCGGAAAATTGTATCTCACGGTGGAGCCGATACAATGAGGAAAATCTTCTCACTATTAATTATGCTCTTAATTACGACCTCACTTCCCGCTCAGGGTATTGGCGGTAAGGCAGGCATTGGCGGTAACGCGGGTATTGGCGGGGGCGCTCCCGCTGCTCCACCTACCTTTGGTCAGGCTCCAACTCCATGTACCGGAGGCAGCGGTGGGGGGCCTACAGCGATTACTTGTGTAATCTCAGGAAGCGTAACGGCAGGCCAATTCATTGTCTACGAATCTGATATGGGCGCTAGTTCTGGCACTATGACCGTTAGCGACAATTGCGGAGGAACCTACATTACCGATGTTGGCCCAACCATTGTGTCGTTCAATAACGTTCAAGCAGGGCACTCCACCGGATCATCGGGCAGTTGCACGGTCAGCGTCCTGTGCAGTCTCACGTTTACGCAATGCACAATAACAATCGCTACGATGAGCGGAGCAAGTGCATTTGATGTTGGAGCGGCGTTGAATACCCAATCCTCGCCGGGAACGGGTGCAAACGCAGTTACAAGCAACGCAGTAACGACTAACTTTAGAGATTTATGTTTCGGCTACACAATTGAGGGTGCAGGAGCCGGAAGCGGAACTATCACCGCTGGAACAACAATTGCTTGGACGTTGGGTGCCAGTAGCTCTGCGGCGTTCAATGCCGGTATTGAATATTTCACTCAAGCTGGGGCGGGAAGCATAACCGCGACATTTACAGACACAACGGCTGGCTCAACTAGATATACGACGGGTGTTTCATGTTTCCATTAAAGCGATTGACTATTCTCATTCTATTGATGGTATGCGTGACCATGCCTGTTGGCGCTACTACCTATTTTCTCGCCAGTTCATCTAATTCTCCTGCTGGCAATGATGGCAATACGGGAACTGATGCAGCTCATCCTTGGCTTTCTCCGAACCACGCGCTTAACTGTGGTGATGTAATCCTTGCAGCGGCGAGCACGGCGTATAACGCTGGCAATTTCTTCACTGGCAGTTGGGGCACTGTAACTTGTGCTGCTGGAAATAACGTTGCTTGGCTTAAATGCGCTGTCTTCGATACTTGTAAGATTACCGGAACATCTTTCGCCGGAATGTGGATCGATAAGAGTTATTGGGGCGTGCAAGGTTGGGAGATTACAACTCCGCAGACAGATCAATTTGGTCAATGTTTTCAAACTGAACCAAACTTCACGACGCCTGTTAACATTCATCATATCATTTTCGCCAACAACATTGCCAATGGCTGCGGTGGGGCTGGTATTGCTACCGCGCAAGGCAGTAATAACACCACAGGAGTCGATTACGTTGTATTGATAGGCAACATTGTTTACAACTCGTCTTCTTCCACAACTGGAGTTTGTGACAGTGCTATTAGCATTGCTGTGCCCATCAATACAGATACGGCTCCAGGAACTCACGACTATGTGGCAGGGAACTTCACTTGGGCTTCCTTTGATGGGAATCCTTGCAATGGTGGAGTGCCCACGGACGGCGAAGGCATCATTCTCGATACGATTAATTTCTTCAATTACACTGGTCAAATGGTGGTTCAAAACAACATCGTCTTTCTAAATGGCGGTCGTGGAATTGAAGTCTATTTGAATGCTGCCTTGGATTCTAGAATTTATATAAAGTATAACACTCTCTATTCCAATGGAACGGACCCCAATCAGAACAGCAGTGTATGCGGAGACCTCCAGATATATACCGATAGTAAGATTGAGGAATTGTTTAACTTGGTTCAAGAGGCTCAATCTACCGGATGCGGGTCAAATCTTCTCTACGCAATGTCCGTTGGCAATGGTGGTCCAACTGACCACGTTTACAATAATTTTGCTTATGGAATCAGCGGGCAAAATACCCAAATCAGTACCAGTCCAGGATTCAGCTACGGGCCTGGAAATACATTGGGAACAAGTCCAGCTTACTTCAATCCGGTAAATCCGGGCGCCCCATCCTGCGGATCATTTGTGAGCGTTCCTGCATGCATGGCTACGGTAATCTCTAATTTCACTCCGACAAACGCGACAGCGAAGCCATATGGCTACCAGCCAGTGAGCACTACTTCTATTTATGATCCATTTTATCCTGTATGGCTATGCACGGTAACCAATCTTCCGACTGGCCTAGTGACGCCAGGTTGCGTGACAGGAGATAGCCTTGCATCAGGAACGGCAATTAGCGGAAAGACGTTGAAATAAACTATGGCGAGATTCGGACTCATCGGACTAAAGACGCTTGCCATTAAGGAGTATAGCATAAATGGCTCGCTTTGGCCTAATTGGGCCTTCATATTCTAGCCAAAGCTTGAATGCTGACTGCCAGGTAACGAAGAACTGGTACGTCGAGCAAATCGAGTCGGCTTACGGTAAATCGGCAATGGCATTGTATCCTACGCCAGGAACGATAATTTTCGCCACGCTGCCAGGGCAACCCTTGCGCGGGCAACTGGAAATTAACGGGCGTTCGTTTGCTGTAAGCGGAACGAATTTCTGTGAAGTATTTGCCAACGGCACGTTCAGCGTGATCGCTCAAGTATTAAACGATCTTCTGCCTGTTTCGATGGTCGCTTCGCCGCAACAACTCTTGCTCGCTAGTGCTGGGAATCTATATGTATATTGGTTGCAAACTACTACGGGTGGAACGAATCCTCAAGTTGCAGGAACGTTCATACAAGTGCCTGCCAATTTATTTTCTGTTCCTGGTGGCATACAAGGCAGCCCAATTCAGGTTGAATACATCGACGGCTTCTTCTTGGTTCTGATGAGAAATTCGCAGACGATTTATATTTCTACGCCGCTCGACGCTTCGACTTGGCCTCCGCTTCAGATAATTGTTGTAACTGTGTTTTCCGATAACGTACAGTCGATTATCGAGAATCAGCGACGTTTGTACGTACAAGGACGTAAGCGCTCGACGGTATATTACGATTCTGGTGGACCGAATATCTTCGATGTCGATCCTAGCGGGACGAGCGAAAACGGCTCTGCTGCTGTGTTTGGCGTTACGCGCGCCGATAACTCTATTTACTGGATTGATCAGGACGAACGTGGCGCTGCGATTGCGCGCCGCATGTCGGGATACACGCCGGAACGCATCTCTAATCATGCTATAGAATACGCTTGGCGCGGCTACGCGAGGAACTCAACGATCAACGATTGCGTAACGTACGCTTATCAAGATCAAGGGCACACGTTTGTACAGTTTAATTTTCCTACTGCGAATGCAACGTGGGATTACGATATAGCTACAAAGATGTGGCATGAGCGTGCGTTCTTTAACGCTACGACTGGCCTGTATTCCGCGCATAAGAGCTGGAATCATGCTTTTGCTTTTGGGAAGCATTTGGTGGGCGATCCGCAAAGCGGAAACATTTATCAGATGGAAATTCCTGCTGCTGCGGTGGGCGGCGGTTGGAACTTCGCTACTGACGCAGGCGGAGCTTTAATTCGCCGCCTGCGTCGTTCGCCGCACGTTTCGATTGAGAATAAGTATCAGTTTTACAGCGAGGTGATTATTGACGCCGAGACGGGCTTGGGGCCTCAGCCGCCATTACTTGATGGTGGGGGCCTTGCGCGGGGCCCCAAGCTCACCTTGCGTTGGTCGCGTGATTACGGGCATACATGGTCGAATGAGTATGACTTGGACGCTGGGCAGGCTGGCGATTTTCGGCACCGCTTACGCAAATCGCGGCTTGGCAGGGCGCGCGATATGGTGATTGAGATTTCAACGAGCGATCCAATTCCGTGGAGGATTGTGGAAGGTTATTTGTATACCGAGGGTGGCGATGCGCCGCGTAAGGCGCAAGAGCGCCTTGCTCACACTTACGGGAGGGTGACGTAGAATGCCATTACCCGTAGCGCAGCCGCCAACAAATACGCCACCGTTGATTGTTGACGATAAAGGCAAGATAACGAATGCGTTTGTTTCGCCGTGGCTCCAGTGGCTCGTTGCAATTTGGAGCAGTATACGCGGGCCGGCAAACACCACGCCGCCAGCAAACTCATCGGCAGTAGGCATTGCTGGGCAGTTGGCTCAAGACAATAATTTCTTGTATGTGTATAACGGAACAACAAAAACATGGAAACGAATACCGTTAACGGCGTTCTAAAAGTTAAGCGCCTAGCGCCTGATGAATACGAGAAGCTGCGCAACGTCGAAGAGGGTTACGTCCCTGATCCTGCGCATAGCATCGTGATCGTTGCCGAGCTGGACGAAAAGATCGTAGGGCGCGCGATGCTGATCCGCCCGTTTCATGTAGAAGGCACATGGCTCGATCACTCGATTCGTAAAGGCACGGTCGGGATTCGCATGTTTCGCTTGCTTGAAGAAGAAGTGAAAAAGATCGGCATGACTAAAATATTCTCATATTCGCAGAGCGATGAAGTTTCTGGATACCTGGAACGTATGGGCTACAAAAAACAAGATGTAACGATTTGGGTAAAGGATGTATGCCGTTAATTGCGCTAGGCGTTGCCGGAGCGGTAGCGGGCGGCGTGGGTTCTGCCGTGGCTGGCAGCGAACAGGCCGGAGCTGCGAAATCTGCGGCGCAGCTTCAGGCTGATGAAGCAGCGCAGTCGCTTGCGTTTCAGAAGCAAGAATGGAATACGCAACAACAGAATTCAGCTCCATTCCTTAAGGCTGGAACGCAGGCCGAGGGCGAGCTTTCAGGTCTTACTTCAACTCCGGGACAAGGGCTACTCACGCCATGGACCGAGCAGTTTAAGGCTCCTACAGCGGCGGAAGCTGAAGCAACGCCTGGTTATCAGTTTATAAAAGAGCAAGGCAACGAAGCGCTACAGAATTCCGCTGCTGCGAGTGGCGGATTGCTAACTGGCGGGACGGCCAAAGCTCTCGATCAGTTTAATACCGGACTTGCCGATACGACGTACGGGGAGACGTATTCGCGCGCTTTGCAGGAGTACCAGACGGCCTACAACACCTTCCAGAATAATCAGACGAATACTTTCAACCGGCTTGCTACGCAGGCTGGCGTGGGGCAAACAACAGCTTCGCAGCTTGGGCAACAGGGCCAAGTTGCGGCGTCGAACGTAGCTGGAATAAATTCCACAGCAGGCGCGCAGATCGGACAAAACATTAATAACGCAGGCGCAGCTACAGCGAGCGGTTATTCTGGCGTGGCGAACGCGGTAACTAGCGGATTTGGTAATATTCAAGGCCTGCTTACGCTTCAAGATTTAATGAAGAATCAGAACAATCCTGGAGCAACGCAAAGCTATGGCTAGTATTCCTCTATCCGCCCTTTCAATTCGTCCACCGGAAAACCCGTTGGATCAGTACGCTAAAGCTCTTTCCGTGAAGAGCATGATTCAGGGGCAACAAATCGGAGAGCAGCAGCTACAGCAGGAAAAAGTCAAGACACAAGAGTCTCAGATTGGTTTAAAGGATATGCAAGCGCGTAGCGCTGCTATGAGCCAGTGGGATGGAAAAGATCCAAATAATTTAGCTGATCTGATTAGGCAGAATGGCGGATCGTATGACGCTGTTTATGCGGCAAAGAAGCAAGGCCTTGATTTGCAGCAGCTATATTCCAAAATCGCTTTAGACGATTCAACTACCGGAAAGAATAACCTTGATGTAATTAAAGGTCAGCACGATCAGGTTGCCGGGGCGCTGGAGTCTTTAGTCGATCCTAAAGCTGTGCCAGATGATCAGCTTCACAATGAAGCGACTAAAACCTTAAATGGGTTAATGGCGGATAAGGTTCTGGATCGAGATCATGGGCAGCAACTACAAGAACAAATCGATCAAACGAAAGACCCGAATACATTGCGTCAGGGAATTGATCATTACGCAAAGATGCATATGGGAGCTTCTGAAGCGGCAGCTTTAGCGAAGTCTCAAGCTGAATCCGGTAAGTCGGTTGCCGAAGCGAATCTTGCAAATCAAAAACTGAAACTTTACACCAGTTCAAAGCCTGGTGATTTCGACTCTCAAATTGATGCGCTAATTCCTCCGACTGCGAATAATCCCAACGCTGATCTTAATAAGCAAGCAAAAACCATGGTTAATGGATTGCTTGCGCGTGGCGATTACGAAGGTGCTGCAAAGTCGCTTGAAAATGCGCAACATGTTTTAAATGAGCGCATGCAGACGAACTATGTTCAAGGGCGCGAAGATATGCGTGCGGCGAATCAGCGCGCCGCGAATCAAGATAACCAACTTCAAAAGAATGCGATTGAGCAGCTTGACAAGGTATGGACCGATCCGCAGCATGGCTATACGCAGTTTTTGGCGCAAGCGAACGCAACGCGATCCGCGATTTCTTCAGCGAAAGATGGTAATGAGTTAGCAGCATCTCTTGCGCCGCTTATGACCGTGCTTGGCGTAAATAGTTTCGCTGGAGTGCATCGCATTAATCCTCAAGAGTACGAAGCTGCTGGTCCTGGCGTTGGTAGTATCTATCGACGCATCAATACAACGCTCGATAGAGCCGTTAGTGGTAAGCTTAACCCTGATACTGCAAAAGAAATGAATTCTCTCGTCGGGCAGCTCATAGAGCAAAAGTACAATTCTTTGCTGCCAGCCTCGCAACTTATCGTTCGTAACGCTCCTGGGCTTGACGCTACGAAAGTAACGATTTTCGATAAGGATGGGAATCCAAACACGCTAGATAATGCAGCGAAGGGAATCGTCGCTCCGAAGGCTGGAGGATCGACAAACACAACGATTCAAGTTCCTGAGAATGTAATGAAAGCGCTATCGAGCGTTGGGACTGGACGGCATACTCTTAGTGACGGTTCGGTTTGGGATAAGCATGCCGATGGTACGATTTTGAAGGCTCAATAACGATGGCTGATCTTACAGTTGCGAGCAGCGCGCCTCTTCCCGATCTTTCCGTGAAGAGTAGCATGGCTTTACCTACGACACCTTCTATCAGTGCGCAGCCGGAAAAGCAGCCATCTAGCTATATTCAAGCGTTGGCATGGGATCAAATTCCTGGCGCGAAGTTAGCTTCTGACGCGATTGATAAGCTCCACGAATGGGCTAATTTCACGCAAGAAGGTAAAGATCAACACCCGGTTCAAGCCGCTGCCGGGCAATTTGCTGATCGCTTAAAGCAAATGCTTGTTGGTGGAAAAGGTGGCGGCTTAAATATGGAAACTGGTTTTTTGAACAATCCTATTACAAGTTCGATTGTTGGTGCTCCAGAAGATGAAACTATTAACCTTGCTCGCGGAGCGATTAAAAAGGTGGGCAGTATAGCGACTGCGCCATTTGAAGCCGCTAAATCAACCGAAGCCGCTCGTGCCGTAACGCAAAAGCTCGCTCCTGAAACAGCTAATGCGTCCGTGGCAATGACTCGTGGTGCTGTTTCTACTGGTGGAGCGGCAACAAATGCAATAACAAACGCTGATGTATTGAATCATGCATCTCAGATGGGTGTAAAGCTTACTCCTGCGCAAGCGCTTGGTACGAACGCGGCTCGTAGCGAACAAACTTTAGGTGAAGAAGCTTTGCTAACAGGTAGTAAAATAAAGGAAGCAGTAGCTGCGCAACGTAGTAAACTTGAAGATGCGATAGGAGATTTTCAAGACAAGCTTGATCCGCAGCGCGTTGGTATGACTTCAGAATCTGCTGGAGAACACTTACAAAATTCGGCGGAAATTGCTCGTTCCGTAATGAAAGATAATGTTAACCAAGCCTATTCTGATGTAAAAGCGCAGCAAAGCGATCTTGCTGGAGATGTGACGGGACGCTTACAGGATTTAATCCATAACGAGCGGTATTTTAAACAGCCAAGTGCGGCGGTTGAACGCCCAGTCCTTCAAACAGAAGCTGCTGATAAAGCGCTAAATGATATCGAATCCAGTCTTTCGAATTCAGCAATGCAGGGGCGACAATCGATTCAATCTTTGCGTAATCTTAGAACTAATTTTCTGGAGAAAGCAAATCAATATGGTGCGAACGCTCTTTCTGATTCTGGTCAGCGCATTTACAAGCTTGCAGCTAGTCAGGTGGATAGTGCGATTATGGATGCGGCGCGAGGCACACCGTTCGAGGAAACTTTCCGAGCAGCAGGCGCTCAGAACGCAAAACTCCAAGAACTATATAACCAACCAGGCTCGCCCCTTTATCGTATCCTCAATACCGACGACCCAGCAAAAGTTACCGATGGAATCCTCAACAGAAGCTCAGTCCAAGAAATTGAAACGCTGAAAGGCGAGAATTTCGATCTCGGTCCTCTTGCTCGCCAGGCCGTTGAAGATATTAAAAGCGGAGGATATCGCGTAACGAAAGATGGTCTTGGTGGATATCCTGACACTTTCCTTCGTTCATTGCTTGGACCGGATGCTTCGAAAGAATTATATATGAAAGCCGATATCGCTCGTAGGCTTTCTGAGAATTACAATCCATCAGGTTCTGGAAAGGTTTTGCTTGGTGCTTCACAAGTAAAGCCCTGGATGGCAGTTGCGGCGCAGGCGGCGCGATCTCGCAGCATGCCTGCTGAAGCTGCAAGCTTTTTACCTAAAGTTACTTCTCCTATTACTGGCGGCGCTCTAGCAAGCCCTTCTGAAATGTTTAAAAGCGCGGCGCCGCTAGCTGACGATGCTGCTATATCTATTGCAAAAAATGCTGCTCGGTTTAGCGAAAAAAGAGATAACAAATGAAGCGTTTATTCTTATTTCTGATCCTGCTTTGTGCCGCTCGCGCAAGCGCGCAAGTGCCTGTGACATTCAGCCCATATCAACGTCAGCAGTTCAGCGACAATAATGGCAACCCGCTGGCAGGCGGAAAGCTCTGCACGTACCAGGCGGGAACGAGCACGCCACTAGCAACCTACACAGATTATACGGGCTTGTTTCAAAATACAAATCCAATCATTTTAGACTCAGGCGGGTTTGCTAACGTATGGATCACTGCTAACGCTTATCGGTTTATTCTTCTTAGCGCTGGGACGGACAACACTTGCTCGACTGGCGTACAGCAATGGGTTTTGGATTTTATCACACCGCCTTTAAGCGCGGGTGGCAATAATGTTTTTACCGGCAATAATACGTTTAGTGGCACAACAAATTTCTCCGGGCCTGTAAACTTAAACGCTGGTGGTTCGTTGAACGGTTCGTTTAGCGGCACGCCAAACTTTGTTGGCAACGTGATATTCAGCGGCAACCCACTTTTTACCGGCTCTCCGAATTTTACTACCGCTACCATCGTTTGGCCTACCGCTATTCAATCAAATCTTAACGTACCAACGCAATCCGTAGTGCTTCCTAACGAGACAATTACCGGGACTACCAGCTCCAGCCTTGCCAAGCTAACCGGATCGCCTTCCACGGTCATTATCACTTCGACTACTGATGTTGGTGGCGTGATCGGTATTTGTACATCTAATTGTTTTGCCGCTGGTAATGCGACGATTCAAACGAATGGCACTACGACATGTAACTTTGATGGAAATACAGCAGCAGGAGATTACGTCCAGATAAGCACGATGACGAACGGAAAATGTCACGACGTTGGTGGTGGAGGATACCCATCATCTGGACAAGTTATCGGGCGCGTGTTATCGACGAATGTTGGAGCTGGGCAGTATTTAATGGAGTTGTTTCCTCCCGATATTCGCGCTCCATCGGTAAGTATTAATTATCCGAACGTGGTATATAGCACGCCCTCGGCCTCGACGAACGCGAATATCACGCCCGCAGCGGGAACGATGATTACCCCAGGGGTAACTGCGACATATCGTTTTAATTGGTATGTTTCTTTAACTGTCATTGGCACTTCATGCACAGGAAGCACCACCATTGGCGTACGTCTAACTTATCAAGACCCATCGGCGCCTGGAACTACGCCAGTAATCTTGAGCAATACAAACATTAATGATGGAACATCTACTCTTGCTGGTTTTACCTTAGCCCGATTGGGAAATGGTACTCTCGGGGTCGCTTATTCGCAAACGTCTGGATTTGGATATTTACCAAGTTTTGAATTCCGTGCGAAAGCAGGAACACCTATTCAATATGATGTTAGCTACGGGATTGGAGCGGCTTGCGCGCCTGGTCCGCAGTATCAATTATTTCCAATTTTGGAGCAAATGACATCAAACTAATACTTATTTTCGTATTGATTCTAGCTGGGTGCGCTGCTCGTCGTTCAGCAATAGAGCAGCCATATTGTTCTTGGTATCCGCCGTTAAATCACGTGGCATGTTGTTACGACGATGGAAGGTGCTACCCACAATGAAACTACGTTTTTTATTTCTTGTTCTGTTTTCTTTGTGCGCCACCGCGCTTCACGCGCAAGGTTTTTGGGTTCCTATTCAATATTTACAAGAGGGAACGATTGCAGGCGTAACGAACGCAGTTATCATTCCACCTTCCCCCGTTCTTGCCTTCTGCAACGCTCCTGCAAACGCAGTGCCATGTACGAACAAGGCAGCTACCTATACGGACTCAACGCTCGGAACGCTGTGCTCTACCAGCACGCAGTTTGTGTTAAACGGAACGAATGCATGCGTTGGATTCTTAAATCCCCAAAACCTGGGTGGAGTGTGGGTCGCTGCCGGTCAGTATGCTTACACGGTAAGCGTAGGTGGCGCGAACTTTGGTCCGTTCTTTATAACTGCTGGAGGATCTGGCGGTGGGGGTGGCGGTGGGCCAACGCTGCAAACAAACGGCGTGCCTAATGCATCACAGTCTCTATTGAATCTTAAAAGTGGAACTGGAATAGTAATTACTTCTGATGGTGCTGGAGGAGTGACGGTAAGTTCTTCCATTACTCCTACAGCGCCAGGGGGAGCTTCAAATTCTTTGCAATATAATTGCTCTGGATCGTTTTGCGGAACTCCTGGGATTGTTACGCCAGATGGTGGAAATAGCTTAGATATTAAAGGGCCAATTCCTTGGATTGATGCGACTCAGTACGGTATGAGGACATTTCCTAATCCTCCAAATATAATCACCGTTTCTACTAGCGCCAGTAGCCCGACAGTTTCTACGACAGGAGTATCGGATTTTATCAAGAATGACGGGATCGTAATTCCTCAAGCTGGTCCTGCAACAGCACAATCCACTCCAGCAGCGCCAACGCTACAGATGATCGGGGCAAGCGGCGCACAAACTGTTAATTATAGATGCGTGGCAGTAGACCGCCAGTGGGGATTGACGGCGGCTAGTCCAGCTACAGCTATAACTAACGTTCCTACGGTTTTTGGGGCGCCGGCTGCCGTGATTTCTTCTATTGTACGTAGCGCGAACGTTGTAACGGTTACAACAGGTTCAGCAATGCCTTTCTCTTCTGGATCATTTCATGCTCGAATTGGCAATGTCACTGGCGGCACCACCCAATTTTCAGGCTTGCAAGTTGTTACAGTAATGAGTGGAACCACTTTAACTTACAGTCAAACTGGAGCCAATGAATCTGGTACGGTAGGCGCTACGTCATTTGTGCGCTTCGATAATGCTTTCTTTGTGACTACTGCCCAGGCTACAACGGGATCGAATCAAGTTGTTCTTACAACAGATGTACCGCATAACATTCTTTGGAATAACAGCGGCCTTAATCCTGACGAGGTGTTTACTGACGGCATTCAGTTTACTGCGGCCAATCCTCAAGGGTACGCTATTGGTCCATTCCCGGTTGGCGGTATTGGTGCGAGTACAATAACAATTAACACTTCCTACACCTCACCGATAACAACGACGGGCGTGGCTAATTTCAATTACTCTACTTCTCAAAGTGGAGTAAACGTTATGACGGTTACCGTTTTTCCAAAGGTGATTGTTACCTGTCCTGCAATCTCAGGGACTACTGTGTATTACGCCATTTACGCGGATTATGGCAGCGGTTCTGCTCCAATTGGATTTACGCCGTGGTTACATAATAAGTTTGAGGATTACGGCCCTGCATTTACAAAGTCTGGATTCACGCCGCCTCCTGCGATGAATCTTCCGGCTACCTTTCCAGTTGCAGCGCAAAATCAAGTATTTAGTGGACAGATCGCGTCTATTTTTGGTACAACGCTTACATTGACTGGAAATGTTCCTACCGCGGTTTCTGCCGTTACTGCTTATCACGATGATGGTGTTCCATTTCAAAATGCCATTGCAGCATCATGTAGTTCAATTGGAGGAAATACATTCGATAGTGTGTACTTGCCACCGGGCATTGCATTTGGTTATTATTTCTTTCATGCTCCAGTAGATTTGTCAGCTACCTGCAATAGAACGAACATCCTTGATGGTGGAGCTATTTATGCTAATGGAACCATCTATGATGATAGTGCTGGTGAATTAGTATGGCGTAGACCGCAGGACTTGTCTGGATTCAATAGCATCAGCACTGGCGCACCCAACAAAGGGCAGATATTGTTATTCGGATTGGCATCTCCTGAAATGGTGACTCCGCCGGCGGGGAGTTCTTCCATCGTCGGGATGCAATTCAATGTACTCTCCAATAGCCAGGTAGGATTACTGGTGCAAAATAACAATGTTCACCTGGAGGACAACACTTTTGAAACGGTAGGTGCTAACAATCTCAGCGCCATTCCGTTTGAAATGGGCGGCAATGTGGGATTTGAATTCAAAATGACTACCACTGCCTGGAGTGGTGATGTCAATACTCAATATCCAGTCACTGCTGGCGGCGATCCGCCTGTCGGAGATATCGCCTACTGGCCTGTTCCTGTATTTGATTTCTTTGGTCCCAATAGCATGGCTGACACTATCATTGTTGATGGCATTAATTATGGAAATTTACGTGGCTTTAGATTAAATAACATGTACGGTCTTGTGCAAAGCTCTCCAATGGTCATCATGTCGGATATACGAACCTATCAATCTCCTTATAATCCTTTATTAAAGATCGTTGGGAATTTCGGCTTACCAAGGGTTAGCATAACAAGGGCAATATCGGATAGCATTCAACAGCCGATCACTACATGTATACGATCAGACAATGGCTCCTGCGGAAACTTTTATAGTGACGATGTTGTCAGCAGCGATGGTAGCGCCAACTTTCCTGTGTTTACCGGCCCGCCGTGGGGTGTTGCTCTTCAATATTCATCTCCTGGATCTGGTTTAGCTCAAAACACAAATGAATGTACGTATCTTTTTTCTCCTTCAAGTTTCAATTGCACGTTGCCAATCATTGGAGCTACTTTTGCCGGAGGGACTTTTACTGGTACTTCTTTTTCTGCTGGCTCAATGCCACCAACAGCAGTTTGCGGCACAGCAACCGGAGCACTTTGTCTTGGAGAATCTTCCACTGGTTGCACTCCAACAGCGGGACAGGCTTGTATTCGAGCTGATTCGACTAGTAATGAGTTTCTTGCCACGATTAACGGGACTCCTGAAGCTCCTTTAGTTCAAACTACAGGAACTTCAGTTGATCTGACTGGACAGACAGCGGCTATTGGCGCGACAAATATCGTGGCCTCTGCTCCTCGTAACGCAATATATCGAATATGCTTCTCTTCTAATATCACGACGGCAGGCTCAGTTAGTTCTACGCTTGGCGGAACGAATGGCTTCCAGGTTATCTATACCTCGCCTACGGATTTATCATCAAATACAACCGTCCCAAATGCTGCATGGTCATCGACGGCAAATACCACCGCTACGGCAGTTGGTGGTTGTGTCAGTGTGTATGCTCTAGCATCAACTGCTATTCAGTACAGTTTTGGTTATACAGCAAATGCGGCTGCTTCGATGGCTTATGAAATTCACGTTCGAGCAGAGGATGGGTTGAACTGATGAAAATAAGAATAGTTGTATTTTTACTCTTGTTAGGAGCCTCGGCATCTCCGAGTAGGTCTGCTGGTGCCATCTGGAGCATAGGTTATTATACTCCTTGGAATAACACAGCCAACGCAACATCTTCTAATCTATCTACATTGCAATGGTCCGCCCTTACTCACATGATCGTCGTTGCGGCTGGTCCGAACACGAATGGAACGTTAAATTATTTCAATGCCGGGAACTTCGCATCGACCATCGCTTCGACCATCTCTACCGCTCACACGCATAACGTGAAAGTTCTTCTCGACATTACAAGCGCGAACGGGAGCTTTACAAACGCTTTTGGCGCTCAAAATTCTTTGGCTACTTTAATCACCAACATCATGTCCGTCGTGAATTCAGATAGTTTCGATGGTGTGGATATCGACTTCGAGGAGGGCTGGAATCAGACTTTGATGAATAATTTACTGTCTGGTTTACGAACCAGTCTTGGCTCTAAACTTCTTACGGCTTTTGCGAACGATAGCCAATTTAATTGGTCTGGGCCTCCAACTCCCGTATGCGCAGCCGCTGGGAATGGATGGACTTCCACTCAAATTGGATATCTTGATCGGTTGAATCTAGGAGCCTACGATCTTGGAAACCCTGGTAATGGCGACCCTTATACGTGGTTTAATTATGCTTTGCATAGCGACACAAACCAATTTCTATGGTCTGCGGATTATCTTAAAACTGCGGCTATTAACTGCGGCGTATCTGCGGCGAAATTGACGATAGGACTTCCTTTCTACGGGACTCTTTACACGGTCAATACAGCTCCCCGTCAGACGGTTGGTGGAGGTTCGACGGCTACTCAAGAGCCGTATAGTTATATTCTTACGAATTTCAGCTTTTCTAGTCCCACTTATGATATTACCGCTCACGCTCCATGGAAAGTACAATCAGGAACTCGATACTTGGCTTGGGCAAATACGCAAGCTATAGACGATGCGATAAATTACATAAAAGCACAAAGCTTAGGTGGTATTTTCGTATATGCTTTAGGGTGGGATGGGTCTGATTGTTCGGTAAGCTGTCCTCTTCTATCGCAGATTGGCTTGGACCTTGCAGCTCCTGTAAATCCAGGTAATGGTGGAGCGATAATTCAGTAACGGAGACCTTATGACTCCTGATCAAGAAGCACAGCTTCTTGAAACAGTTACAGCGGTAAACGTGAAGATGAATCTGCTGATTTCGGACGACGCCGCGCGTGGCATCGTCCCGGATCTGAAAGTAAGACAGGCGGTTCTTGAAAAAGCTGTAGACGATAATATCAAAGATTGGGTGTTTTGGAAGGGTTATATCAAGGGCGGTCTAGCTGTTATCGCAGCCTTATTTCTTGCTCTTGGCGGCGTTCTTGCAGCTCATCTATTAGGAGGAAAGTGAAATGAAAGTAAGCACGCATGTAATCGTACAGGTCCTGTTAATGGTTGTTTCTATCGGAACGATGATCTCAGGACAAGTGCCGGTTAAGTATCAGCCGTTGATCGTTGGCCTGGTCAGTCTTGCGCAGGGCGTTATCGCATGGATCAATCACTACTACTCGCCAAGCGGAACCGTACTGCCGCCAACGGCATGAGCGAAGAGGCACGAACCGATACAGACGTTCGGATTCTTGCCGCGCGCCTTGACGAGCGGCTAAAGGCTTCGGATATGGCAACGAAACTTGCCGCCGACGCTCTAGACGCTTGGAAGCAGTCAGCGAACGAATGGCGGCAAGCGATGAACGATCAGCGTTCGATGTTTATTTCTAGATCGGAAATGATTTCTTGGCTTTTGATTGGATTAACGATTCTTGGGCTAGTCATGCACTATACAAAATAAAGGAGAAACAATGAAGAAATTAGCTTTGCTTTTCGTTTTATTCGCAGCGCCGTGTTTTGCGCAGACGTCAGTTCCGAAGCCGTCGCTCTTTACCATGTCCGGCAATTACGCCGCTTTCACAGGTACGAAAACCACTACGCCCGTAGTGGTTGCTACTGCCGCCGTACAGGTAACAAATCACTTCTCTTTCGGGTACGAACATATTCAGGCTACTTCCGGCTCGCTCGACGCTCGCTGGGAGCTTGGTATTGGAGCTTATACGCGCCAACTCAACGAGCTGCTCGGTGCGAATCTTTCTAGTAAAATCCTGTTCGACGTTTCTCAGATTGGCGTAACCTTCACAGCGGGAGGAGGAAAGCTCTTACAGCCTACAGTGAATCGTATTGCCGAGACTGCTGGCGTGCATTTCAGCTATCCGCTTGCCGATCATATTTCGATGCAGGTAATTGGAGTCGATATACTTCATGGCGGTGTACAAACTGGCATATTGACTACGAACACTACGGCGAGCGTCTCGTCAGGAATTAATATCTATTTCTGAGGCGACTTATGTCTGATTATGACGCTTTACTTGTTGCGCTTGCAGCGAAGTTTGCGCATGCAGTTGCGCTCGCGGAGGGATTCTTCGTTCAAGGCTCCCTCCCCGAGCGCGTTCACAATCCCGGCGATCTAGAGCTTGGCAATCGCGGGTGGGGAGTCGAGCAAGGCAAAACTATTTACTTTAAAGCTGATCTGGAATCTTCGCTTGATGATCGTGCCGATGGTTGGGCTGCGCTTAAACGGGAATGCGTGGCAATTCTAACCGGAGGCTCGCGCGAATATTCGCCAAGCGACACGTTCGAAGAAGTATCGGTAAAATGGACTGGCGGCGACAACCCAGGCGCATGGTGTAAAATCGTCACCGATAACCTAGGCGTACAGCCGCTTGACCGCCTGGTGGATTGGGTTAAGGCAGCAGCCCAACAAGCCTAAGTTCGTGGTACGTCCAGACGAGGAACCAGTAGAGGCGCGTCATTTTGCTCCTTTTCTTCTAGTGGAGCGACGGCTGGCGATGAAGGTTCGCCTGTTCCACCACTCGGTCCAAGCTCATTTCGAGTGTATTGCGGGCGATATTTATATGCATTTGCCATGTTTCCTCCGGGCCACTCGACCCACTGCTGGATTAGTCAGCGTCTACTTGACCCACCATTTCAGTATCGCTTTTGTGAGTAGCCAACCAATAAACACTCCAACTGGAACAGCGATGCACAACCAGCCGATGAATGAATCTTTAATACTCACTTCCCGCTCCTTTCCCACAAAGCCTGGATTTTCTGAATGTTCCAGTTTTTCTCACTGCGCTCATAATTTTCCAAGTGATTTGAGCAAATAACAAAATGTCGATTTTTCCAAGTTCCGGTTGCAATCGTCTGACTATGGTTCCAAGTCCCGTCACTTCCTTGCTCGCAGCAGTGACAGGAAGGAATAATTGGTAATGGACCACTTATGTTCACTTCCCCGGACTTGTCGGGAGGGGTGTCCAATTCTTGCAGTCGCCGTCGCTTTTCCTCTCGAATAGCTTCACAGTCTTTGCATCGGCAGACCCAGGGGCCAGGAATACCAGCATTCATGCCGGTACCGTAATCGTGATCGTTGCTAATTTGCTCCTCAATTCCCCGGACTTGGAGGGAGACTCACCAATTGCTTCTCTTGCTTCCTTAAGCCAAGCCTCGGCATCGGCTCTTGTTGGACCGCCATGCGAAACATGAGCGAAGGCGTTCTCAACAAGTTCAATTCCTTTCAGCAGAGCGATTCGCACGCCACTGTCACGCCACGAAGGTTCCTTCGACATTTCCAAGTCGGATTTAGGTGGCCGGCTCATTTGCTCCTCCCTTCCCCACCCAAAGCCGGGAGACGATTGAGTTCACGCAACCTAGAGCACTCAGACTTACATTTCTCGCAACACACGCACCGCTGACACGATCTAATGTGTTCATCTCTCCGCGCCTCGGCTCTCGCCTCGTTCAATCGCTGCTCCAGCAATTTGCATGCGTCGCAAGTAAAATGGCCATGCTCATCGCCAATCATATTAGATTTGAAATGTCCGCACGGTTCACGCTCCATCCCCTCATTGCAAATTTGTTTACGCAAGTTAGCATCGTGCTCCTCCAGCGCAGCGGCGTAGTCGGTGGGGATGAGGGCGCGGATAGCTACTTTACAGGACATGACTCCGTCTTGAAACGCTCTAGCATAGGCACTTTGAATTACATCTTTGACGGTAGATTGTGGGAATGTGCTGATCGCCTTCTCCAGCATTGCCGCTGTCTCGGCTCTGCGGGTAGTGATGTCAGCTTCAAGGACGTTGATATGCTCGATTAAACTATCAATACAAGAAAGAGGGACCATGTGATAGCGAGTCCAATCTTTGTTTCGGATAGCTTCTAACTGTTCCCTCGTCAATCTCATTCCTTTTCCTCCAGCGCGGCCAAGAATTCCTCGGCAACTAAAGCATCGCGCGTGTCTTTCTTTTTAAGACGTGCCGCCAATTCCCTCACCCGTTCGATGCTGGCCTTGTGGGCAGCTAGAAGCTGCGCGTCGCGGGCGGTGATCAGTTCCTCAATCTGTGCCATGAACTTTCTGTTCGGAGTTGCTTCAATATCCAACGCAAGGATGTGCTCAGAAAGTTCCTTTGCGTTCAATGGCTCGGCAGGCGTCCCAACTTCGCCTGAGTCTCGCACGGGCGCGTCTAATGACGCTAGAATCGGCTCCCGATTGTTTCGGAACGGTCCAATGTGAGAATGTGGACCAGTATGATTTTGCGGAAGAGCGCAGGGCTCTTTATCTTGCGGGGCTATTCCTCCGCATGGATATATTCTCGCTGGCGCGGGCGCGTCGAGGAGGGCGATGGTAGCACGAAAGTTGTCTAACTTTTCCTGAGCCTCTCGTGCAAACTCTTTATGATTTGACGGTGATTCGATCTCTCTTTTCATATAGAACTCAACAGTAGACTGAACTCCCCGCATCGCATCCGCCAGCCGTTTCATCTTCTCTTCCAGTGTCATGCTATCCTCCATCTCAATTAAATGGCGCTCTCGAACGGCTCCGGTTTAGCGCCCTCTCCGGCCTCGTGATTCTGAGCCTGGGAATGCAAAACATGGACGCTCAGGACCACCATTAATGCTGATACGACAATTTTCATCAATGTTATTCTTCGGCTCAGGGGCTTTATCATCTGGCATCACCCTCTTCCTTGCGCCGGCTGCGCTTGCTTTTTTCTAAGAATCTTTTACTCGCCAGCCTATTTGAGTTCCGGTAACACCGCTTACAGCGATGATCGTAAACGCGCGGCGCGTGCCAGTGTGTATCAGGCGGCGCTTGGCACGCAGGACATTTAACATAGTTGTCTTCTACTGTCTCTAGCACCTCGCAACGCGCGCAGCCAGGGACCGCGCATCTAAAAATCCCTGGCCGCGTGCGTATCGGATCGTGCCGCGCTACCTCCGCCAAGCCTTGCCCGCGCCTTCGCAAGCCCCGCTTTGGCGCGGTAGCTAAAACGAACGTCATTGCGACGCCTACATGTACAGGGCAGCGCGGCGCGGGGAGCATTAGACCGCCACCGTTTCGCTTTCTGGCGCTGGCATGCGGCCTGCGGCGCGCCAAGAGTTAATCAGCTCGTAGGCCAAGAATCCTGCCTTAGCTTGTTCTTCGGTTACTAATCCATCGTTCTCAACCGATGGTTGATAAGAATCGCCCGAAGCGCGGTGATCTTCGACGACATTCAGCTTGTATACGCCAGCGAAGCGGTCGAGATTCTTAATGTTGACAAGCGTGTTCCAGTGCTTACCGGCTTTAATGGCGATTGATTTGAAGCTGACGATCACGATTCCGGCCGGATCGACTTTTCCTTGCTTATCGATTACAAGGCACGGGAAGTTCATGAACATCATGCAGCTTGGCCGGGAATCTTCTTCGTCCGTGTTGAATTTCGAAAACTCGCACTGCGCGCATAGCCCGCCTGGATCTCCAATACCTTGCGTTCCGTTATCGGAACGGCACAGAATGCCTGCTCCGATTTCCTTGCCATTCCAGCGGATACGCGAGCGAAAGTAATGAACGTTCACGACGCGCAATGTTTCGCCGTAAATCTCTTTCGTCGCCGTATTGAAGAACTGCCCAGCCTCTAGGCCCGCGATGTACTTCGCATGCGATTTCTTCAACTCGAAGCTATTCGCTTGCGCAAGCGCTACGCGCGGAACGATGACATCTTCATTCGTGACGTTTTCGTTTCCTAACCGCGCCGCGCCTGGTTTTGATCTTAGGTACTCGGGCACTTCCTGAATTGCCATGCTTTCCTTTTTTTGTATTGCTTTCATGTTTTCCTCGTTTTGTTTTTATTTTTTTTGGTAC
>Ga0210397_10000227_pt1 | contig 41768 bp, 43 predicted proteins | sample IncBWH2OmetaG_FD_160126 | JGI IMG/M metagenome (GOLD analysis project Ga0210397, IMG submission 160126) | Forest soil microbial communities from Barre Woods Harvard Forest LTER site, Petersham, Massachusetts, United States - Inc-BW-H-2-O ...
CAAACGCCGGGGAGGTGAGCTACATCAGCCACGAGAGTTCCTCGAGTTGTGGCCGCTGGCCGCCGTCCTGGCCCACGATGGAGAGAAAAATCTGCTCGAGAGTCGTTTTGCTTCCTTCTTCGCCGGCGATGCCCGCACGCAACTCGTCGAGCGAGCCTTGAGCGACGAGCCGGCCTTTGTGAATGATGGCCACATGGCTGCAGAGACGCTCGACGATTTCCAGTACATGCGAAGTAAGAAAGATGGTGACGCCGCGCTCGGTCATGCGCCCCAGAAGCGCCTTGAGCGCGCCGGCGGCAAGAGCATCCACGCCTTCGAACGGTTCGTCGAGAAAAAGAATGCGCGGACCGTGAATCACGGCGGCAGCCAGCGCAAGTTTTTTCTGCATGCCGTGCGAATAGTCCGCGATGAGAGTCTTTGGACGGTCGGAGAGCTGCATGAAATCGAGCAACTCTTCGGAGCGGCGCTGCGTTGTGGGACGATCAAGGCCGTACATGCGGCCCACGAATTGAAGATACTCGGCACCTGTCAGTCGTTCGAAGAGGCCCATGCCTTCGGGGACGACGCCGATTTGCCGCTTAACTTCAACAGGATGTGCAGCGAAGTCCAATCCGAGTAGTTCTGCACGTCCGGAACTCGGGGCCAGCAGTCCGGTGAGCATCTTGATGGTCGTGGATTTACCCGCGCCGTTGGGCCCGAGAAAGCCGAAGAACTGTCCCGCGGCAACGGTGAGGTCGACACCGTCGACCGCCGTCAGATTGCCGAACCGTCGCGTAAGTTTCTGCGTCACGATGGCTGCGTCGGTCATCGCGTCTCCCACTTGCTGAACGTAGTTCGAACCAAGACTCTAACATGAGTCCGGCAGGCCTCGAGACGATCGAGCAAAACCGTTCGCGCACCAACAACGTAGGGTCACGAGGGCTTCTGCGGATTTGAAGTGGAAGCGGTGAGCAGCGATTCCTTTGTGGGCAAAGCTGCAAGGACTGCTGGCAACTCCACGCGGAACACGGCGCCGCCTTCTTGCCGGTTGTAGCAGAGAATCCTGCCGCTGTGCTCCTGCACAATGCCAAAGCAAATGCTGAGACCCAGGCCGGTACCTTTGCCGACTGGCTTCGTAGTATAAAAAGGATCAAAAACCCGGTGAGGCTCCTTAACGCCCGGCCCGGTATCGAGAAAGAGCACAACGACATAAGCGCGATCGCGAATGGTTTTGATGGTGAGGACGCCGCCCTCACCCGCTTCCATGGCGTCGACCGCATTGCTGATCATATTAAAGAAGACCTGCATCAGCTGGTTTCCATCGCCGCGAACGCCCGGGAGAACGGATTCGAGCTGGAGCTCGATGCGTACCGTTCCCGTGCGCAAATCGAGGGTGCGAAGCTGCACGGCATTGGTCACCACGGTGTTGATGTCTAGAAGCGTGCGTTCCGTGGGGACCTGCCTGGCAAAGCTAAGCAGGTTTCCGACGAGTGTTTTCGTGCGGCGAGCCTGATCGCGAATTTTCGACGCGGTGAGGCGCGCTTTTTCGGGGAGCGTTAGGTCGTCGGCTAGGAGATCGGAAAAACCGAGAATCGCCGTCAGCGGATTATTAATTTCATGAGCCGCGCCGGCAGCCAATTGTCCCAGCGAGACGAGTTTCTCCGATTGCACGATTTGTGCCTGGAGTCTTTGCAGATTCTCGATGGAACGCTCGGATTGGGCGAGCAGGCGCGTGCGGTCGGCATCGGCGAGATAGGTCCTTAGAAAGACAAGCAAAGCCAGAGGAATAGAGGCAAGGAGAACAGTCAGCAAGCGGAAATCGCGGACCGCGGGATTTTCATGCGCGAAGCGCAGCGTAAAGATGGCAAACAATGGCAAAGACATCACTGCGGCCATCGCTAGACGCGCCGGCACAACACTCTCCCCGCGGGAGCCTTCTGACTCCGCGTCGAAATCGTTCTCCGACGGCGCGTCGAGGGCGGCACGTTTTTGGTAAGCGATGACGCCTGCGAGAGCAAACCAAAGAAAAGAGGAAATCATCGGAAGATCGTACAGGCTGCCTGTGTAGTAGCGGTTGACCTCGAGAGCGATGTTGATGGCGAGAGAGGAGAGCATGTACATCGCAGAGGCGCCGAAAAGGTTAGCATAGACCACTCGCCATGCTCCCGACGAGCGCAGCCAGAGGTAGCCGAAGCCGCCGACTATGATCATGTTCTCAATATTGTGAAGCAGGACGTAGTTGTAGTTGTACTCCGCGAGCGAGGGTGCGGCGTACATCCACGGCAGAACGATGAAAACATAAAGAAAGATCCACCATGTCAGCAGCAGTGCAAAGTCCAAATAGCCGAATCGCAGCCGCAGTTCGCCGCGCTTGAGATGCGGGCGCAGCGTCAGCGCCGCCATCATGGGAATGCCGCGGAGGAAGAACACGATGTCAATCGGATCGGTATCGGGCATGGCGCGGCGCAGATACAGTTCGTAATACGTCCAATCGAATTGCCCGATCATCCAGAGCGTGCAACCCATGGCCAGCAACATCCAGAAGAGATTTCTGCGCCAGTGCGGAGTTCCAGCGTTCATCAGAAGACCGGCATTAGCGAGGAGCGGGACAATACACTGCGTCAAATCTCCGAAAGCGGTAAGTGCATGGCTTCCCCGAGGGAGAAGTAGCGAGACACTCGCATAAACGACGAGGAAGAACAGCCAGATACCCGCCATGCGGACAATGGTTTTAGAAGAAGACATAAATCCAGAGAACCTATTTTAGAGGGCAGACGCTGCGAGGGCAGTGGCGCATTCTGCGCGCACTACGTAAGTATAAACGAACCCGTATGCCGTCTTCGCTGGCTGGCTTGCCGAACACGGATGAAGCTGGCGGAGGAGGAGGGATTCGAACCCCCGAGACCCTTTCAGGCCTAACGGTTTTCAAGACCGCCGGTTTCAACCACTCACCCACTCCTCCGTTTGTAATTCTAACGTACTCGGTGAGTTAGCGGCCAATTTGTGAAACGTTATGTGCCGATGACTGGATTTTGCAGTTGGTAGGGGCTGGATTCTAGCAGCACCGCGACTTTCTCGACCGCCAAACCTCAGAACCCACATTCGGCCGGTGCAGCGCACGGTCACAAGTATGGTGGTTTAACCAAAGAGCTCTCTCGCCCTGTGGGACGAGTAAGAGGTGGCAACTTGCACATGCTGTTACGGAATCGCTCTCGTATTCGCTAAGCCATAGTTGGGATCCAAGTTACGATTTCATAGGCTTGCTATTTGCCCACCTAAGTTCGAAGACGGAGAAGGAATGCGAAAATGTGCAGTTCTTCTGGCAGGCTTAGCCCTGTTCAGCTCAGGTTGTCACTTTAAGACCAAGGATCTGCTCAGAGCTCTGGAAGCAAGCAAAGCGGCACCGGTCACCGTGACCGTTTCCCCGTCCAGTGCCAGCCTTCCTGCATACGGCACGCAACAGTTCACTACAACAGTGACCGGCGCCTCCAATACGCAAGTTACCTGGCGCCTGGGGGGCCCTCCCTGCGCCGTTGGACAGGATTGCGGTTCCATTAGCGCAAAGGGTTTCTACATCGCTCCGGGAGTCATACCAACCCCCAATCCGATCACTATCACAGCCTCCGCAGGGGCAGACGCGCTCGCCGCTGCCTCAGCGCAAGTGACTATTACCCCTGCCGTCGAGGCGCAGGAAAATCTGCATGGCAGCTACAGTTTTCTGGTGAGCGGCTCTGACTCCGAAGGTACGTTGTCCGTGGCGGGTAAGTTTGTCGCTGACGGGGCGGGGCAATTGCACAGCGGCCAGATGAGTCTCTGCCGCGCGCAGGCTCCTTGCGTAGAGCAGGCGTTCGCAGGCGGGTATACCTCAAGCGCCAAAAACCAAGGAAGCTTCTGGGCTGACGCACTGTCCGAAGCAAAATTCCGCTTTGTTCTCACTGAGAGTGGCGTGGTGAATCTCCAACTGGACGACTCCAAAGGATTGCACGCCGCAGGGATCATGGAATCCGCTAAGGACATTTCCAAGGAATAAACTACGATTTCTAAGGGCTGGATCAGTCCTAACGCTGGCCACAGCCAGCCTATTTCTAGCTTCTCGTGGGTGCTAGATCCCAATTCGCCGCGCTCCATGTGTCAAAGTGTTTGCACGCATAACGAATCGCAATATTTGGCTGCGGCCTTTTTTCAAATAGCATTGACATGCTCCGAGCCGCACCGTAGCATCGCCTTTATCTGATGGCGGTGCGTTCATTCAGCCGGCTTGGCAGCGGAGGTCCCTCATGAGTCTTCGCGATTTTATTTCTAAACAGTGGATTGATGTCATCGATTGGACGGAGCCGGAAGACGGCATTCTGGCCTACCGCTATCCGATGCAAGACCGCGAAATCCAGAATGGCGGCAAGCTTACGGTTCGCGATTCGCAGCTCGCCGTGTTCGTCAACGAAGGAAAAGTGGCGGATGCATTTGGCCCCGGGCTCTACACTCTCAACACCAATACGCTACCGATTCTCACTTACCTCAAAAACTGGGACAAAAAGTTTCAGTCGCCGTTCAAGTCCGATGTTTATTTCTTCTCATCGCGCATCCAGACCGACCAGCACTGGGGTACACAAAATCCCATCACCATCCGCGACAAAGAGTTCGGCGCAATTCGTTTGCGCGGCTTCGGAATTTATTCTTACCACATCAATGATGCGAAATCGTTTTACTCGAAAATCAGCGGGACGCGCGACATCTACCACGTCGCCGATCTCGAAGGCCAGTTGCGCAACACCATCATCGCCAAAATGACGGACGCGTTTGCCGCCAGTCAGGTGCCGTTTCTTGACATGGCGGCCAGCCAGGGCGCAATTGCCGAAAAAATCAGCGAGCAGCTTAAACCTGCATTCACAGACTATGGTCTGTCGCTCGATACTTTCGTCGTCGAAAATCTCTCGCTCCCCGAAGAGCTTCAAAAAGTGCTCGACCAGCGCATCAGCATGAACGTCCTCGGCGACATGGGCAAGTTCACGCAGTATCAAGTGGCGCAAGCGATTCCGATCGCCGCCGGGAACGAAGGTGGCGGAGCAGTCGGAGTCGGCGCCGGACTTGGCGCGGGCGTCGCGATGGGTCAGGCAATGATGGACGCGGTGAAGCAATCCACCTCGCCTGCTCCTGCCGGCGGTGGCGCGGCTCCGCCGGCCGCGGGCGCAGCAAGTGCGACCACGAAATTCTGCAGCGAGTGCGGCAAGCCCATTCCGCGCACCAGTAAGTTCTGTCCGGAATGCGGGAAGCCCCAGGCGTAGTGGTGACGCGAGCATGAGCGGAATCGAGTGGGTCGTCGAGGCCTTCGGTTGCTCATCGGATTCGCTGCGCGACCTTCGCGCCGTGGAAACCCTCTTCCACGGCATGATTCGCGGCATGAAGCTGCGGCCCGTCGGCGAAACGCAGTGGCATCAGTTTCCCGGGACCGGGGGCATCACCGGCCTTTGCCTGCTTGCGGAGTCCCACATCGCCTGCCACACCTTTCCCGAGCACAATTCGCTGTGCCTGAATCTCTTTTGTTGTGTTCCACGCGCCGAATGGAATTTTGAAGCCGCGCTCCAGCAACTTTTCAATGCACGGACCGTTTCCATTAGGCGTCTTGCGCGCCCGTATGAGGCGGCTCGCCACCAGGCGGCCAGCCACTAGTTTAGGGTGAGGTTTTTTTGTGCAACAGGTGAGCAGCGGAAGATGACCCAGCCCGTTTCGAACTGTCCCAATTGCGGTGCAAAGATTATCTTCCAATGGTCCAGCAGCGTGCAGACGGTTTGCCAGTATTGCAAAAGCATTCTCGTGCGCACCGATATCGATCTCAAGAAAGTCGGCCAGATGGCCGATCTCCCGCCAGACAGTTCGCCGATTCAGCTCAATACCGAGGGCATTTATCGGAATAAAGCTTTCGTCGTCGGTGGCCGCATTCTTTATGAGTTCGACCAGGGCGGCTGGAACGAATGGCACTTCACGATGAACGACGGCACGAGCGGCTGGCTTTCCGATGCTCAGAATGAATACGCGATTTCATTCGCCAGCAACGCCATCGGTTTGCCCGCTGCTGACCAAGTCAAAGTGGACCAGCAATATAACTGGAACAATCAAAACTACACCGTGAGCGTGATTACCCCAGCCCACTACCGCGGCGTCGAAGGCGAGCTGCCTTTCCAGTATTGGGACAAGACAGATGTCACGTTTGCTGACCTTCGCAGCCAAACTGGCAAATTCGCCACCCTCGATTTTAGCGATGAGCAGCCTGCTCTCTATTTGGGCGAATTCGTCGAGTTCGACGACCTCAAGCTCAAAAATCTCCGCAGCTTCGAGGGTTGGTGATGAGCGCAGGAACGCCGCCACTCTCGACTCCGCCAAAGCCGCAAGCGAAAGCGTTGAACTGTCCGCAATGCGGAGCAGCCATCACTTTGCGTGCGCTCGGGCACGCCGAGACTGTGGTTTGCGAGAGCTGCCATTCCATTCTGGATGCAAAAGACCCGAATCTTCAGATCCTGCAGAAATTCGAGGCCGTTGCCGGCGAAGTGCGGCCCCTCATTCCGCTCGGCACGCGCGGCAAACTTCGCGGCACCGATTACGAAGTCATCGGCTTCCAACGGCGCGGTATCAAAGTGGAGGGCATCAGCTATTACTGGCACGAATATGTCCTCTTCAATCCGTACAAGCCCATTCGCTATCTCACCGAATATAACGGTCACTGGAATGACATCAGCGTGTGCAAGGAACTTCCTATCATCCAGTTCGCATCGGCCAATTATCTCGGCGAGATCTACAAGCACTTTCAATCTTCCGACGCCACAACAAACTTCGTCCTTGGCGAATTTCCCTGGCAAGTACGTGTCGGCGAGCATGCGGCGGTCACCGAATATGTCAAGCCTCCGCGTGTCCTCTCCGCGGAAAAAAGCGCCAACGAAGTGACCTGGTCTCTCGGCGAGTACATGTATGGCGCCGATATCTGGAAATCATTCAATCTGCCGGGGGCCCCGCCGGAAGCGGTCGGCGTCTACGAAAATCAGCCGTCGCCGGTCAGCGAAAATGTCAAAGGCATTTGGGGCGCCTTTCTCGCGTTCGCCATTTTCCTGGTCGTGCTGATGGCCGGATTTGACCTCGTCTCGAGCAAAGGCACGGCGTTCGAATCCACGTACTCCCTGAACTCCGGTGAGCCGAAGGGCGAAGCGTCCTTCGTCACCCAACCATTTGATTTGGAAGGCCGGACTTCCAATGTCGAAGTCGCAACCTCCGCTAACGTCTCGAACTCCTGGATCTATCTAAATTACGCGCTGATCAATCAGGACACCGGACAAGCTTGGGATTTCGGCCGCGAAGTCAGTTACTACTACGGCTCTGACAGCGACGGCTCCTGGTCTGAAGGGAACACAAAAGATTCGGTCGTCATCCCCAGCGTTCCTGCCGGTCATTATTATTTGCGCATTGAACCCGAGGTCGATCCCAATCACCGTCCTATCTCCTATTCAGTGGAAGTGAGGCGAAACGTCACCGTCCCAGGTTTTTTCGGCATTGCTTTTCTGGCGCTGTTGCTTCCGGCCATCGCCATCACCTGGCGCTCCATCAGTTTCGAACGCGCTCGCTGGTCCGAGAGCGATCATCCGCCCATGCAAATCGGAAACATGGAGTAATCACAAATGTTCAGAAAACTCTATCTCGCGTATGGATTCCTGGTCCTCGGAGGCACAGGCTTTGCTCAATATCAGGGCTGGAGCCTCGACAGGATCAACCAGCTGAAAAATGTTCCAAAGTCCGTTCGTGATAATCCCGGCTCCTATCGTTCCGTCTACGGCTTCTATCACCATTACACCGGAGGCAAATAAGATGAACCTCGTTCCGCTCGGCAACGTCATCGCTGCACTCGTGTTCGCGTTTATCGGCATGCTCATCTTCATCATCGCGTTTGTGGTGATGGATAAACTCACGCCCTATCATCTCTGGAAGGAAATCGTGCAAGAGCACAACATGGCGCTGGCCATTCTGGTCGGCGCGATGTCCCTCGGCATTTGCATCATTATTGCCGCGGCTATTCATTAGCGCATGGGCATACTGCTCTTCATTTCGGTGCTGCTGGTTGCGGCGTGCGGGCTCATCTATGAGCTCGTCGCTGGCACGCTTGCGAGTTATCTCGTCGGCGACAGCGTCTTTCAGTTCTCCACCATCATTGGCACCTACCTCTTCGCAATGGGCATCGGGAGCGCTCTTTCGCGTTACCTAAACCGCGGCCTCGTCTATCGTTTCGTCTGGATTGAGCTTTTGCTCGGCGTGATCGGCGGTTTTTCTTCCGCGCTATTGATGCTGGCCTTCGCCTTCACGCAGGGCTTCGAACTGATTCTCTACGCCCAGGTTATGGTCATGGGCGTCCTTGTCGGACTGGAAATTCCATTGCTCATGCGTATCGTGCGCGACCGCTATGAGTTCCGCGACGTCATCGCCCACGTCCTCACCTTCGACTATCTCGGCGCTCTAGGTGCTTCTCTCTTGTTTCCAATTCTTCTCGTGCCGCGTCTCGGCCTCGTCCGTTCTGCCATGCTTTTTGGTCTCGTCAACGCCGGCGTTGCGCTTTGGACTACGTATTTGTTCTCCAACCAACTTTCCGGCACGCGTACCCTGCGCGTTGCTTGCGTCGTCGTCTTATGCGCGTTAGGAATCGGCATGGCGGATGCCCGCCGCATCACCGCCACTGCCGAGGACAACATCTACGCCGATGACATCATCTTCGCCCGAGACACGCGCTACCAGCATCTCGTCCTCACTCGCTTCAAAGACGATCTTCGCCTCTTTCTCAACAGCCACCTGCAATTCAGCTCCCGCGACGAATACCGCTACCACGAAGCTCTCATCCATCCCGGCCTCGCCGCCGTTCCCGTTCCGCACCGAGTTTTGGTACTAGGCGGCGGCGACGGCCTCGCCGTCCGCGAAATACTGAAATATCCCCAAATCGAAAGCATCACCCTCGTCGATCTCGACCCCGAGATGACCAAACTGTTCTCCACGCATCCCATGCTCACCAAGCTCAACGACAAATCCTTCCTCTCGCCGCGCGTTCATATCATCAACGCCGATGCATTTCCCTGGGTTGATTCGAACACCGACAGTTTCGATTTCATCGTCATCGATTTTCCAGACCCCACCAACTATTCGCTCGGCAAGCTCTACACCACCGCGTTTTATCGCGCGGCAGCCCGCCACCTCAGCGCCCAAGGCCTCATGGTCGTGCAAAGCACGTCGCCGATGTTCGCCCGCGACTCTTTTTGGTGCATCGGGCAAACGCTCAAGCAGGCTGGCCTGCAAACGTATCCGTATCACGTGTACGTTCCGAGCTTCGGCGAGTGGGGATTCGTCCTCGCCTCCACTCACGAATATATTTCTCCAACTTCTCTGCCTACTGGTCTCCGTTTCATCAACGTCGAAGGCTTGCCCGCTCTCTTCCAATTTCCGCCGGACATGGCCCCGCTCCCCATGCCTCCCAATCAACTGAACAGCCAGGTCCTCGTCCGGATGTACGAAAACGACTGGAAGGACATCAGTCATTGAAGGTTGGCCGCCGCAAGTTTCTCCGCGCTGGAAGTGCCGCCCTCGTCGGACTCTCCCTCAAAACGGATCGCCCCATCGCCGGCTCCTTCGTTAACGATTCCTTTCAAATGGGCCATCTCCTGCGTGATCGCGCTTCTTTTCCACCCCAAAAGCGTGTCGAGAAATTTCCTCTTGTCATCGTTGGCGGCGGCATCGCCGGACTAAGCGCTGCCTGGCGCTTGCGCAAACGCGGCTTCACCGATTTCGTTTTACTCGAGATGAATCCGCAAGCCGGAGGCAATGCCCGGTGGGGCGAGAACGAAATCACCGCCTATCCCTGGGCCGCGCATTACGTCCCCGTCCCCGGTCCCAAAGCCGAATACGTCCGCGAACTCTTCCAAGATCTCGGCGTCCTGAAAAATGGCCAATGGGAAGAGCGCGATCTCTGTTTCGCTCCGCAGGAGCGCCTTTTTCTCTACGGCCGCTGGCAAGACGGCCTGGAACCCGCCGTCGGGCTCACAAAAAAAGATCGCGACCAGCTTCAACATCTCGAAGATCTCTTTTCAAAATTCCGCGCCAGCGGCGAATTTACGATCCCGCTCGAACTCGGCCGCTCTTCCAAGTTTCAGGATTTGGATCGCCTCTCTTTTTCCGATTGGCTCCAGCAGCAAGGCTGCGATTCGCGCCTCGTGAACTGGTACATGAACTACGCCTGCCGCGACGATTACGGCGCGCTCGCCAAAGACACCTCCGCGTGGGCCGGCGTCCACTATTTTTCCTCACGCGAAACCGAAGAGAAAGGCCCGCTCACCTGGCCCGAAGGCAACGGCTGGATCACGCGCCGCCTTCTCGAACGTGTCGGCGAAAATGTCCGCACAGATCAAATGGTCCGTCGCATCGCCGAAACAAAACGTGGTGTCGGTGTTTTCGCGGGCGACACTGAATTTCAATCCGAATTCGTTATTTTTGCCGCACCTACATTTCTCGCTCCATACCTGGTCGATGGCTTTCCCCGCCTCCACGATTTCATCTATTCCCCCTGGCTCACCGCCAACCTCACGCTCGAACGTCTACCCGATTCCCGCGGCGCCGAACCCACCTGGGACACTGTTTTTCTTGACTCGCCCACGCTTGGCTACGTCGACGCCATGCATCAGAGTCTCCGCACGCACATCGACCGCACCGTCTGGACCTTCTATTGGGCCCTTGCCGACGGCACTCCCGCGCAAAACCGCCAGCTTCTTCTCGACAAAGATTGGAATTATTGGAAAGAAGCCATCCTCCACGATCTCGAGCGCGTCCACTCCGACATCCGCCAGTGCGTCTCTCGCATCGACGTCATGCGCATGGGCCACGCCATGATCCGTCCCGCCGTCGGCTCGGTTTTCTCCGAAGAGCGCCGCCACCTCACTCGCCGCGAGGGCCGCATCCTGTTCGCCAATTCCGACCTAAGCAGCATCTCCATCTTCGAGGAAGCCCAATACCATGGCGTTCTCGCTGCCCAGACTGTGCTCAACCACTTGCACGGCCACCGTTAGCTCCGGACAAAACAGAGATTCCGGTCCAGGAATCCTTAAACAAATTCGTGCATCCAACCTATGTGTACCTGCGTAGTATATAAGTGAGTGTTCCTGCGCCTTTTTGGATGGAAATAGGAAGGGATAGATGTTGCTTCAAAGAAAACCGGAACTTACCTACGCCGACGTCACGCCCAAAAAGCTCTATTTTAACCGGCGCAAATTCCTCCAAGCCATGGGCATCGCCGGCGTCGCCGCTTTTGCCGGAAAAAATCTTCTGGAGCTCGCCTCCCCCTCACGAGGCGTCTACGCCGCAGCGGAATTCTCCGGCTTGGTAAAAAGCCCCTTTAGCACTGCCGAAAAACCTAACACTCTCGAAGACGTAACTCATTACAACAATTTCTACGAATTCGGCGTCGATAAAAGTGCTCCCGCGAAGAACGCCCAAAAATTCCGCACTTCACCCTGGACGGTTTCCGTCGAGGGCGAAGTCAAAACCAAGCGCAAGTTCAGCATGGACGAAATCCTTAAGCTAGCTCCGCTCGAAGAACGCATCTACCGCCATCGCTGCGTCGAGGGCTGGTCCATCGTCGTTCCCTGGATCGGTTTTTCTCTCAGCGTCATCGCCAATCTCGTGCAGCCCACCGACAAAGCAAAGTTCGTTGCGTTCGAATCGCTCTACGATCCAGGCCAAATGCCCGAAGCCAGATACGGCGGCATCGACTTTCCCTATGTGGAAGGCCTCCGCCTCGATGAAGCCATGAATCCTCTAACGCTACTCTGCGTCGGCATGTACGGCGACCCGCTCCCGAATCAAGACGGCGCGCCCGTGCGCATGGTCATCCCCTGGAAGTATGGCTTCAAGAGCATCAAGTCCATCGTCAAAATTAGATTTGTCACCAAGGAACCGCCCACGACCTGGAATCTTGCCAACTCTCACGAATACGGCTTTTATTCCAACGTGAATCCCAACGTCGATCATCCGCGCTGGTCGCAAGCCAAAGAGCGCCGCCTCGGCGAAATTTTCAAGCGCAACACCCTCATGTTCAACGGCTACCAGGATCAGGTCGCCAGCCTCTACACCGGCATGGACCTGAAGAAATATTACTGAGGCTGATGCGAAGCGTGCCCACGCTCCTCTCCAACAAGTGGACCAAAGTCCCCATTTTTATTCTTTGCCTCGTGCCGTTTGGCCTCCTTGTCTGGCGCTCGCTCACAGGAAACCTCGGCCCAAACCAAGTCGAGACTCTTCAGCACACCACTGGCGATTGGACGCTTCGCTTTCTCGTTATCACTCTCTGCATCACGCCGCTGCGCAAGCTTCTAAAGCTTCCAGAACTGATTCGCTTTCGCCGCCTGATAGGCCTATTCGCCTTTTTCTACGCTTGCCTCCACTTCCTCACCTACCTTGGCCCTGACCAGAGTTTCGATCTCGCCGCAATGTGGAAGGACGTCGCCAAGCGTCCTTTCATCACCGTGGGTTTTACCGCTTTTATTCTGCTGATTCCGCTTGCGCTCACTTCCACCGCCGGATGGATCCGCCGCCTCGGCGGACGCCGCTGGCAAATGCTCCATCGTCTCATCTATATCAGCGCCATTTGTGGTGTGATTCACTACTACTGGCTGGTGAAATCCGCGGTCCTGCGCCCGCTAACCTACGGCGCAATCGTCGCCATTCTGCTGCTCTGGCGCCTGGGAAATTGGTTCATCCGACGCGGCCGGGCAGTCACAGGCGCCGCCAAAACGCAAAGCGCTTCCGCAAACACTTAGTGATGGAAGATTGTGCACGGAATGACTGACGCCTGCTTGCGAGTGTCTGAAATGGCAGGCTTGTTTAGCCCGTAACGGCCCCGACTCTGAAGGCTAGTGAACGGCTGAGGCTTCGTCTCCCCGCGTGGCCAACTCCCCAAATTCCAGTCCCCAAAATCGCGGCGCTGGCGTCAAAAATTCCACGCCAATTCTCTGTCCTCTTTCGCAGGGCTCTCCCTGATACACCACCCGGCACTCCTGCTCTTCCAGCGTCTCCGGGTTTGTCAATACGAGCATCTCCCCGTTATCAATCTCATGCTTCATCATCAGCAAGCCGCCGTGCGCGTTCACCACCACGGTCTCGCACGACTCTTTGAACTTCTTCCCGTTGTGCGCGCGGCCTTGCGCCTGCAACCGCATCTTGTGAAACGCCCGCCCGCTGCGCCGGTGTGTTGGAGAGGTTGTTCCGTTCATACCGCAATCATCGGCCTCTTCCGCAAACACCGTAAACTGGCCCGCAGGACAGGTGTTCCCCACAAGCACCGTCCTACCCTTCGCAGCTCGGTAAGCCTCGCAAGGAATCTCCCCAACGGGACTTCTAAACAACTTCGCCCACCGTGCTCGCGCCTCGGCCCCTGGCCCGCTCATATTCATCGCAGCGAGAGGCTTTCAGATGCGCCCTGATCTCGGGACGGTCCCGCGAACCTCAGACGACCTCCGTGCGCACTGTAAGTTTTGACAGTTTTCAGGGCGGCCCGGCGCTATAGGCTGGTCGTCTACACGCGTGCCTCGGGTTGAAACTAGGCGTTCCGGCCTGATCGGAACCGAGCCCGCAAAACGCTATGTTAATCAAAAACAAAGACATAGCGGCGAAAAATCACCGGCATAAGATCGTAACGGTCGTCGTGCGCGTTGCAGAAGACAAGAACAATTTAGATTCTACGGTTCAAAAGGAACATTTTAGCCGTGGCGGCATGCTCACTTTCGGTCAAAGAAGAATGGGGCAAACATGAGCACGAAGAATCGGACTATAAGAAATCCCTCAATCCTCTTGATTCTGGGGGTAACGGTGCTGGCCGTCTTGTGCGGCGGTGTGGCGCGGTCGAATATGAATACGAACGGGGCGCACCCAGCGGGAAGCACCGTTCTTGCGGCACCAGCGCCAGTGACTCGTGCGACTCCGCCGAGGCCGGAGCGGAATCCAGACCGCGAAGCCTACTTTGGTGAGACGCACCAGCACACCAGTTGGTCGTTTGACGCGTACATTTTCGGCAACCACATAACCGGTCCGGCGGACGCGTACAAGTATTGGAAGGGCGAAACGATAAAACATCCGCTGGGTTATGACATTAAGATTGATACTCCGTTGGACTGGGCTGGGGTGACCGACCATTCGGAATACGCAGGAGTAGTGCGGCTCTCCAACGATCCGTCTTCGCCGCTCAGCAAGTTGCCGATTGCACAGAAATTGATCGTGCACCAACCGTCGGACATCCAAAAAATTTATCTCTGGCTTGGCACTAGCATGGTCGAAGGCAAACCGGTCCCAGAATTGGTGAAGCCGGAGGTTGCGGGAACCGTCTGGAAGGAAAACAACAAGGCCGCTGACGAGGCCAACCAACCTGGCAAATTCACGGCATTCTGCTCCTACGAGTGGACCTCTACACCTGATTTCCGGAATATGCACCGCAACGTGTTTTTCAAAGACTGCGCCAAGGTCCCAGAAATGCCATTCAGCTCGCTGGATTCTGCGCATCCGGAAGATTTATGGAAATGGATGGACGTACAGCGCAAGGCCGGGAATGAACTGCTGGCCATTTCGCACAATGCCAATTTGAGCGACGGCCACATGTACCCCATAGACGTAGACAGCTATGGAAGGCCGATCGATGCGGCATGGGCGGAGTCGAGAGATCGCAACGAGCGTCTGATCGAGATGAAACAGATTAAGGGGTCCTCGGAAACGCACCCGGCGTTGTCGCCGAATGACGAATTTTCGAATTTCGAGATTCTTACCTATTTATTAGGCGAGCCGCAGGGCCGCTTCGATCACATCGTGGGAAGCTATGCGCGTCAGGCCTTGAAAGATGGGCTGTCGATGCAAGACAACAAGGGATATAACCCATACAAGTTCGGAGTCGTAGGAGGATCAGACTCTCATAATACGGGCACACCCTACCGGCAGGACAACTTCTATGGTGGCCATGGCGAGAATGATGGCACACCCGAAGTGCGCATGGCCGGCCATATTTTTGCAGGTCTGGATGCCCGTTATGAAAATCCTGCGGGTGTGAGCGGCGTTTGGGCGGAAGAGAACACGCGCGCCTCGATCTTTGAAGCGATGCAGCGCAAAGAGACCTTTGCTGCCAGCGGACCGCATATTAAGTTGCGTTTTTTTGGGGGCTGGAATTACAAAAGCTCGGATGTCGAGGATAGGGATTGGGTAAAGACCGGATATAGAGAAGGCGTGCCCATGGGTGGCGACCTGAAAAAGATGGACAGCAAGGCGCCCACGTTCATCGTGTGGGCGGTGAAGGATCCAACCTCAGGAAACCTCGACAGAATCCAGATCGTGAAGGGCTGGACGAAGAACGGCCAGAGCTTCGAGAAGATTTTCGATGTCGTGTGGTCCGGGGACCGCAAACCGGATGCGGTTAGCGGCAGGGTCCCGCCAGTCGGAAGCACCGTGGACCTGGCGAACGCCACCTACACCAATACCATCGGCTCCACGGAGTTGAAAACCGTGTGGACGGACCCGGAATTCGATCCGAGCCTCCATGCGTTCTACTACGCCCGCGCGCTGGAGATTCCCACACCTCGCTGGACCACGATCCAAGCACATCAATTGGGCGTGCCGATCCCCGACGTGGTTGCCGCGACCGTTCAGGAGCGGGCGTGGAGTTCGCCTATCTGGTATACGCCTTCTGAGGAAGACCGCAAGAAATCCCAGCCGGGGCTCAGCGTCGCAGCCTTGAAACAAAAGGGCGGCGTGGCGCTAACCAATGCGCAACTTACAGCCTTGGTGGTGAATAAGTTCACTTGGGTGCGGAACAACGTCACCGGCGGCCTCATGAAGGTCATTTACAACAAGGAAGGGCAGTACCTCGTGATTAACGTTGGACGAAACGCGCAGTTGCCCAGCGAGGTTGGCAACGTGGCAGCAACCGCCTACTCGGGCATGTCATCCGCATACGCCATACAGAACGGGAAAATCGTCACCTGGTTGCAACAGACGCCGTTTGAAGTCACCGTGTACAAGCTCGGGGATAAGTATTATGGAGCGCGGAGCAATGAATTCGGTTACGCAAACTACGAGATCATTCCTCCGGTCCTCAATTTGCTTGAGCCAGTAAAAGCCAAGCCATAACCCAAACGAGAACGATAAACCGGACGCAATGAGAAGAAGTGACAAGGCCTTGGACTAGAAATGAGTTCGACAACATCGGTGATGCAAGAAACGCAGCCTACGGTCGCAAGACCGGGGCTGCGTAATTATTTTGTGGCGATTCTTCGCAAAGCAGTTCGTGAACCCCTCGTACATTTTCTGGTTATTGGTCTCGCGCTGTTCGGGCTTTATTCGTGGATAGAGCGAGGCCGCGCGAGCAACGGAAACTATCAGATCGCTTTGACTCTGGACGACTTGAGGCAGTTGGACATGTCATTTGTGTCGCAGTGGCACAGGCAGCCGACGCCGGAGGAATTTCGCGGACTGGTAGAAAGTTTTATTCGGCAAGAAGTGCTGTATCGCGAAGGGCTGGCGATGGGACTGGATAAGGATGACACCATCGTGAAGCGGCGCATGGCGCAGAAAATGGAGTTCCTGTCGGAAGATGTGGCGTCGGCGCACGAGCCGAGCACCGAGGAGTTGAAAGCCTGGTATGGCAATAATTCCCAGAAGTTTGCGCTAGCAGACCGCGCTACGTTTCGCCATCTGTTTTTCGGGTTTGATCGCCGCGGACAAAACGCGCAAGCCGATGCCCTCGCCGCACTGAACAAAATCGCAGGAAAGTCGGAAGACAGTCCGCTGGGCAAGGAATTAGCGGATCCCTTTATGTTTCAAGATTATTACGGCGACCGCGCGCCCGATCAACTCGCAAAGGAGTTTGGGCCTGGCTTCGCCATCGGACTCTACAAGTTGAAGCCAAAAATGTGGCAAGGTCCCATCGAATCGGGCTACGGATGGCACCTGGTCTGGATCGAATCGATTACGCCGGGGCGTGTGCCAGCGTTTGAGGAAGTCGAGCCAGACGTGAAGACGGCGTGGCTAGCGGATCAGAAGGCCATCGAATGGCAAAAAGCGTACGCCAAGATGCGCGAGAAATATGAGGTTTCGGCACCTCAGCCACCGCCGGAAGCTGAGCCCAAAGCTGGGCCGGCGTTAGCGCCATGAACGCGTCGCGACATTGGTTCGTGGCGTTGATGCTGATTGCCGCCGCGGCGTTCGTTCCATCCTGCAGGGCCCACGAGACGCGGCCTGCGTATCTGGAGATTAAGGAAAGCTCTCCTAACCTTTACAATGTTGTGTGGCGCACTCCGGTGAACGCCGGCATGCGTCTGCCCATCGTACTGCAGCTGCCCGCTGACGCGAAAAACGTTACTGCACCGACCACGCAAGAACTCACTGATTCGCTCGTCGAACGCCGTGTGATTGGCATTCCAACCGGACTGGCTGGAAAGCGAATCGATTTCGTTGGCCTTCAGGGCACCATCACTGATGTTCTGGTACGTGTCGAACTGCTGGATGGCCGAAAGTGGACCACGATTGTCCATCCGTCTCAGTCCTGGTTCGAGGTCAGTCCTTCGGTGGGCAAGCTAGCGACCGTCGGCACCTTCATCGTGCAGGGCATCCGGCATATTTTGTTTGGAGCGGATCATTTGTTGTTCGTGCTAGGGCTGCTCTTGATCGTGAAAAACCGCTGGATGCTGCTGAAGACGATCACGGCGTTCACGGTGGCCCACAGCATCACCCTGGCGATTGCGGCGCTGGGTTATGCGAATGCGCCGACCTTGCCTCTGAATGCGGCAATCGCCCTGAGTATTTTGTTTCTCGGACCCGAGATTGTGAGGTCGTGGCGCGGAGAGGGCAGCTTTACCATACGGCACCCCTGGGTTGTGGCGTTTGCCTTCGGGTTGCTCCATGGATTTGGATTTGCCAGCGCACTGACCAGCGCAGGATTGCCATCGAGCGAATTGCCATGGGCGCTGCTGAGTTTCAATGTGGGCGTGGAGATCGGGCAAGTCGGATTCGTGATTTTGATTTTGTTGCTGGAACGCGCATTTCGCGTCTTGGAGATTCGCTGGCCTCGCGTGGTGGAGGCACTGCCCGGCTACACAGTGGGCTCGCTTGGAGCGTTCTGGACCATACAGCGTGTGGCGATCTTGTTGGGAGTGGCGCGATGAAGCAGCCGGTTTCCGGTTTGTTGGCGCGTTGCCTGCCGCTGGCGGTGGTGGCGTTGTGCTTTTCACAGAGCGCCGAAGCACACGTGGAGAAGGGCGAAGCGATCGGATTTCTTACTGGATTGCGGCATCCGATTTCGGGGCTGGATCACGTGCTCGCGATGATCTCGGTTGGATTGTGGGGCGCACAATTGGGAGCGCCTGCGGTATGGGTCTTGCCAGTTGCGTTTCCCATGGTGATGGCGCTCGGCGCAATGATGGGGCTGATGGGAATTCCCCTTCCTGGAACGGAATATGGAATTGCGGCGTCGATGATTCTGCTAGGAGCAGTGGTTTTGCTTGAAGTGAAACCGCCGCTCTGGGTAGCGGGCTGTCTGGTGGCATTTTTCGCGATTTTTCATGGCCACGCGCACGGTACGGAATTGCCCCCCGGGCAAAATGGATTGCTCTACAGTATGGGATTTGTTTGCGCGACGGGGTTGCTGCACGGCGTGGGCATCTCGATCGGGCTGGTGCACCGGTGGACGTGGGGACAGATGTTTTTGCGATTGGCAGGAGCGTTCACTGCATCGATGGGCGTGTTTTTCGTCTGGAAGGCGTTCGCATGAAGCGCGCCCGTTTGATCATACTGGCAGCGGCAGCAGCGGTTCTCTTCCTGTGCCCCCCGCCTGCTTCGGCACATTTGAATTCGACTGGAATGGGCCCGGTGTACGACGGGCTGCTGCATTTTCTTCTTAGCCCAGAGGATATCGTGCCGGTGGTCGCGCTGGCGCTACTTGCAGGACTGCGCGGACCGGAGTACGGAAGGCGAGCGCTCCTGTTACTTCCCGCGAGTTGGTTTGTGGGATGTTTTTTGGGAACGATGTTCCAGTGGGCCGCGTCATGGCCCGTGGCCGCGATTTCATTTTTGGTCTTTGGCGGTTTGGTGGCTGCAAATGCGCAATTGTCGTTACGCACGATGACCGTGCTTGCCGCTCTGCTAGGTTTGGTGCACGGCTGGATGAACGGCGCGGGAGCGGCTTGGTCGTTCTCACTATTTGGGACGTATGCAGGATTGGTGGGAGGCGTATTCGTAGTTGTGGTACTTGTGTCGGCGTTTGTAATCAAGCTGCGGCCGCCGTGGGCGAGGATCGCGGTACGGGTGGCGGGAAGCTGGATTGTTGCCAGCGGCTTGTTGCTGCTGGGCTGGGCAGCGCGACGCGGTTGACGACTCTTCGAACATTCTCGCGTTTTATCTGGCTATTCACGCCCCGCACGCTTGTGCGCAGGGCAGGCACGGTTCTAGAATAGGAATCAGCAGCCGAGGGCCGCTTTGTAAGTCCGCACTCATTCCGCTGCCACATACATACGCTTTCAAGTTTCGTTTGATTTTATTCGAAAGGACTCATCGCCCCCGGGAGCCCCATGACGAACCTTGCTGAATTTATAGAAGGTAATCGCGACAAGCATTTGGCGGAACTCTGCGAATTTTTGCGAATCCCCAGTGTCAGCGCCAAGAGCGAACACAAACCGGACATCGAACGCGCGGCTCGCTGGGTCGCCGACAATCTTCGCGCTGCCGGTTTTCAGAAAATTGAAATCGTTCCCACAAATCTTCATCCGCTCGTCTACGCCGAATCTCTCGAAGCTCCTGGCAAGCCCACTGTCCTCTTCTACGGCCACTACGACGTGCAGCCCGCAGAACCGCTCGATCTTTGGACTTCGCCTGCCTTCGAACCCACCGTTCGCAATGGCAATCTCTTTGGACGCGGCACCGCCGATGACAAAGGCCAGGTCCACATCCATCTAAAGGCGCTCGAATCCATTCAGAAAGTGAACGGAAAGCTGCCCATCAACGTAAAAGTCTTGATCGAGGGCGAAGAAGAAGTAGGCAGCGTCAGCATCTGGGACTACGTGCAGAAGAATAAAGAAAAACTGAAGGCCGACGCGCTCGTTGTTTCCGATACTTCCATGCTCGCGAAGGGCGTGCCTTCTATCACCTACGGATTGCGCGGATTAAATTACTACCAGATTGAACTGACCGGTCCCGCGCGCGATCTCCATTCCGGCGTGTACGGTGGCGCGGTCCCAAATCCCTTGACGATTCTCGCCGAACTCTTCGCTAAACTTCACGACAAGAATTTCCGCGTCGCCGTCCCTGGTTTCTACGACAAAGTCGCAAAAATTTCAGCGGCAGAGCGCAAAGCTTTGAACGCGCTGCCCTGGAAGAAAAAAGCATTTGAAGAAGCCGTTGGCGCGCCGGGCTATTTCGGCGAGAAAGGTTTTACGATTGTCGAGCAACTTTGGACACGCCCCACTCTTGAGTTGAACGGCGTTTGGGGCGGCTATCAAGGCGAAGGCGCCAAGACGGTCATTCCATCCAAAGCCTACGCGAAATTTTCCACGCGCCTCGTCCCCAATCAGGATCCCCACAAAATTGCCGCGCTCGTCGAAAAACACGTCCGCAAACTTTTGCCCAAATCCGTTAAGTGCAAGTTCGAAGTGCTAAGCACGGGCAAGCCGTGGGTAGCCCCCTTCCACGCGCCCATTTTCAAAATCGCCCAGAGCGCTCTCGAAAAAGGTTTCGGAAAAAAGGCGGCCTTCATTCGCGAAGGCGGCTCGATCCCCTTCGTCACGCAAATGCATGACACCTTCAAAGTTCCCTGCGTGCTCATCGGCTTCGGTCTCCCCGACGAAAACGCGCACGCTCCCGACGAACATCTCGCTCTCGAAAATTATTTCGGCGGCATCAAAGCCATCGCCCATTTCTATTCCGGCCTCGCCGCCCTCTAATCGCGGGAGTTTTTTACGCGGCAAATCGCTGGAGACGGCATTTTTACCGGTTATTCACAAGCGCCTCTCAAAAAAGCCGCATTTTTCCGGCCTTTTTTGCGATTTTTCCTTGCGTTCTCCTTTCAGCTTGGCTATAGTGCCCAACGGCCCGAGTTTTTCCGCAGCAAAACAGGGGTTTTTCGCTCGTGGCCTGCCCCGCTCGTTTCGGGGTGGAAAGTAAATACAGGAGGATAAGCAGACTAGATGGCAGCCAAGCCAATGAGCAAGAGCAAGATCGTGTCGCACATCGCCGAGAAGTGCGGCACACCAAAGAAAACCGCAGTGCTCTTTTTCGAAGAGCTCTTCAAGCTTGCGGTGAAAGAAGCCAAGGGCGCCGCGGGCAAGTTCGTTATTCCGAACATTGGCCGCGTCGTGAAAGCGCACCGCAAGGCGCGCATGGGCCGTAACCCCCAGACGGGCGAAGCGATCAAGATCAAGGCCAAGACCGTAGTTCGCCTGCGCCCGGCGAAGGCGTTCAAGGACGCCGTGCTGAAGTAAATTCTCTGCTTCGCAGAGAATGGGCCCGGACACAGCGCACGAGAATCGGCTGGCGCTTTTGCGCAGAGTTTGCTGGCCGCCGCTTCGGATCGCGCTAGGTGCCTGGGCAGGTGTCCCGGTTGAGTTTGCCCCTGATGGCCTGATCGCTCAGTCCATCAGGGGCTTTTTATTTTCGCAAACTTCCTAAATCTCTCGCGATAATCCAAACGCTTTCGCGGAACTTCGCGTTCGCTCGCGAACTTACAAACCGGCGAGAGGCGGTCGTTGCAAACACACTAAAGCGTCTTCACGTACGCGATGACATCCTTGATCTGCTGCTCGTCTAGAACATCCTTGAAAGGGGGCATCAGCGAGTCGCCATTCTCGATCCACGTTTTCAGCGAGTCGTCGGTGAACTTGTTGTTGTTCACGCTAAACGTGCCGCGCTTGGAGATTCCTTTTAGTCCAGGGCCGATTTTCTTCGCGTCGCTATCCGCAAAGTGGCAGACGCTGCATTTCTGATCGAACACTTCCTTGCCTTTGGTTGCGGAGCCTTTGGCTGCCGTCGCTTTTTTCGGAGCCGGCTTTGCCGGCGGATCTTGTGCCAGGACCGCCACCGACATGCCCAACAGCACGAACCCAAGAATCAGATAATTTCGCTTCACGTCTCCCCCTCGTCATGGACTCCAAAAATCTTTGAGTGCAAACGCCTTCGCGTACACTGTAGCATGTAATGCAGCGTGCAAAGTGCGCCCCCATCTTCTCTTTTTATGGCTCCAATTTCCACTCCCGCGACCCGGCACAAAGTACAGGTTGCTCCTGTGCACCGATGGGACTCTCGTACTTTTGACGCCCTCAAAACCGTGTGTTAACAATTTACACCATGAGCCAGGAAACCCTGACGAGGGCGTGGGAAATCCTCCAAGACGCTTACCAGGCCCAGATGGAGGGCGACTACGACCGGGCCGTGGAGCTCTATCAGTCCTCGCTCGAACTTCACCCGACGGCCGAGGCCTACACCTTTCTTGGCTGGACGTATCATTTTCAGGGCCGGATTGAAGACGCCATTGCTGAATGCAAGCGCGCCATCGAAGTCGACCCGGAATTCGGCAACCCGTACAACGATATCGGAGCGTATCTGATCGAGCTGAGCCGCTTCGATGAAGCGATTCCGTGGCTCGAGCGCGCCATCGAAGCGCGACGCTACGAGCCGCGTCATTTTCCTCACTACAATCTGGGCCGCGCATATCTCGGCAAGGAGATGTACGCGCGCGCGATGAAATGTTTTCAAGAGGCGCTCGAGGTCGAGCCGCGGTATTCGCTCGCGCGGCAGGCGCTAGCTTCGCTCCGCCGCATGGTGAATTGAGAAGAGAGTGAGTAGTGGGTAGTGAATAGTGAGTAGGGCGCGGAGCAGAGCGGATCGCCGAAAATCGATAGCTCATAGTCGAAAGTTCAAATCCAGACAAAATCCTACGAAATAAGAATGCGATGTGCCGCGTCATGATGCCGGCTCCTGCGCGGCGGGTTTGACGGCGCGGTCGTAAATCCACAAAAGCAGCGCGGTTGCGAAGCCGACGGCACTGATGGCCCACCAGGCGCGCTCGGGATGGTGGGCGACTTCGCCGAAGTGATGCATCATCGTCCCGCCGAACCAGCCTCCGATCAGCGAACCAATTCCAATCGGCAAAAATGCGAAGCCCATGTAGGTGCCCTGCTGGCCGGGAGGCGCGAGGCGCGAAATGTAGGCATAGTACGGCGGCTGCTGAATGATTTCGCCTATCGCAAGCACGGCGATGGAAACGACTGCGCCAATTACCGTCGGCCAGAACGACAGGACCAGCCAGGACATAGAAGAAATTACGGTTCCTAGAATCACCGCGTGGAACGGCGGAATCTTGCGGGCGATATAGTTGACGATGAACGTCAAGCAGACAACGATGGCAGCGTCAGTAATGAGGATGAGCTCGACGTGGGCGTTGGCGTCCACGTAGGTATGAATGAAACCCGGCAGGCTGGTGTATTGCTGCCAGAAGACAATCCAGTAGCCGGTGAAGATGAAAAGAAAGATGAGAAATCGCGGTGGCCAGATTACTGCGCGAAAGTTTCGCATGACCTGGAGCACACTCGGCGCGGGCTCGTCGCCAGGTTTGCGGGGATCGCGGAAGAAGAAAAGGATGAGAAAGAACATGGCGAAAACGCTGAGCGCCGAAATGCGAAAGACTCTCTCGAGCCCAAAGTGCGTGTGCGCCCAATTTGCGACGAAGGGGCCGGCGGTGCCGCCGATATTCACCATGGTGTAGTAGATCGAGTAGCCGAGCGTTCGGACATTTTCCTTGGAAGCGCGGGCGGTGGTGCCAACAACGCATGGCTTTACTAGAGCGATGCCTAGAGCGGGAAGAATCAGGATGACGCCGACAAACAAGCTGAGCGGAACCGCGCCGCGAATCGGTGCGAGCCATGATGCGCCGATGGAGCCGATCAAGAAGTATGCGGCCGCCAAAATGAGGTAAGCCATCGAGAGGGCGCGGCGAAATCCGAGTTTGTCTGCGACGGCGCCGCCGAAAATCGCCAGGAACCAAACCATGCCGCCGAAAAGGCCAGTGAGCGTGCCGGTCTGCTCGGTCGAGAAATTCAGCTTTTCTTGCAGATAGACGGCAAGCGAGGAGAACGCACCGTAATAAGAGAGGCGCTCGAAGATTTCGCTGACGTTAGCGACCCAAAAGGGGCGCTCGAAACCGTCGCGGATTTCCTGGAGCCTTTGGCGAACGCTCATGGATCCCCCAAGTGAAGTCGGCTCTGGAGTGGAGCGCGGGGATTGTAATGGAGAAGGGAAAGAAAGAAAATGAAGTAGCGATGTAACGAAATAAGGATAAAGACGAGCGGAAGATGTCCCTCCCTTCCGTTGGTCGCTCTGGACAGACACCCTTTCCGACAGGGTCGGAACCTTCCCTCCGGTCGTCCCTGCGGCACCCGCCTCCCAGGATTAGTGTCAGGGATGCTCCCCGTCTAATCTGTCAGGCATCCGCCCGGTCCGTACCGATCTCCACCCCCCCCTTTTGTAAGAATATGAAAACATGTGGTTTAGGGTATGAGATGTGCGAAGAATATCATTCTAAATGGGTTAGAGGACGTTTGCCTTGTCATCGTTTCCGATACCTGGCTCTGGACAGGGCAGATACTTTCGCGTGCTCGGACGGGCACGACTCTTCGAGGCTCTGGGTAAACATGTCGTGCCCCTACGGGTCTTCTTTTTCCTGGTCAACAATAACGCCCCGTACCCCCCTGGTTTTTGTAAGCGTTGCGGATAAAGGAGTTACGTCGGAAGAGAAGTCTCCAGAAAGCAAAAACGCCAGCAGGGATGCTGACGGTATCGGATAAGAAACGAAATATTACCAAAGCAGTATTTTACGCTGGGAGACACTCTTTGTCAAGCGGAAACGCCGAAAGAATCGGTGCCAGGGCGGCGGCTAACCCTGTTCGCCGGCATTTACAAGCCGAGCTGGCGGTGGGAGATCGAGCCCGTCTCTCCTCTGTTCGTTTCGCGGTCGCGTTCGAGGTCTTCGAGGGTGTAATCGAGTTCGACGCCGTGGTCTTTCAGGAAGGCGTCGACTTGCATGCGGGTCTGCAAACCAGCACCTACGCAACAGGGCGGCGGAGATCTTGCGAGAGCGGTAAGCTTCGATAGCGAGAGCTTCCAAGGCGGCGCGAGAGAAATCCTGGCCCTGCGCGGAGAAAGGCACCAACAGTTCGTCGGGAAGCGAGATGGTGACGCGCTGCATGGGTTCAGGATACTGAAAGAATCGGTGAAAAGCACTAGGTCGTGGTTGTGAGTGGAGATGAGCGCGGCGAAGATTTCGGCGATGGAGAACGAGCCGCGGAATCTGACGTGCAAGTCGAACTACCGCAAGGTGGGAGAAAATAAGCACTTGCTGCCATGTTGATCTCGAAATGGGACGAGAGAAGATCCATTTTGAAAAAGAAGTTCTCAAAGAGAACGAATGATCGCCTTGAATTGGCAGGGCTTATTGCGTTTGTGAACCGCAAGCGATGGTGGCACGTTCCGCCTCGTGATCCTGAGGCTTACCTGAAACGGGGGAAGTTCCTGGCATCAAGCTACCAGGAGGCTGAATTCTGGGGACGGCCGCTGATGGATCCCATTGGAGTGAGCATTTCTAATCCCCTGATCGGCGACGAGACACTTATCGAGCGAAAACTGTTTGGGCAGCGCGTATCTCGCCAAGACTTCGGCATGGAGCAACGGTGGAAGCTCGACGCGAGAATGAAACGGGCAGCACTTTCGCTCGGTTACGACTCTATCCTTCTGATGGCGCCGCAAGGATTCGCGAAATTCAGGTCCAACGGGAAGCCTCCGCGCAGCATGGAACTCAACGTCTTGGTGCCCGTGGCTGCCACAAGGTTTCCTCAATGAGCCGGCGATTATTCACAGGCTTTAACTTACCCCCTAACTTCCAACTTGATTTTGGTTTGCTTCCGTGTGATACAGGTAGAGAACAAAAAGTGAAACCTACTGCCCCAGTTTTGACCGAGTTCCCCGGCCTAAACGGTACGTTCTCTACTATTCTCATTGATCCCCCCTGGCGGTTTATAAACAGGACCGGAAAAGTTGCGCCTGAACACCGGCGGCTTCATCGATACGAGACGTTGAGCTTTGAGGAGATCGGAAAGCTTCCGGTTATCAAACATGCGAAGGATAAGGCGCACCTTTATATGTGGTGTCCCAATGCTCTTCTGCCCGAAGGCCTGACGATCATGAAGGAGTGGGGCTTCAAGTACAAAACAAACATTGTTTGGTACAAGATTCGCAAGGATGGGGGGCCCGACGGGCGTGGAGTCGGCTTTTATTTTAGGAACGTAACTGAGCTGCTGCTGTTCGGTATTCGAGGCTCGATGAGAACGCTTGCACCGGGCAGGCGGCAAGTGAACATCATTAGGACGCGGAAGGAAGAGCACTCCAAGAAGCCGCACGAATCATACGAGCTAATCGAGCAATGCAGTCCCGGGCCATTCCTTGAACTGTTCGCCAGAGAACGAGTTAAGGGTTGGCACCAGTGGGGAGATCAGGTGGATTCATATTCCCATAATCGCCCGAATCATAGGGGCTACAACTGGAACAGTCGTGAAACGACGAAGAAAGAAATTGGTCTCGCCACCTCGGCTTAGTGTTCAGCTCTTTTCGTCATAACAGGCCATTCCCATTCCTACTAGCAGGAGCGGGCACCCGCCAGCGCCGCCAGATTCCACTTTCGGGATCAGTTTGTCCCAATGAGTTGTCGAATTGCCGTAGGATTCGCCTTTGCCGAGATCATCAAAAAGGTGTTGAAGTTCGGATAGGCGGGTAATTATAACGCCGAGCGACAGGACGCGCATTTCCCACAACAAACGAAAGTTGTTCAAGTCCCGGTCGTAAAACTCTGTTTTATTGTTCCACTCGACTTCGATACCGATCCGATTTTTAAAGTTGTCAATTTTGTGCGTTGGAATCGGGATAGGCTTCTCGTCGACTGTAATCTTGATGTCAAACCGTTTCTCAGCCCAGTTTCGCTTACCGAGGAAACCGTCTATCGCTTTAGGAATCGGCGACCGTCCGCCGCCGGGTGTAAGTATGTCGGATTTTTTCAGCCGAAACGAGTCTAGACAGAGAAGTAGGTCATTAAATTCTTCCGAGAAATCGGTTGCCATGACACTGATAGCGTGATGGCGTTCCTCGAACTGAAAGCGCTTGCGTAGGTGGGTTGGAATGAGATCGAGTCCCAAGCTTTCCTCATTCAAAGTAACGCTTATTGGTTACGGCATCATGGGCAAATCTAGTTGAAAGTGCAAGTGTCCTCAGCGGTTGGTTGAAGATTCCGGATGCCGCTGTGAAGCGGCATCCGGCTGGACACTGACTCCGTGCTAGGGCTGGCGACGATATTTCACGTACGAATCGACTATAGCGTGGAGGTTGAGGTAGCAGGCGAGTTCCTTGCCCATCGTCTGCGGGTTTGACTTGCCCGGGCCCGGGATTTGGTAGGTCGTCTTAGCCTGCTTACATAGGTCATCGAGGTCGAAGTCTGATGGGATTTTAAATCGCCAGTGGCCATCAGGCTGTTGAATGGCGAGTTTTCCTAGAGCAGACATCATCGGGAAAACAATGCCCGTGGGGACTCCGTCTTCGGCCACCTCGCCTTTGACTTTGGTGACTGCGTGTAATCCCGAGAACCCCGGGTATGAGCGTAGTTTCTTGAATTCCATCCATGCATCGTAGGCGACATCTTCAAAGAAATTCTTGGAGTCTACAAATTCGGATGGTTTTGTCTGGATTTCGGCAAAGTCCTTTAGGCAGACTGCCTTTCCCGCGTAGGCGTAGACGCGAATCCCATCGTTCCCACTCTTGCCTTTGAGGGGTCGCGGCATCTTGACTGTGGCCGGTATCATTGCGGTGACCACCTGAATTATTTTCTCGGTGTCCCAGTACTCTGAGCCGACATCAGTTTCTGATTTACGGAGTTTGATGCTTGAGTCTCTCTTCCTTAGTGCGGTTTCCAGGTTATTGAAGACTTTCCGCGCTCCATAGGTCGAGAGAGGTTGGACTGCGTTTTGATAGTTGCGCGCGATTGCAATCTCGGCCGCGATTCTCTCATCGGTGCAAGTGATAATCTCGAAGTTGACGCTTGGGAATTTATTGTCTTCGGAAAGTGGGTGTTCCGTGAAGTAGTCTTCTAGGACACCACGTGTTTGTGAGCCATTGATAATGGATGGGGACTCCAAAACGATTCTTTTATCTTTATCTTCAACTGTCACATCGGACGCGATAACAGTTATCCCGCCGTTAAGAATTGGGAACAGACTCCGGTCACCTTCGAGCTGTCCGCGCATAGCATCATTGACGAGGGTGTTTTTCTTTATCGGCTTTCCGTCTACTTCCGTTTGAAGATAGTCGCGGATGTTTAGGTGGTCCGGAATCGGAAAGAACTCACCCGCGTACGCGTTTCCGCAGTAGCGCTTCCGACCCACCTTCTCTTCTTCTGGTGGTGTTACGTTTCTCAACGAATTGAAGTTCACTACGATGTGTTTTGTCATGCCAGGCTCCTATAGGTCGACTGAGTCGACGAGAATGGATCTGGCTACCGTATGGATGGAAAAAGGACAGGCGGGAACAACTCGTTGCCTACCCGTTCACCTACCCCTAGCGCCCACAAAGCACTGCCTTGAGGCACCTAGTAGCAAGAACGTTTACATCATACCATGATTATACAATTTGTGAAGTACTTTTACCGGCTTTCATCTGTGACGCCTGGCTATTCAGTCCAAGGCAATTGGACGCGCTGGCGTGCGGCTAGCCAGGATTTGTTAAAGGCGTGATTGGCGTCGGGGCCTCGGGAGACGTCCCAGGAGCCTTTGTTGACGGAGACCATTTTTCCGGCGTGGCAGGTGATGCCGCCGTTAGAGAGGAAGTAGGGCGGGTCGGCGATGACGAGGTCGACGGAGGATGGCGGGATTTGGGCGAGAATGTCGAGGCAGTCGCCTTGGTAGATGCGGAGGTGGTGTTTGGGGTCGTCGAAAACCAGGCCCATCGTGGACTCAGGGTAAACGGGGGTGGGGAGATTGGACATAGGAATAGGTTGACCAGGCGAAGAGCACAGCCGCGATTGGCTGTGCCACATTGTTGATCAATCGGGATTGTTGATCAGATGGGTATAAGAGTCAAGCGGACTGGGACCGAAGAGAAGAGGCTGGGCTAAAGCCCAGCACCTACACGGGCCGGAATACGGTATCCTGCTACGACTATGCATGATCTCAATTACTTTCGGGACCACTTGGATGTGTTTGCGGCGATGGCTGAGAAGCGGGGGACGCCCTTGCATTTGGATGCGTTTCGCGTTTTGGATGCGCAGCGGCGGGAGTTGATTACCAAGACTGAGTATCTCAAAGCCGAGCGCAACAAACGGAACGACGAAATCGCGAAGCGCAAGAAGGCCGGGGAAGAGATTGCGGGTGAGTTGACCGCTATGAAGAAGTTGTCCACGGACATTAAGGAGGCGGACGAGCGGATTGCGCAGTTGAATGCTGCGCAGAGCGAGTTGATGCTGACGATTCCAAATATGCTGCACGCGAGCGTGCCGGTGGGGCACACTGCGGCGGACAACGTGGAAGTGCGGAGGTGGGGGGCCCCTCCGCGTTTTGATTTTACGCCGAAGCCCCATTGGGAGCTTGGGGAGAATGCTGGAATTCTGGACCTTGAGCGGGCAGTCAAAATTGCAGGTGCGCGATTTGCGCTCTATCGCGGGGCAGGGGCGCGGCTGGAACGTGCGCTGGCCAATTTTTTTCTGGACGTGCACACACGCGAGCACGGCTACACGGAAATTCTACCGCCGTTCATCGTGAATACGGCGTCACTGGTGGCCGACGGCAAACTCCCGAAATTTGCCGGGGATATGTTCCACCTGGAAGGTACGGATCTTTGGCTTACGACCACGGCGGAGACAGAGTTGACCAACCTTTACCGGGAGGAAACTCTAGACGCTGACGTGCTGCCGATCCGTGTGTGCGCGTGGACATCCTGCTTCCGCTCCGAGGCTGGCGCTGCCGGAAAAGACACGCGAGGCATCAAGCGTCAGCACCAGTTTCAGAAGGTTGAACTCTTTAAGTTCACGCAACCGGACAGCAGCTACCAAGAGCTCGAGTCTCTGGTGGGCAACGCCGAGGCAATCCTGCAAAGACTTGGGATTCACTACCGCGTGATGCAGCTATGCTCGGGGGACACGGGCTTCGCTTCCTCGAAGACATACGACATCGAGGCGTGGCTGCCTTCGACTGGCGAATTCATGGAAATTTCTTCGTGCTCGAATTGCGAAGCGTTCCAAGCGCGTCGCGCCGGCATCCGGTTCAAGGGAAAGGGTGCAAGTAAGAGCGAATTTGTGCACACGTTAAATGGTTCGGGGTTGCCGATAGGGCGGACGTGGATCGCGATTGTCGAGAATTATCAGCAGGCGGATGGGTCGATCGTGGTGCCGGAGGTTTTGCGGCCGTATATGGGGATGGAGAGGATACCGGCGGAGGAAGTGGGGAAGTAAAGAGGTAACGACGGCTAACGACGGAGACTGGCGCAGGGCGCTGGATTTTGCCCGAAGTTGTCTTCAACTCATTGATAATAGATGATTTAGTATCAAAATCGAGCTGATTTCCGAGATTTGGAAGAGGCTTTTACGCCGCGCAAGCTATTGAAAGTACGTGTTTTCGTTTGACCTGCCTTTTCGCCTTGCATACACTCGCCTCAGGCCTATTTGGCACGCTAACGTGGTAGCGCAATGTAATAGACCCTGGGGGACTTACGGGTCGTGGCAAGAGTTCAACACAGAACGTACTAGACAAAGAGGAGTTGGCCCCGAGGAGTTGGGGGCCTAGCTAGAAGAATCGATGGACTTTTTGGCGCGCATTTTTAGGTTTTTATTTTGGCTGCTGATCGTGTCGTGGAGCGTGGCGCTACTGCGGCGCGCTTTGGCGTGGATGGTGCGCGGGGCGATGCCAGCGCAGGCGGAGCAGGATGCGACGGGTTCTGCGGCTGGCGCAAGAGTCGGGTCCGAGCCGGGGGAGGCGCAGAGTGGAGTTGCGGCGCGAAGATTGGTGCGCGACCCGGTTTGTGGAATGCATGTTGCGGAAGTACTGGCGGTACCGCTGCGCGAGAGTGGGGAGTTGGTGCACTTTTGTTCGGTGGCTTGCCGTGACAAATATGTGAGCAGCACGCAACGGATGGCGGCAAACGGTTAGCAGCGAGCGGCTTGCGGATTTCGAACTCCGGGTAGTTGAAAAATTTTAATTTTTAATAGATCGAGAAGTCGAGACTAGACGCGCAGAGGAAAGGACCGAAGCCGATGGCCACGGTCGTAAAGCCCACAGGACCGCTGAGACAGATTGGCGCGCCGCCGATGGTGCCGCGCATTGCTCCGCGAGAGGACTTGAATCCGTTTCGCATCGCGCAGATTCAATTTGATATGGCGGCGGAGTTTTTGAAGCTAGAGCCGGGACTGCGGCAGATTTTGCGCACGCCGAAGCGCGTGCTGGAAGTTTCGATACCCACGAAGATGGACAACGGGCAGGTGAAAGTCCACACCGGATTTCGCGTGCAGCACAATATTTCGCGCGGGCCGGGTAAGGGCGGAATTCGGTATCACCCCAACGTGACGCTGGATGAAGTGAAGGCGCTGGCGGCGTGGATGACCTGGAAGACCGCGGTGTTGAACGTGCCGTTTGGCGGCGCGAAGGGCGGAGTGATCTGCGACCCGAAGCGCATGTCGAAGACTGAGCTGGAGCGCATGACGCGGCGGTACGCGAGCGAGATTTTGCCGATCATTGGGCCGACGATGGACATTCCAGCGCCGGATGTGTACACGGACGCGCAGACGATGGCGTGGATCATGGACACGTACTCGATGACGGTGGGGCATTCCGTGCATGGAGTGGTGACGGGGAAGCCGGTGTCGATTGGCGGGTCGGAGGGACGGAGCGAGGCGACGGCGCGCGGGTTGCTGTTTGTGGTGGAAGAGGCGTGTAAGCTGAAGAAGATTCCGCTGCGCGGCGCGACGGTGGCAATCCAGGGATTTGGCAACGCGGGCGCCACTGCGGCACGATTGTTCGCGGAGAAAAAAGCGAAGATTGTCGCGCTGAGCGATACGCGCGGTGGCGTGACGAATTCGCGCGGGATCGATCCGATAAAAGCGATTCGGTATAAGGAGCGGTCGGGGACGGTGGTGGGGATGCCGGGGGCGTCGCGCATGTCGAACGACGACCTGTTGACGATGAAGTGCGACATTCTGGTTCCAGCGGCGCTCGAGAACGTGATTACGCTGCACAACGCGGAAGCGATTAAGGCGCGGATTGTGGCCGAGGCGGCCAACGGGCCGACGACACCACACGCGGATGAGATTTTGGCGCGGCGCGGGATTACGGTGCTGCCGGATATTCTGGCGAATGCGGGTGGCGTGACGGTGAGCTATTTCGAGTGGGTGCAGAACATGGAAGGGCTCATGTGGGACGCGGAAGAAGTGAACGCGCGTTTGCAGAAGAGCATGGTGAGGGCGTTCCATGAAATGGTGGAGACGATGCGGAAGCATCATGTTCCGCCGAGAGCGGGCGCGATGATTCTGGCGGTTGGGCGTGTGGCGGAAGCTACGCTGGTGCGCGGGCTGTTCCCCTGATTGATCCGTTGAAACACACAAAATTCAAATTCGTCGGCGGACTTCGCGTTTTCGCGCGACGGTTGTGTGCACCTTTGTTTATTGCATTGGCGATTTCGTCTGCGGCGGCTCAGCAGCGAGCGCAAGTGGCGATCACCGTTGACGATCTGCCCGTTCATGGGGACTTACCCTCCAATACGACGCGAGCAGAGATTGCAAAGAAGATGATTGAGGCATTCAAGGCCAAGGGCGTGCCGGGCGTTTACGGATTTGTGAACGCGAAGAATATTGGGACCAATGGCGATGTGGAAAAAGACAGTGTGCTGAAGCTGTGGGTCGATTCAGGATTTCCGCTCGGCAATCATACGTTTTCGCATATCGATTTGAACACGAGCAGCGTGCAGGCGTTTGAGGACGAGATCGTTGCGAATGAATCAGTGCTACAGGGGCTGATGGGTGCGCGAGACTGGCATTGGTTCCGGTATCCCTTTTTGCATGAGGGCGACACACTGGAAAAAAGACACGCGGTGCGAAAATATCTGGCCGACCACGGATACGGGACTGCGCAGGTTACGCTGGATTTCGGGGACTACGCCTGGAACAACCCGTATGCGCGGTGCGTGGCGAAGCAGGACACGCAAGCCATTGGGTGGCTGAAGTCGAGCTACCTCAACACGGCGAAAGAAGACATCGCGCTGGATCGGAAATTATCCGTGATGCTCTTTGGGAGGGACGTCAAGTACGTGCTGCTCCTGCACATCGGCGCGCTAGACAGCATCATGCTTCCAGACCTCCTCGATCTTTTCAAGAGGCAGGGATTTGATTTTATTTCGCTCGAAGAAGCGCAAAAGGATCCGGCCTACCAGAGTGATCCGGATGCGGCGCTGCTACATGGCGGATCGTTCCTCGAACAATTGATCGAAGCAAAGCACCTGAAGTACCCACCGCACGAAGATAGACCGATGGACAAGCTTGACGCGATCTGCCGCTAGCCGGTCGAATTTCACTTTCGCAGGTTGTCAGAGGCGAATGCAGCGATCAGTTCTGCCGTTGCGCGAGTCGCTGAACCGACCCCGATCATTGCGGATCTGGAGCGGTCCCGGGGATTGCTATCGGTGTCTTGATATCTTGAAGCTCGGGCGGTATTCCGAGAATCGCGTTGGTGTTCTGGCCTACTACCACGAGCCAATCGCCGCCCCGCTTTTCCGCGACCAGGGTCATCATGCCGTAGCGTGGCGGGCGTGGCGTTCCATCCGGATTTTTGTCGCCCTCGACCTTCCAGCTCCAGTGAACAACAGCCATATCCGGATGCAGGAAACGCACTGTTGTCTGCAGCGGCGTAAGCGTGGAGTCCTTAAAGCGCCCGCTCAGCAAGCGCACATGGAATTTTTCAAAGTCGGATCTGCCGTGCAGGTAAGTGGTGGCGACGGTCACGAAGTCGGCGTCGTCTGCCATCAATTTCGCTAGTTCGTGGCCATCGTGCTTGGCCCAAGCGTCGCTGAAAGCCTGGGGCAGTTTGCGGGCAGCTTCCTCGTCGGCTTTTGTCTGGGCATTGGCTGGGAGGATCGTAACCGTGAGTAGAGAGAGAAACGCGATTGAGAGGCGTCTCATTTCTTGATGACTCCTTCCTGGAAATCATTGGCCGGAACGAAATTGGACGATCGACGCCCGAGATTCTGACACGAGGTCCCGACGTCATCAAATTTTTCTTGCATGGCAGAAGCGAGGCGCGTACATTCGCAATTGCCGGTGCGCCCGGGTGGCGCGACCGGCTATTTTCTTCGAGGGGTGCTGCGAAGCACGAAAAATGAGCACGAACGGACATACACAAGCCGCGCCGCCGATTTTGTTGACGATTTCTGGATTCGACCCATCATGCGGAGCGGGGACGGCCGCGGACTTGAAGACGTTTGCGGCGCACGGATGTTATGGCGTGGCGGCGATCACTTCGCTGACGGTGCAGAACACGCAGGGCGTGGAAGACGTCCACAACATTCCTAGCGCGACGCTGAAGGCGCAGCTCGAGGTGCTGGCGAAGGATTGCAACATCGCAGCGGTAAAAATCGGGATGCTCGGGAATCGCGGGAATGCCGTGACCGTGGCGGAATTCCTGGATGCGCATACCTTTGCGCACGTGGTGCACGATCCGGTGATGAAGTCTTCGAGTGGGACGGAGCTGCTGGATGCGGGCGGAGTTAAGTTTCTAGCGACGGAGCTGCTGAAACGCGCGAGTGTGATTACGCCGAACGTACCGGAAGCGGAGATTCTGACGGGGATGACCATCAAAGACCTGGCAGAGATGGAAGCGGCAGCTCGGAAGATCGTAGAGATGGGTGCACGGGCGGTGATCGTCAAAGGCGGGCACATGGGCCGGCCGACGGATGTTCTTTTCGACGGAACGGAAATGGTGACGCTGCCCGGCGAGCGCGTGAACGAAGAGCAACTGCACGGCACCGGCTGCACATTTGCATCCGCGCTTGCGGCGCACCTGGCGGTTGGCCGGGGACTGCTCGAAGCGGCGACGCTCGCGAAAGCGTACGCGACGAAAGCGATCGAAAAAGCGTATCCCGTCGGGAAGGGCCGGCTGCCACTCGACCATTTTTATCGGCAGAGGATTGAGCCGCCTGCGCGCGGCATTCATGAAGTGCCGCAGCACGGGATGCATCCAGCGGCCGAGCCCACGGCGCACTAAGTCCCTCGCGCTGCGGTACGAAGTTAGCGAGCGGATTCCTGACCGAACCAACGCAACTAGGCCCGGCGAACCACCATGAAAACCAAACGGAAAATCATCGTTTCTATTGCGACGAGCGCGGACGGCTATATCGCGCGGCTCGACGGCGACGTGGCGTGGCTGGACCGCCCTAGGCCCAAGGGAAATTACGGCATGGGCGAGTTCTTCAAGAGCATCGACACGATCCTGTGGGGACGCAAGACATACAGCAAGGGAATCGAGATGGGGATGGAGAAGAGGATGGCATCGGGATTCGGCGCCGGCATCCAGAACTACGTTTTTTCCCGGCAAGCGCAGGAATCGAAGGTGTCAGGATTCAAGTTTGTCGGCGAGCCGATTAAGGAGTTCGCGCAGGGACTGCGGAAGAAGCGGGGAAAGAACATCTGGATGATGGGTGGCGGCGAGATCATTGCTTCTTTTTTGGACGAAGGAGAAATCGACGAGTTCAACATTAGAGTAATTCCGATTCTGATTGGTGAAGGCATTCCGCTGATTCAGCCGCGACACCGGTTGATTCGGCTGAAGTTGCTATCGAACAAAGAGTTTTCCGATGGAGTGGTGGAACTGCGTTATCAACTGGCGCAAGCAGTAGCGAGGAATTTGCGCCGTCTGGAACAACTTTTTCTGTGTGCCCGATGAAGATGGAGGAAGGGCCTTGGCGAAAACCAGCAAGCCGACCCCCGCGGCGCTCGGTTTTCGCGTGAAGTCTGGTTGGGCGATGGCGGTTTTGCTGGCCGGACCTCCTAATCTGCCAAAGCTAGTCCGGTGTCAGGCCATCCTACTTTCCGATCCCAAGATTCCTGAATCGAAGCAACCCCACCATGCCGCGCTGGACCTTCCTGGAAAGGAAGGAAAGGCGGTCGCGGAAAGACTGTGTCGCGTCGTAGTTGGCGCAGCAAAACAGTCCGTCCAAGAACTTCTGGAGCAGGCAGCGGCCGGTGGCTATGGCGTTATGGGAGCTGGGTTGGTTGTTGGCAGCCTTGCGGATCCCGCCACTCTTCACAACGAACACATTCGAGCGCATGGACTGGAAGGCCAATTATTTCGAACGGCTCTCGAAGACGCGCTTCGTGAGCAGGGGCTACCTTCAAGAGTGCTCTTGGAAAAGAATGCATACACCACGGCGTCGCCGGTACTGCGCAAATCGGCGTCGAAGGCAAAAAAGATAATCGCAGGGCTAGGCGACTCGCACGAAGGCTCCTGGAGGGCGGAAGAAAAACTCGCGGCTTTGGCGGCGTGGATGGCGCTTTGTGCGCACAAATAAAATTCGGCCAACTTCAGCGCTTGGCTTGCGCGAAAGACGACGCGATACGGCGGTAAGCCCGCACTTCATTGATTTGGCCGGGATCGGTGGCCTCTTCCCTGGCGGTCCGCTGCCGCACACTCAGGAGCCGCTGATCTCTTGCCGTGGAATTCCTGCGCGAAGCAACCAAAAATGGCCGGGCGTCAGGCTGATTCGTGGCGGTGTGCTTCGGAGCTTTCGTTCTGCGCGAGAGGCCTCTGCGCTTTTCGCCGTAGGTGAATTGGTACAAGACATACAAGAGAAAGTCGCATCCGAGGATGCAAAACGCGAGAAATACTGTGGCTGACATAGTTAGCTCGCTTCTTTAACTCACTTCGCGCGGATGGGAATGGGTTGTCCGCACAAGATGCAGAGTAGGAGTGGAAGGGCAAGAAAATCCTGAGGGGTTTGTTAGGAATTTATTAAAATAAGGCTCTAGCGGGGCCTTCTCGGCTCAGGACGAGGCCACATTGATTTCGCGACGAACGGGCGTTTGGCTGTTGGTCGCGTTTACGATCGCCTTGGGAACCGCCGCGGCTCTGGCTCCGCGCATCCCTCAACCGCAGTCCTATCACGACTTCGCCGATCAACGGTCCTTGTCAGGAATACCGAACTTTGGAGACGTGGCTTCCAACCTTTTATTCGCCGTCAGCGGAGCCTGGGGATTGATTTTTCTGCTCGGAAGGCGCGGCCAAGGTCTATTTCTCGATCCACGCGAGCGATGGGCGTACGTCTTTCTATTCCTGGGCTTGTTCCTTACGGCATTTGGGTCGGGTTACTATCATCTCGCTCCCGACAACGCTCGGTTGGTGTGGGACCGGCTGCCTATGACGCTCGCTTTCATGGGATTGGTTTCGGCGATGATTTCGGAACGCGTGAGCGTGGCAGCCGGCTTCTATTTGCTACCGCTGGGGTTATTGATCGGTGCGGGGAGCGTGGTTTTGTGGTGGTACAGCGAAGCGAGAGGGGCAGGAGACTTGCGGCCCTATGCGGCGGTGCAGGTTTATGCGGTATTCATTCTGCCCGTCTTGCTCTTGTTACCACCACGGTACACGCGCAGTTGGGATTTCGCGGTAGTGTTTGGTTTCTATGTGCTGGCGAAAATCTTCGAGACGGCGGACCGGCAGATTTTCTCGATTGACCAGCGTACGATCAGCGGACACACGCTGAAGCACTTGGCAGCGGGCGCTGCGGGATTTTGGATTTTTGGGATGCTACGGAAGCGAGAGCCGCATCCATCTGCATTGAAGGCATAGATCGCCGGGCTAAAGCCCGGCAAGTAAACTCGGATAGTTCGCTATTGGTCATTGTAGGCGGCACTCAGTTCCTCGATGCGATGCTCTGTTACAGTTTCCATGCACATGGACCAAACCATGGGGGCCATTGAGCCTCCTTCATATTGGTCCCTGGCAATCGAACAGTGAAGGTCGCGATAGGTAATCCAAGCTCGCTGCGCCGACTTTAGCCTCTGAATGCTCTCGTTTTGCTTCTGGTCTTGGGGAGAACCCGCCGAGAGCCGTTTTATCTGGTCACGGTAGACGGTATTCAGATGTGTGTCAGCCTTGCTGTATTGTTTGCCATAACACAAGTTCATTTCACTTTGTGTGCTCGCTGAGCCACAAGGATCCGCCTGCGTATCACACCCTCCCTTCGAGCTGGTTGTTTGCTGCGTTGATCCGAGAGTCAGAAATAACAAAAGAAATGTGGCAACACCGAGTACGTTTGGCATGGATGCCTCGCTTGGAAAATTCTGCGACGCTGAATTCCCATTGGCAAGGCTAGAACCGAGACGGTGTGTCCACTCTATTAGTTCTTATAGATGATGCGGCCGGCGACGACGGTGGCCATTGGCGCGCCTTTGAAGGTGCGGGTGTCGAAGGGGGAGTTGCGGGATTTGCTGGGGGATTGCTTTACGTCGTAGGTCCATTCGTGCGTGGTGGAAAAAATTGTGAGGTCTGCGGGTTGGTTGGCGGCAATTTTGCGCTCGATGCCGAGGACGCTCGCAGGACCAGTGGTGAACAGTTCGACCATGCGTGCGAGGGGAAGGCGGCCAGTGTGGACTAGCTGCTCGAGAGAGAGGGCGATGGCGGTTTCGAAGCCGAGAATGCCGAAGGGGGCACGGTCGAACTCGACGTCTTTGAGGGCAGGTTCGTGCGGGGCGTGATCCGTTGCGATAGCGTCGACAGTGCCGTCGGCGAGACCGGCGATGAGGGCTTCGCGGTCTTCGCGTGCAGCTAGCGGGGGATTCATTTTGTAGCGCGAATCGTACTGGACGTCTTCATCGATCAAAGTGAAGTGGTGGGGCGTGACTTCGCAGGTGACATGAAGACCGTGCTGCTTGGCCCAGCGGACTTGTTCGAGCGAAGCTTTGGCGGAGAGATGCGCGACATGAAGACGCGCGCCGGTAAGTTCGGCGAGTTGAACGTCGCGGGCGACGCAAACGGATTCGGCGGCGGCAGGCATGCCGCGGAGGCCGAGCCGCGAAGACGTGACGCCTTCGCGCATGACGGCGCCGGCGGCCAGCGAAACATCTTCGGAGTGCTCGATCACGGGAATGTCGAGCGAGCGGCAATACTCCATGACTTGACGTGCAAGCTTCGCCGTGGCGATGGGTCTTCCGTCGTCGGAAACGGCGACAATGCCGGCTTCTTTCATGGCGGCGATTTCGGCGATGGCTTCGCCTTTGCTGCTGACGCTGGCGGCGCCGATCGGCCAAACGCGGACGCCTGCGGCGGTTTTGGCGCGGTCGAGAATGAAGCGCGTGACGCTGGCGTTGTCGTTGACGGGTTTCGTGTTCGGCATGCAGCACACGGCCGTGAAACCTCCGCGAGCCGCGGAACGTGTGCCGGTTTCGATGGTTTCCGAGGATTCCTGGCCGGGCTCGCGCAGATGCGCGTGTAGATCAATGAAGCCAGGCGCTACGATCAAGCCGGTTGCATCGAAGACCTTGGCGTTTTTGTGATCGCTCGTGAGTTTGCTTGGCGCGGCAAGTTCAACGATTTCTTCGCCGTCCAGAAGGATATCTTGCGAGGAGTCGGTTTTCGATGCTGGGTCGATGACGCGGCCGTTTTTAATCAGAAGCATGCGAAAGATCCTTTTTATCGGTGGAGCGGCGGTTTCTCGGCGCTTGCGATTCTTCCGCGCTGGGGCCTGCGGGAGGCCCGTTTTCTTCAGCCCCGCCGGAAATCAGAAGGAAGAGAAGCGCCATACGCACGGCGATGCCGTTGGTTACTTGTTCGAGGACGCAGGATTGCGGGCCGTCGGCGACTTCTGGGGTGATTTCGCTGCCGCGATTCATGGGGCCGGGATGCAGAACGAGCGCGTTCGGCTTCGCCAGGCGAAGGCGCTCGGCGTTGAGCTGGTAGCCGAGAACATAATCTTCGTTGGAAATGGATGGTTCGTGCATGCGTTCGGTTTGCACGCGAAGGACGAGGACGACGTCAGCATTCTCGAGAGCTTCTTCGAGTTTGAAAACGCGTCGGATAGACGCGCCGGGAGCCCCAATTCTTTCGAGTTCTTTCGGAACCCACATGGCCGGGCCGCATAGCGTGAAGCGGCATCCAAATTTTCCGAGTAGGTGGATGTTCGAGCGAGCGACGCGGCTGTGCTGGAGGTCGCCAAGGATAGTGACATTCAGGTTGTCGATTTTGCCTAGGCGGTCGCGGATAGTCAGCGCGTCGAGCAGGCCTTGCGAAGGATGTTCGTGCGTGCCGTCGCCGGCGTTAATCACAGGAATGTCCAGGTGGCGCGCGACAAAATCGGCAGCGCCTGAGGAAGCGTGACGCATGACCAGACAATCGGGCTTCATGGCGTCGAGTGTTTGGACGGTGTCGAGAAGAGATTCGCCCTTTTTCACGCTGGAAGATTCCGCCTGGAGGTTCATCGTGTCGGCGCCGAGACGAGAGGCGGCGGTGCCGAAGCTGATGCGCGTGCGGGTGGAGTTTTCAAAGAAGGCCAGAGCCACGGTTTTGCCGCGAAGGGTGGCGAGTTTTTTGAGGGGATTACGCTGGATTGTTTGGAAGGGCCTGCTTTGGTCGAGAAGAAAAGTCAGTTCGTCCGCGGAGAGCGGTTCGAGAGCCAGAAGATCGCGGAAACGATGGGTCACATTTGCACTCTTTGGCGGTCGTGCGAAAAATCCTCTTCCAACTACGGCTCCTGGCGGTCCACGAGAACGACGCGCTCTTCATTATCAATCTCGCGAAGACGCACTTCGATGATTTCCGTGTCGCTGGTCTGCACGGTGCGGCCGACGAACTGGGCTTCAATGGGCATTTCGCGGTGGCCGCGGTCGATCAGTACGCAGAGAGAGACGCGCTGGGGGCGGCCGAGGTCGAAAAGACCGTTCATGGCGGCGCGGATGGTGCGGCCGGTGTAGAGGACGTCGTCGACTAAGACGAGGTCCATTTGGTCGACTCCAAAAGTGATATCAGAGGACTGGAGAACGGCGTGAGTGGCGACTTTCGAGAGGTCGTCGCGATAGAGAGTGATGTCGAGTGTGCCCACCGGGACGTCGATGCCGTCGATGCCGCGCATGGCTTGGGCGATGCGCTGTGCCAGAGGCACGCCACGGCGGCGGATGCCAATGAGAGCGAGATGTTTGGTGCCGCCGCTTTTCTCGACAATCTGATGGGCCAAGCGCCGCAGGGTGCGGTCGATCTCCGAGGCAGACATCAATTGTGCTTTTTCGACGATGCGCATGGTCGGGTAATCCTAGCATAGTGACTGGTGAGTCGTGACTAGGGACTGGAGGGTGCGCCCGAATAGCTTGCCCAGGTCTTAGAGGTTCGGACAGCCGTGATAAACTGCGACGGCGAATTGCGGGGGAGAGGTGAATATGTTGCTGGAACAGGGCGCTGGTAAGCGCTGGCAAAGAGCTCTGGCTGGAATGGCGTTGTGGGTCGCGATCTGGGCTCCCTCGGCGCTGGGCCAGGCTATCGCGACAGCGAAAAAGGCGAGCCCGAAAGAGCCAAGCACTCGGGCGGCGGCTCGAACGACTCCAACGCGGCCAAAGCTCGTGGTCATGCTGGTGGTGGACCAGATGCGCGGGGATTACGTGGACAAGTTTCAGGGGCAATGGACGGGGGGATTGAAACGCCTGGTCGAGGAAGGCG